>Ga0123354_10007448_pt1 | contig 16480 bp, 8 predicted proteins | sample TergutLab28metaG_2_FD_97872 | JGI IMG/M metagenome (GOLD analysis project Ga0123354, IMG submission 97872) | Labiotermes labralis P4 segment gut microbial communities from Petit-Saut dam, French Guiana - Lab288 P4 | ecosystem: Host-associated > Arthropoda: Insects > Digestive system > Gut ...
GACATCGGTTTATGTGGCATCTCGTCTGTAGCGTCAGCTATTATTTTGTACAAGTTAATGCCTAAGTGTTAACTACAACATTACACTCCTCGGTTAAAACAACACTCGTTTATAGCGACATAAAAGAGATGCAGTCCCTTTCATAACGTTTTAATGAGTTCGGCTGTAGTTTCTGACATTTCGAAGCAGTGCATTGACTTCAACTTCATAGTAAATTAGTCAAAGAAGAGCAGGTAACCTTCGACTGCGTGACACTGCAGATGGAGGTCGTAAAGTCGTCCGTAAAGTTGGTGACTCTTTAGGAATCGACTTGGTGTAACATTCCAGAAGACCCAATTGATTGTTTCTCACCAACCGCAACACAACAATACGATGTCGTATTTACGCCTATCCGGAACACTACCTCATATACAGCACTTCGTTTTTCAATCCCAAATATGGATACTGTGTGGATACGTTTGTGGGTGGGGTATAAGGTACGTCGGCATCGATGGCTGTTTGCGTCAAAACTAAACATAAGTTGAAGACTCAGATACTTGAATAGCATTCTACAAAGGTTGCCTGAACTTCGCTGTCGGAAGCGTGGCTCTGCTTCTTCGTATTTGGTGGCTCGTAGATGAGCTCGTACTCCGAATACTGGCTATCTGCTTAAGGTTTATCGTGGTTGTCTTTAGTTTCTCTGTGAAAATTTAAAATAATGCCTCAGATTATGTCACATCTTCCTTCCTTGTTCCGTCCTATCCATTACTCACCGATGTTGTTATCATTCGACGCTGCATATGGACGGCTGTTAAAAGAGGCCGTTAAATAAAGAGGGAATAGATAAAACGCACGCCCACATTCAAGTGCAGATATGGCTCCGAAATATGGTTTAACAGTATGTTAAATGCAGTGTATTTAAGCAGACATTTTCGCAGAAGCCTCTCACATAACTTTTTAACTTTCACGTGTTCAGGAAGCGTGAGGCTTAAAAATTCCTACCACTTTGTAAGTATAAAATTTGGTTATTTCGGCTGTCACTAAGGAAAGAAAGTGCGTTCACACTCTCACATACACCCACACACCTATACCGCGCACACCGGATTTGTAGCGCTAAGTTGCTTTGCTGGAAGTGTTCCGTTTGCAGTTTATAAGCAGAAAATGGAATTAAGATTAGGTTTTAAGGCAAAGTAGAAGGTACTTCAGCCTTTACCGTATGTAAGAGCTTCACTGTTATAGGTTTTTTCTACAGGATGTGAAGAAAGTTATGGGAGCGTCCTGTTGACCTGAGACTCGCTTAAGGACCCAGTGCCCCGCGTTAGGTAGAATTTAGGGTTATGTGATTTTCCGATCAATGAATCTAGTACTGCTATATAAAATTTATAATATCTCTCGCGTCTCCTTTAATGTTTCTTCTCTTCCTTTATCGTAATAGTTTTCCTCGTATTTATAACTTTTTTTCTTCGAGTCTTCTTCGTCCTCCTCTCATCTTACCATCCCAAACAAATTTATATCCTTTTATTAATGCTTATCCTTCTGTTTCTTTGTTAGTTTAATCTGATTATATTTGTCATCCTTGCCCTTCTCCGGCCTATTTTCTTCCTCTTCTGGTTCTTCTTCAACTTTTGCTGTGATTCTGCAACAGAAATGAGATTCTTAGAGAATCTTATAACGTGTTAGCAGGTTTGTGCGGAATACAAACACCAGAGGCGTGAAGAGAAATAATACTGACCATCAATCTTACATTGTTGCTTATTACCGTGTATTTGTAATCGAACTGACTTGAAGCGAAACATTTTAGTTAGGAAAATGCGGTCTCTGATTTACACTTTGTTTGTTTCTGGCGCAACAACCCCCCATTGTGCCAGGGCCTCCTCATTCACGAGATTTCTAGATCGCACACAACTACGCACCGCAGTCGGTACGACTCCTCTGGACGAGTGATCAGCTCGTCGCAGAGGAGTTATACTTTACGTTTGTATAATATGCATTGCGTGGACAATAAAATCATGTCTTATGTTATCCAGAGGGTTGGGGACACATATTTCCTAAACCATCCAGCACATTACGTAAGAACATTGCTTTTACCAAAAAAATTTTAATTGTAGGCATCTGAATGCAACATTATTAATTTAAGAGTTAAATTTTACCCTTTTTTATAATGATTTTTACTGATTTTTTTTATATTATAGTTGGGTACTTGTGATTTTAAGTAACCAAGAAAACAGCCATTTTAATCAAAGGGTAATGAATTTGTATCCATTTGTCATTATTTGAGCATTGTCCTACATGGATAGGGGACCGCGGTAGCACAGTGGTTAAGGTGATGTGCTACAAATCGGAAGGTCGCTTGTTCGATCCCAGCTGGTGTCACTGGACTCTTCATTGACACAAAATCCTTTCGATCGCACTATGGCCCTGGGGTCGACTCAGCCTCTGACAGAAATGAGTACTAGGAGTATTTCCTGGGGGTAAAGGCGGCCGGTGCGTAAGGCTGACAACCTACCACCATCCTGTGCCATTGTCACGAAATCTGGGAACCTTAACTTCCTGGAACCCTATGGGCCTGTCCCTGTAATGGGACTGCTTTACTTTTACCTACATGGATATGATATTTTTACATGTGTATTACTACATGTAATTTTGCACTGTTTGTGCATTATTACGTTGATGCATTCAGTGTTGAATTTATGTCGAATACTCTTTACATTTGTTGTAGGGCTCGCTGATAATGGCCCTTTAAGGGCCGAAACATGTCAGAACTATAATATAGGCTATGCAGGGCTTTTGTTAATTTAATTCAGTTCAGAATGACCAGCAAATCTGTAGGTTCATCGGTGCAGATATATTCAACAACAGAAAGACGCCTGTAATCACCATGTGAGTTGAGTTCTAACTCAAAGATTTGCACAGCAGGCGCTTAAACCAGTGTTTCTCAATCGCCGGGCCGCGGCCATGTAACGGGCCCTGGTATCAATTATTCCGGGCCGCGAGATGTTCTCCTGAAATTTGTTACTTAATTTTCTAAGCAATTTTCATTAATAAATGTTTTATAGTGGAAATATTCTGAGGAGAAAAATATTCGTGAATGTGTCGAAAAACTCAGACCCAGATGTTGGCCTGAGGAAACTACAATGTGCTACAGTATTTCATTAGTCCAGTGATTGATAACTATTTTAAATGTAATTTTATATTTGTCAACATGCCACACCGTATACATAAGTGTACTAATACTCTTTGTGAAATGCCCTAATTATTAATGCTTATGTTAATTTAATGCATGAACTTAAAAAAAATGGATAGGTATTTACGAGTAAATTTGTTGGGACCGGGCACTCGTCTTATGAAAAAGAATTTACCGATCCGCGGTCTCACAAAGTTCGAGAAACACTGGTTTAGACTACCAGGATATTGTATATATGCGCCTTCCATGCTACTGCTGTCCGCATGAAAGACACATGTGCCAGTTACACTAATTCATCTGAGGGTATTCGTGTGAAGGATGCGTATTTGAACGTTTCCTGCTAGTTGTGACAACTACCATAATGTAGAGAGCTGCTTCCTTTGGTAAAGGCAGAGGTCGATAAGCCTGACGGGGGCTGTGCAACTTAGCCGAGACCCTTGAAATATTAAAAAAATTTGAATGAAGTTATGGGCAGAAGCGTAAGCGATGTTGTGAAATATGAATGATTGCGGCGGTGTGAGTGAGGACCCCAGAGGGTAATGGTTCAGTGGGACAATCGATTGGTGCAGTGTGCATGCCCTGCTAACTGTACACCATTGGTTACAATGTCACTGTATCCTGAAGCAGCCTGTCGTGTAATTATCTGCTAGTATTGTTTCTGAAGTGAGAGCTACATTACTGTCTTCTAATGACCGACATCGCATGCTTCCAATATGGGTTCTTTGTGTGCACTGGATAAAATGGCGGGCGACTGAAGTTGCAATGTATGTTCATGGCAATATATTTTCTGCAGCACTGATAGATTTATACGGAATTTTACCAAGCAATTTTTTTCGGGTTCATTTTGATCGAAAAATTTAAAACTGCTGTTGAAATACAGCAGTCATTGTTCTCCAAAAGACGTCATCGCCAGACAAAATGCAACAGTGTCATTCTTCCTACTAGTGCCGAGGCCTTTTGACCTATTTCGGCTTCTTTTCTCTCCATTTTACGTAGGTTTCTTCTTCTTCTGCCCGTCAATATTCTCTGAAACTTTTTGATTATTAGCGTTCTGACACCCTAAGGTGCTTAATCAGAAGCGTCCTCCACTAGACGATATGCCTGTATGAACTCCGATTGCATATTATTTCCACGAGATGGATTTTTTTAAATAATATTGCTCTCCCATCTACTTCCGGATCTTCCAAGGTGCTCCCTTCCCTTTAGGTTTCACGGTCACAAACTACGTGCCTTTCTTATCTCCTCATAGGTAGGTAAAGTGATCCCGTTACAGGCCCGGTTTAGCCCAGAGAGTGGGTAAAGGTATAGCTCTACTCTTCCATGACCGTGGCATTAGAAGGGGGTGAGTGGCCAGCAGCACGCCCCGGCCTCAATTTACCTCCGGGAAAGACACGGTACCCATTTTACAGGAGGCTGGGTGGGCTCCAGGGCCGGTCTGGAAGGGCGGAAAATCTCGTACCGACCGTAGCTCAGTCGCTATACCGACTGAGCTACCCGGTCTACTCTTATCTCCTCATGCTTGTTGAATTTCAAAGACATTACATTCTTTTTAACTTATCACCCTAAACTATGTGCTCCCAGTTCCTTGTCAACATGTACCCCTTGCCTTTCCTTGTACTTTAAATAAGGTACATAAAAGTCTAAACGACCCCTAGAATTCTAGAGAAGGAATGGTGCTTGGTTGTGCCCATTCATTTTTGGCTGCTGAGAGGAATTTAACCGATACATGTTTCTACTGTTGGAGACGATGCAACTTGTATAATTGATAAAACGCTGTATTGAACTGAGTTACATAGCTTAAAGTACACATGAGATATATATATATATATATATATATATATATATATATATTCTTATCTTCCATTGTTGTCTTAATACGTGTGTTTAGGCGTTAAAAAGATCCGCGTCATGACGTCAGCATATAGAACCTATTGAAGACACATACAGTGAGTGGAATGGATGAGACGCTTTGGTGAACTACAGTTCTGTGATTAGTGACAACAGTATAAATGCGGCCGGCGAACCAAATTTAAAACGGCGTTCTGTCAAAACTTTTGTAGGGTACGTTGTGTCTGGCATGACCCGTGCCGATGCCAAGCGCGTAAGCTAACTAAAATGTTATTATTTTCATGAATCGGACCTCTTTTTGCAATGTACAAAACAAAACTTATTTCCACATTTTAGATGTTACTTAAAAATGTTTCTAACATTTAAGTGCCTGTGTATTTCAGAGACCACATTAATTAATTGATAATTACTTGAAGCACGAATTTCATGTAAGATTAAAAAATTTAGTTCACACCTGCTATTCAACACACAGTCTGCACTAGGAATACATTAAATTAATGCCGCAAACCTGTAGAGAAATAATCGCTGTGTGTTTTGTGAATCATTTTTTACACAAATACAATGTGTGAAAAAAATACAGGGGCATTTAATGCTAAAAGAGTTTTAGGTATAATAACTGCCGTAATTTTAAATTAAAAAACTAACAACTGTCACTCATAATACTCACACGTCTGTGTGTGTGTGTGTGTGTGTGTGTGTGTGCGCGCGAGTATATATATATATATCCTCACAAAACCAAATTTTACATCCAATTAAATAAAAAACAAACAGCAACCCCCTAAATCTGCACTAGTAACAACAAAATACGCATATAATAACAGAACCCAAACAATATTGATCCTGATTAAAGAACCGTCGAGATAGGATAAAATATGTAGTAAAAACTACCTTCAATAATTCTAACAGAATTAAACTATCACCATGAAGCATCAAAAAGCCACCGTGTACCATACACCAAGATGTAAACAACAATTTTCAATGTAGAAAAGTAATATTATATATAAATAATACAAGTAGTAACAAGTTTATTTTGTAAGTACAGAATTAAATGTCAGTCTTAACACAATGGTATTTGTGTTAGACGATATAGTCTGTCTAATACAGCAACATTTTGGACCTAAATTGGCCGTCTTCACGATCTTACGAACCCTAAAAACATCACGAGGAAGACAATGTGTAAGTAATCGTTTGGAAATAGTACAAAAAAAAAAAATCGTTGCGATACAGGAGTAAGATAAGATACAATGTATGTGTGGAGACACTTTTATGGTGATGGCGTAACATTCCCAGATGATACAAAACTGCCGTTGGACGTATTTTATTCAATTTTATGTTATATTGATACAGCTAAAAATTTGTGATTGCGAAACAATTAAATACAACTTTTATTCTTCCTGGTGTATTTTAAAGTTGGTTAAGGGCCTGAAGATGAGGTAATTTACGTCGAAACATATTGGTTTCTTTGTTCATATCATTGACACACAACAGAGTCCACACGTAAAAATGTATTTTAATTGTTGTAAATAGGATTATTACTTTGGTACCGTCTGTTTTCCACACAACCAGTAACCTGGTATTAGTATATGTTCCAGTTGCCTAGCGATGCCATGCCTTTTTTGAATCTCGAAAATATATTAGCACGTTCACAAGTGACTGCCACTAAAACCTGTGCCGAATCAGTTGAATCCACACACACACACACACACACACACGCACGCACACGCGCATGCGCACGCACACACACGCGCACACACACACTCACTCTCTCACACACTCTCACACTCACACTCTTTCTCACACTCACACTCACACACACACACACACACACACACACACACCTTCAGCCCCATTGAATACCATCTTCCAAGCGGTCTCTTTTTCCTTCAGATCTCTTCGATGATAAAATTATTCAGTATTTATCTGTGCGATACATGCTACATTCCCCATCTTTCTCATATTCTTTGACTTAATTCCTCTTAGGAGTGTAAATAATGAGGATCTGTGCTTAGGTAACACTGTTTTTTCTTCTTGTTTCTCTCCATCGTATGTGTTGGTACTAATTTAGAAAATGAAAGAGATGTGGTACCATCCGCTATAACTGATTATCCAAAGCCATTCATAGTAATACACGACATCATATTAAAAATATTGAATTCTTTTTTCCTTCAGATCACTCTCTTCCATTGCATTTCATATGAACGTTTATAAAGGTAATGCTCATTACCGGTTTATCATCTGTATTGAATTTCATCTGAACTTATCACTCCTATCAATGCTGTATGAAGCTATCGTGTAATATCAGCATTTTCAAATAATATAACATGTATAGACAGTTAAAACTACATTTTTTCAACATGTCACGGAAAAAATTCCGAGACCCCGATATTTGACATTGCCCTTGTTTAATTATAGTATAACACTTTATTACCAACATGCATAGTACATCTGAACATGACACAAACGACTGGATTGAATGTGAGTGAAAGAGCGAGTATCCGGCAATTGGAGTTATGTTTCCCAGACAGATTCCAAGTTTACACAAGTGTAGTTAGTTTCCCGTCTAAAACATCTGTGATCCGCGCTGCCTTTGTGTTCGCAAAACATGCAGTGCGCCCTCAAATTTGAACAGCGCTGGGAGACGAGAGACACTTAATCATGGCGTGACACGAGAGGAAATGGATCTCAGTTCAGTACAATATTGTTGTCAACTATCTGTAACGTTTCGTGGGTTTGCGACCAATGTATCTGCCGTGCCTGCCGTCACTTGTTTTCTTGCTGTAGCGTAACAAGCAACATCAGGTTGCAGAATTAAATGTTTACATGTTGCACCATCGTGTGTTAACTGACAGCTTAACTGCATGCTCGAATGTAGGTTGGTATTGGCATCGTTGTGCCGATCTCAGTGGCCGCGCGGTCTAAGGCGTGGGTCTACGGCCGCTCGCTAGCTGGGATTGTGGGTTCGAATCCCACCAGGGTCATGGATGTCTGTCTGTGTCGACTGTAGTGTGTTGTCAGGTAGAGGTCTCTGCGACGGTCTGATCACTCGTTCAGAGAAGTCCTACCGAATGTGATGGCGTCTTTTGTGTGATCTAGAAACCTCAAGAATGAGGAGGCCATGGCCCGCGTTGGGCCGCAGCACCACGGGTGGAGGGGGGGACACATCGTTGTGGTCAGGTTGTTTAACGACACTACGAATTATAATGATAGTTTTTTTTTACCAACTTGATGCACAAATTCTTTATTTTAATACATTTATTACAATCCTCTACATGTTTTGAGCACTATTGTGCTCATCTTCTGGAGGACAATTTTATTAGTACAGCATCTGGTATCATCATACTGTTTAGGTGACTGTTCTGTACACAAGTTGCGAGAGGACTCTCGTCCTCACTGTACAAACCTGATAGTCTAATTTTATACCGCACAGCTTTGAATAATACAACTTTAGTTAATGTAATGATCTTTCCGCATATACCCCCAATACCATTTCGTCTATCGCACAGATTTCGTCGCTTGATTCGCCTCGTCCTCAGCGACTATCTTAGTACAGACATGTGGTCGCGTAATCGCTTAAAACGATGCAAATTAGGCGCCGAAACACCCGTCACTGATGAATAGTTTTACAATGCAGAAGGGCTGTTCATTACAATTATCTTGTTTTACGTAATGTTCAGTTTTCTGAGAATATGATTGCTTGTAAGAATGGTGTTACACACTCCTAGTGTTCGAGTCTTAAGCAGGCACAGCCGTAATCCTGAGGACTACATTCTTTTTAACATTCATATGTCCGTGCATCGCTAATATATTCGGAGAGTACAACCAACAAGATGCAACGTTTCACGATTTATTTATTTCTGTAAGACGCTCTACATCTTTCAGACGGGTTTTCCGTCCATCATCAGGAGCTCAAAGCTGCACATACAGCGTCAGGCATTTGTCAGACCATTACTGCTACCTGCTGCTAGCCTGGACGGTTAGCAACAGGTAGCCTGACGCTGTATGTGCAGTTTTGAGCTCGTGATGATGGATGGAAAAATCGTCTGAAACATGTAGAGCGTCGTACAGAAATAGATAAATTGAGAAACTTCGCATCGTGTTGGTTGTACTCTGAGACTTCATTCTTCTGGGATATGACACCGTTTATCTGGGTAATCAGTTTCCTCTGTACCTTCAAAATGTCGGGACCGTTTATCCAGTGACGCTATGTCGTACTTGTATCCCAGAAGAATGGAGTCCTCAGTTATTTTGTGTGACAGTGTAGGAAATGGTAATCCTTTACGTTAATAGTCTAGGTTTTACTGCACACTCGGCTTAAATTTAAATTACAGCGAGTCGTGACATAGTCAGATTCGTCTCCTTAAATAAGGATTAAGGTACTTGATAAAATTTGACTCATTTTAATTGATATTTCTTAGTGTTCCATGTGGCACTTTACTGCCTCGAAAAAGGTCACTCTAGCCTGCTGCTAAACCAGTTGGTACTCAGTAAACACAACATTTCCCAGTCAGTCGACGCTAATTAGGATGTGTGCAAACAGGGAAGTTGTAACATGCTATTGCACATAGGGCAATATTAGATACACAGTTTGTCAGTCAGTGTGATGTGTATGTAACAGGATGCGTGTATCTGTAAAAGTGGCGGTGCACATACGGGCAATTGAGTTTTTTTTTACGTTGACGCTTATTTGTGGACTATCAGTACGGAATTTGCTGCATGTCACTCTTCTGGCTCCTAGAATTTTGTTGTGGCTGCTAGATATTTCAAAACTTTGTGTACGGTTGAGAAGAAAGAGGCCTATTAAATTTTTGTACCAGTACATGTAAGGAAAGAAAAGGACAAGAGGACATTTCGTGGGAATCTGCGGAGCAGCAAATTCTCTATTTTACGTACAACAACAACAACAACAACAACAACAACAACATCTACTACTACTACTACAATTTATTATTATTACACGAACAACAACAACAACAACAACAACAACAACAACAACAACAACACTGCTTCTCTCTACACTTCTCGCCTCTTTACCACTGCGTGTATCTGAAATACATTCGCAAAAATTGCAGAGATCAGAAGTTTTGCCGTTTTTTTTAAATTAAAATTCGTAAAACTGCTTGCAGAGGGTGGGTACACAAACCTAACGATGGGAAAGAGTTGGTCGCCCTCTAAATGACACTTCCTAGGGGAAGCTTTATGGCTAACAGAAGTGTTTATTCCGACAAGAAGAGCAGGCCAAATGAATTCGGAATGCTGAGTGGTAGGAGTGTGTAATGGTTTTGTGCACAAAAGAATACGGATCGAAGGTATCGTAATTGTCTCCAGCTGTGTCATTCCGGAACAAACGTCAGAAAATGCACGGCTGTTCAGTGATTACGAAATATTTGTTTGTTGGTTGACAGATTAATTTTTTTTTTTAATCGACAAACACTGTGTCTTGTTGAGCACATGGGAAGGCTGTAAACCACAACTTCATCACACACCTCTGTAATTATTCGTACGTATCCAGTGCCACCTAACATCACAGTACAGTCGTTGCATGTCTTTCTTTCAATTTTAGAAATCCAAGTTCGAATCCTGATCCCGAGACGGACTAGCCCAACCGATGATGTCCGTGGCCTTCCTTAGTACGTCCAAGCAAATTTTGATATAGTAAGTAGAAAGAGAAGAAAACACTTCCTTCTAAATCCTTTTTAGTTGGGCATTCACAAATCTTCACCGTTGGATGTTAGGTAAAATATCTAAAATTCGACTGTGATGCTCTTTGTAACTACTATCCACGGTTATTCAAACACATCCCTCATTTGTTACACACATCTCTGTGCTTCGTTTCACACTTGTTTGCAGTTGGTAGCCTTCAGCCCTTGCGCCGGCCATTAAACCACGTATTTCCTGTGCATTAATATGTTCTTGCACTCAGTTTTTTTCATAGCTTCTTACGAAGTCATGATATGATGTGGCACAGTTAATATTGTTCACCCATATTTTCCTATAATTATCCCATCAATCATTTCACGTATGGTACATAAGAGCACGATGCGTAAAACAATATCGGCAGGCGCCGTCTTTCTTTGCCAATTATACTATCTTGTAGCCTCTACATTTGCACAATTGCAGTACGTTTAAAAGAGCGAATTACTAGCCATGTGCAGTCTTCCCGCAAGTAGAAACCAATATGATTCTGTTAAATCTGAAGTCGATTAAGTACGTTGTAATAATATTTTGTCTACATTCAGTCACTGATTCTGTCGTCTCTCTTCCGACAAGTCCATAGCCTCTTCCAAAGCGAGTTCTTCACAAAGTGCAATCCAGTGCTTCCTTTTTCAACTTCCATTATCTTCTGTTTCCGTTAAGGCCATAAAGTAGCTGATTATTTCTGCTTCCTCTTCTTCCCGTCCCTTCTGTCTTTCCTTTCGCCTTTCTTTCCATTAACATGTTTTTAGATGTCAGTTCCAAGCAAGGTGTGACCAATCCAGTTAGCCCACCTCCGTTTTATTGTAAGTTTGTCTGCATGGTGTGTAATAAAATTGAGTGTTAAAGGGAACTCCACATATCGAGTCATTTGAGCAGAAACCTACCATATTTTCCTCACAGTTGTGAAAAACAAGCCAGCTACAACTGTCGATTGATATAACCCTCTCAACTTTAATACTAAATTTCCAGAAACATCGTGCCAACCAGGTTCAGCACTGCTAGAGAGAAAAAAATGTGAACTGAGCTTCGCTTTATAGGTAGCCATTTTATGAACAATGAAATCCTGCAGCGACATAAATTAAATTGTTTTCCTTCTTTCTCTCTCTATCTCTCTCTCTCGTCCTCTCATGCCTTCTCAACTGCACTGGCTTCTTTATGTACCTACCGGATTACAATTATGGCTCATATTGTGCAACTTACTGTTTTGAATCTGGATCAGGAAAATGTTGTGCTTATGTTTGCTGAAGATTTCTGGTCCCATTCCGTCGAGGGAAATATTACAGCCAGCCTGTGCGTTCCACGTTCTTACAAGTTATAATTAATAATCGTCTCTTCATTTTAACGTTTTACAAACTACAACTGTGCAGATGAAGTAGCTTACTGCTGCTAAATGAACCAAACATCTCCAGTTGTGGCGCAGTTTTGTGTCAGACATTGAACACAAAATAATTATTCACGTTCGCAAATTACGCGCTTCGAATAGCTGGATGCTACGAGAAGACGAGAAAGAATGTCGACATGTAGCCATCACTTTTAGCAGCATATTCACGAACTGAAAGGCATAGTAGCAGGAGTTCTAGAAAGAATGTCATAAGAAGAAAACACGCGTTTGTATGATAAAACCGTCAGTCTTGGTTCTCTTCAATTGGGACTCTTGCGGCAAACATAAGGGACTGATACGCTCGTAAGAATGTAAGATATTCGTTATAGTCTTCTTGTAGGGTATATTCTTCCGTTATAAATGTACATATATTTCCGAAAAAGAGCTGCTTCCAACATTTACTCCTCTAACCCGCCCTCCTTGCTACAATGAAGGCGGAAGCGCATGTTCATCCGAAATGTCTACAAATTTATGTCACGAACATGAAGACATTGCCGTCGCCGCCGCTGTGATGACCTCCAATCCCAATTTATTAGTTATTCCCTGATGATCGTATAGTATTGATGATTTGGGATATGTGATCTTATTTGTGTTTAGTACAGATGATTTGCGATTGAAGGTCTGTATATTGTGTTTATGTTGTGCTTGTGCGTTACGAAACACAACCCCTTAAAGCCATATGGAGCATTGGAAGTGTGGCTGAAGGCATCCATAATCACGGTAGCAGAGTGGTGTTGAGTGGTTACCTTAACTCTCAGGCTGCTCTGCATCCAAGGAAACGGTCTCCGGTGTCCATTGGCTAGGCAGCTGAGTGTGTCTGAGGGCCGGTGTGGATGCTGTGGAGCAGACACAGTACCTTGCTGCTGACGGGAATCCAACTAAGACTCTCTCGCCCTTGAGTCTATTCACACTACCGATGAAGACATCTCGGCTACCACGTTCTACTCATGTGTAGTACTAATTAGGATACTCTGTTGTTTCGTGCCATGTCGGACCATACACGGTGTGTGGTTTAAAACCGAAAACATTGAAAAGAATATTTAATTAGAATCGTAAAACTGGCGACAGATAATTCAATCGCCTTTATTTTCGTATGAATTCGAGTTTTGATTTCAGACCTTCCCCGTTTAGATCGTGGAGAACAAAGAAGATGAGGAACGGTAAGTATTGCTACTGTCCGAATGACAATTGTGCCAATTGTTGTGATCGACACATCAATATGAAGCGTGTTATAAAGTTTGTAGGCGTTTAGTATAATTATCTGCACGAACTCAAGCAGCAGTTCCTAAAAGTAGACAACAAAACGGTGCTACAGTACCCGGAATTCAAATATATTTCTTTTTTCTTTCTTTCTTTCCTTCTTCTTTCCTCCTCCTCCTCCTTCTCCTCCTCCTCCTCCTTTTCCTTTTTCTTCTCCTTCCTCTTCTTCTCCTCCTCCTTCTTCTCTTCCTTCTCCCCTCCTCCTCCTCCTTCCCCTCCTCCTCCTCTTCCTTCTCCCCTCCTCCTTATTCTTCTTCTACTTCTCCTCCTTCTACTTCTCCTCATCCTTCTCCCTCTCCTCCTCCCCCTCCTCCTCCTTCTTCTTATATTCTTCTTCTTCTTCTTCTTCTTCTTCTTCTTCTGCAGTGCCGCGACAGCCTTCATTGGGCACTGGCCTCTTCAGCAGTTCGCCTCCAGGTATTCGGCAGCAGCGAGGAGTCCCTTCTGGTGTTGCTTTACCATATCAGTCGTGGTTTTCCCACAGGTCTTCTGCTATGGAATTTTCCGTTCAGTAATTTTGTCGGTATTCCATAAGTGTCTATTCGGACAATATGACCGGACAGTTGTAATATTTTGAACGTAGCATACAGAATGTTCCACTTCAAGCCGGTGCTTTCATCTAAGAGCTCGTAGAGCTAAAATGTCGATTTTCAGGCAATAGAAACTTCTCACAACTTTAATATAACTTATTGAGCATGTTGAAATAAGCATTTCAATTGCCAGCCATGTCATTAATTTTGTTTGGGCGCGAAAAACGAGGAATCCTGTTTCGATTTCTGAAATGGACAAGAGATTTTTTCCTTTCCGAAGTGTCCTCAAGGTTCTGAGAACCGCCCCGCCTCCTATGAAGTGGATAATGGGAGCTTTTCCCTGGATGTAAGGCGTCTGTAGTTTGAAGCTGACAGCTTACCTCAATTCAGTGCCGAACTTAAGAATGTGAGGAGCTATGTTTCCACTCCTCCAACACACCTTTTTGGCTTATACAGAGAGAACGTTTATAAATATTGTAATATTTTATGTTTTTTGCACGGTACATTGTAATATAATTATACAATATGAACCAACAAATGCATATTTTCTACATTATTATTTTAAGTTTTGATGTCTTCTACATGTTTCGAACTCTAGTGTTCATCTACAGGAACACGGTTGTATATACAGTTACGGTACGGTACATTTTGCATGTAGTCTTTTACGTAGAATAGTGTATTCGATACTGAGGTCTACTAACGAGTCTCAGTATAGAAAATACTCCTCTACCTACAAGACTGCTTGTACTGATGCATGTAAAACGTATTGTACCATAACTGTATATACAACCGTCTTCCTGAATATGAACCCTGGGGTTGGAAACATGTAGAAGACGTCATAAAATAAAAAAAAATTGTAAAATGTGTATTTTGTTGTTTTATAATGTATAAACCTTATAAAATAAGCCATTATTTTCTCGTACCGCAATTTTAACTAGTCTCACAAATACAGAACGGAAATGGCGTACGGCAATTAGCAAAGATCTTCTTTTATAATGTCCTGACTCCCTAAGGCAATACATCTTACCACTTCAGTTTGTCTTGAATTCAGTCAGATCGCAAGACTGTGAACCTCAGTTGCAGGTTGTCAAACCGTTTTCGAATATTCTAGCTTTATATTTCTCTATGTTTCACGTTTGAGAAGACAATGTTACCTTTAATAATAATGGATTTTTTTCAGTAAAGTTAATATTTTTATTCATAGGCTTTTACATAGTAGAATACTGTATACAGTTTCGTGGTTTGTACGTTTCATCCTGAACTATGATAAAAAAAAATTTTTTGGCTTCGTGGGACAATGTTCAGCTGTGTTTAACAGACAGTGTAATGCACATGGTAGTTCAAATGTTAACATTTTTTTTGTTAATTCTAAACAGCTGTGATTATAGGAATAAAATACCAAACAGTAACAAACGCATCCTATGACAGAATGATTTTACTCAACGATTTTAGTGTGCTTTGCCGTTTATTTACTTTGGCCAATTTATAGGATTACAGTTTTTCATTTAATTAACGCTCAAGTTGAACAGTCGCTTTGTCATCACGTCATTTGCAACATTTACGTCGGGGTTAATCACATGATGTGTGGCAACCATTGAACGCCACTTTGGACAGAAGTATCAGGACTTAATGAAGTGTATTTGATGGTGTTTTACCTGCATATTTTGTTTCGTAACATACAATTGTACAGCACGTACTTATTAATTTTAAATTTTCTTATTTCGGAATGGAAAGTGGCTGTTGAGCTGCAGCAGCTGTAAGTGGGAAATGTAACTTCATTTTCGTAGTATATGTTTCCTATGAAAGGTAAAAGGTAAAGTGCACCTTTGTACAGGCACTGAGGCTCTGTACAAGCCGTACGGCCCATAGGGGGAATAGATGTATAGCTCTACTGTTTCTTGACCACGGCACTAGAAGGAGGTGAGGGGTCAGCGTCACGCCCCGGCCGCTCTTTACCCCCGGGAAAGACCTGGTACCCATTATACATGAGGCTGGGTGGGCCCCAGGGCCGGTCTCGACAGGTGCGGAAAATCTCGCCTCCACCAGGATTCGATCCCCGGACCGTCCAGCTCGTAGCTAGTCGTTATACCGAATACGCTACCCGGCCCACTATGGTGCCTATGATCATCCAAACCTACGAAGGTGATTCAGTTTAAAAGCGGAAAATTGTACAAGTATCTTGATATTAAAAAGAAAAGACAGACAATAAACAGGGAAATGTACAGTGATATGCTTCGGAGTCGGCTTAAGCCAGCAAGTAAAAGAAAATAAACTCGCAGTGGTTTGTTGTCTTCTGGCTTATGTATTCATCATGGCAACGCCCGGCGTCATGCAGCCCGTCATACCGTGAAACAGATTCAGGATTTAAAACTGGAGGTGTTACCCCATCCACCGTATTTACCAGATTTGGAACCCAGTGACTTTGACTTTTTTGGCCCCTTCAAGGCCCTGTACGTGGACGTCACTTCAGGTCGGATGGGGAGGTAAAGGGGCGGTGCATTACTGGCTGACACAGCGACCAGAAGACTTCTTCTTCCGAGGAATTTATGCCTTAGTGGGACGCAGGAGGAGGCGTGTAGAACGTGGTGGGGATGACATTGAAGA
>Ga0123354_10007450_pt1 | contig 16479 bp, 10 predicted proteins | sample TergutLab28metaG_2_FD_97872 | JGI IMG/M metagenome (GOLD analysis project Ga0123354, IMG submission 97872) | Labiotermes labralis P4 segment gut microbial communities from Petit-Saut dam, French Guiana - Lab288 P4 | ecosystem: Host-associated > Arthropoda: Insects > Digestive system > Gut ...
CATCCATCCTCAGGAGCTTGTGACTTATTTGTTGAGTTATTTCATGGGTTGTATTGCTCTGGTTCGATGTGTGTTGGTGTTACGTTGTGGTTTGGCTGGGGTGCTGCAGTGCTTCAGCCTGCATCCGGATACCACAACACCCCAGCCAAACCACAACGTAACACCAACACGCATCGTACCAGAGCAATACAACCCATGAAATAACACAACAAATAAGTCACAAGCTCCTGAGGATGGATGTATTAACATCCGAAACATGTTAAGCATTAAATAATGAAATAAAAAAGCAAGTGACATTAAGTTGGTCTATCTCTATTCAACATTCACACGTGTTTAATATACACACTGTCTTTGAAAAGTGACATTGAAGTGGCAGACATGCCTTTCAGCGTACACAATTTGCTCACAAAGTAGTTGCTAACAGCATCTACTTCAGACAACCTTGTTTACACATTCAGATAGTAGGCGGATCATATTCTATCTCTCATCTCTGAGGAACAATGTATTTTTATTTGGTTAAAACGATAAAATTTGCATAAATCACTTGCACACACGTCAGTACACATCTGATAACTTACCAGACGAGGTGAAAACAAGTTCACTACACTTTAATGTGCATGATTATAGTGTTAATTCCAAGGCATCTCTTACCTTGAACAATGAATACAAAGTATGTTTCCAATTCACACTGCTGCCTTATAGAACACCATGCGCTGGAGTAGGTAGCTTTGTGCCAGCTGTATCACCTGACAGACACCAGAGCTATCGATCGAATTCAGTGCCATGAGAACTTCAAATCTCATGTGAAGACAACTAGGTAACTAACTAACTAACTAACTAACTCCGTGCAGCCGAGTCCTTCTTGAGAACCTAAAAAGTCCTCGTATAGCGAAGAAATTCCCCCCATTTTATGAAACCTGAAGGTTCATTACCGAATTCACAAAAGCCCGCCACCTGTCGCTATCCTGAGTCAGATCAATTCAGTACATGCCCCCCCTCCCATCTCTTTGAGATTCATTTTAATATTATCCTCCCATCTACGTCGGGGTCTTGCAAGAGGTCTCTTTCTCGTATGAAGACACGGTTACCAAAATATCTGGAACTAATACGGGCGAGGAATGAGCATTCTACAGCAGTGGTTCTGAACCTGTCCGTTACCGTGAACCCCTTACAAAGCCACACTGATTCTGCAGACCCTTACCCAAAATTATCTCAAGTCACAAATTCCCTAGGCAAAGTGTGTGGTTACACTTAAATTTTGAATATTTTCAAACCGCGGTACCTCAGTGGTTAAGGTGCTGTGCTACAAATCGGAAGGTCACTGGTTCGATTCCAGACGGTGTCATTGGAATTTTTCACTGACATAATCCTCCCGATCGCACTATGGCCCTGGGGTCGACCCAGCCTCTGACAGAAATGAGTACCAGGATTATTTCCTGGGGGTAAAAAGCGGCCGGTGCGTAAGGCTGACAACCTTACCGCCATCCTGAGACACTGTCACGTAATCTGGAAACCCTAACTTCCCGGAACCCTCTCGGAACCTCGGGCCTGTATTGGGACTGATTTTTTTACAAACAAGAAACATACACTGTAAGCAGTGTATTGGGTAATGTAAAAAAAAATTATTACAATCGAATAATATTCCTGGAGGTAATTGCCAGCATGATTATGAATAACCAGAAGGAAAAAAGTTTATATTCTGCAGCAGAGTAGAACCTACTCAGCTTGCAGATCGCCAGCTGAGAAACACCGCTATATTATATTGCATAACAAGAACTTTGTGATTCATAAACAGGTCACAGAGTACTAGCACTCAGAAATTGAGACTAACAGGCTGGGAATGTGGCTACGAATGTTCATAGACTTATGGTGGGATGTCTTTGAAAGAATGTGGGGATATGAGGATAATACAGACTTGATGGGTTGTGTGCACAGAATGTAAATCAGAATGGCTGAGTGTCTTGTCCAGTAACTAGCTTCAAAATTAAACAATGTTGGAGCCATTGTTTAGTAGAGTTTGCACAAATTTCAGCATGGATAAGAAAAGAAAATGAGCTCCTAGCTTCTATTTCATCTGGCCTCTCACCAGGGAGACCAGGGTTCAAGCCCAGACCAGTCGATATGGGGGTTTGTGGTGGGCAAATGCACTCAGACATGTTTTTCTCAGAGTAATTGGGTTTTCCCCTGTCATTATCATTCTGCCATTGCTTCATACTTATTTATTTATCTGCCAGTGACACCACAGTCCAACCAACTGCCAGCACTTTTAAATAAAGTAAAGTAAAGTTTGATCTGCAACAATAAATTTTAAGCTGTGTTTAAGCATGTGGCAGTAGGTAGCACTTCTACAGCAAGGTAAAAGTTCTGTTTGAAAGTTCAGAAACCAGCATCTCTCTGCCCCAGAGAACAAGCCGACAGGTTCGACCTCATTTTTAACCTGACATCTGTTGGGTTACTGCAAGCAGGTACAAAGAAAAGATGACACGAAATACAGTTAAACATATTGACAATTTATTACACAAATAAATCATCTCAACAAATGCAGTGTGCATGTGTTATACAAATATTTATGAATTTCAAAGTATGAAACATAACATAAAAGGAACAGCTTCAAGAACCGCCATGCCAAGATATGAAAAACATCTGTTGAACTCTTAAACATCTAGCATAGCTTTAAAAAATAAAACAACACTAACAACTTAAGATCATTTTGTTCTCCCTTTCCATTTTGGCACCCGTGCCCGCTGTTAAATTTTTCAATCAAGACCCACTGAATTTTTGCAAGAAAACATCCCTGCTTTGGACAAAATTGATACTGAAACAGCTCTGTTAAAGATTCATTAAAGCTAAGAAGCCCGTTAACACAGGAACATCAACGTGATAACGTAAGCTAAACTGTTAAATGAAAGAAAAACTGGGTTCCTTTCCTGGTTTCTACACACACACATATGTGCATGCACACAAATGGAACATCGCTTAGAATTTCATACAAAATGGAACTTTTGTGCATTTGCTATATTAACAATCACTGTCATGTTTCTAATGGGCAAAATATACTTAAGAGAATGTTTCTTAAATATGGAGGAGTCACCTGTTTGTCAACAATCTCCATGTGGCTTCAAGAAATGCACTTGCAAAATGTTTCTTAAGCAATTTACAAGTAAACATAGTATCTTTAAAGCTTAAATGATCCATATGAATCATGAAATAGAATACAAGGACAACTGTTATTTCATCAACCAACCAACCATACATACATATAAATTATTCTTCAGTTGGACTCTGTCCAATTCTAAGTAGCTTCATACAGCCAATGCTACTGCTCAGAAGTATGGAACAGATATTTAGCATAATATTATGACGTTATTTTACAAGACCTTTCATTTTCATATCCATGTTTCAAACTACAGGAAATGCAGAAATGATGACCTGCATCTGTCACATTTCCTTATCTAACATGTAATGCTGCCAATTGGAAACATACAACTAGACGTATTGTTGCACGTTTCCTTCAGGTAACACACCAACCACACCATTACAGGTGAGGTTTGCTAACAAATTTAACAGCACTAAAACAGCTCTGAAAGGATTAAACATGATACTTGACAAAAAAAAATCAGATTATTTATACAAGCCATCCTACTCTGTAATTCCTGCTTAATTTGTTAATAATAGGATCAAATAAGCAAAGAACTCGCAGATGTGCTACAATTTATCCTGCAAAAGTTGGCAATATGACTCCCTTCTACTGCCACAACTGTACAATATAACCATTCAGACCACTGCAATCTTCACATTCTTGCATCAGAAGAACACACATAAATTACCATTTTACCTATTCAGGAAAACACACACATTTGCACACATCTCATTGCACAATGACTACTCACACACTTCTGCATACACATCTAAAGTAAATGAGTCCTTATCTGTCAGAAGATAGTCTTCATATTGTCCATATCACAATTAGATAGAAATATACATACATAGGTCTAATACCACAGAGTTAGTTACTTCTGAAGGGTCTGTGCAATCTAATATTCCTGACCATTGTAACCTCCACTGCGGTTTGTCAGTGTAATCAGTATTGATCACATCAAGACTTCGATAACATTGCTGGATTCATATAAGACAGGGAAGAAGAATTTCTACCAACAAAACCTCTATCATTTCCTGTGCCCATATAATGTTACAGCCAATAAATGGAATTCCACTTTTGAAAGCAATTAACCTGAGTTATAAACTTCAGTTTCACCAACAAAGACTAACTTCTTGCTGACTATTCTTTTAATTATCAACAGCCAATCATGAACTTTGGTTTTACAGTTCTCTTAGAATGCAGAAACAATCACACTGTCCCACCAACATCATTTTGGTAACGCTGTGTCAAATACACAGCAGCCTCGGTCATCTGTCTGAGAGAATGATGAAGCCCATGGAGATGCCTGCGGAAATTCTCAGCTACTTGAAGAGAGTAGTCTGAATCTTGTCTGTTATTTTCTTCAGCTTCTATTCCAGAATCATTCTCATTGCCTGCATCAGAATCAGTATCAGAAATGGAAGCCGTGGAGTTTGTCGAGGTCATTGATACGGTTGATGGACGCCTAACGTGACCCTTTACAGTGGCAGAGGGAACTGAAGTTGGGGTTACTGAACCAATTCCGCCATTAGAAGACTTCTGTTTTTCATCACCTTCTTCTGGTGCTACATTCTGTCCCCACAACAACTCATTTTTGACCGAGTTGACCATTGTGTATAGGCTGTACAGATCAGTGGATGCCATGTCATTTATGCTGAACTTACTGCGTTTCACGTTGTTGATAATGCCTGTATTTTTGGATGAAGTCTTCATTTCTAGCAGAGTATCCCCAGCATCACCCACTTTCAGGTCCATAAGTCTGCATGGAACCAATATCGTCTGGTCCATATCGTTGACAGCTTTCACAAATTTCTCCATGGCATTCATTATACTCTGATTCGAAAATTCCGTATCGTCGTTACGGGCAATCCTCCTGAGGCAGTTCCTAGAAATTTCAAACATGTCCACCTTTAAGACTACCGATTTCTCCGCTCGCAATAATGGCCGCTGACCATAATTATATATGACAACCAAGCCATTTTTGCTTCTAAGACGGAAATACAAATACATTTATTTAATAATCTGCTATCAAGTCGTCCTACAGCGCGCACTATTTAACTTCCTTATGCTGCTAGAATGACATACTTTTAACTATTACATAACACCTGAATGGGAGGTGGCGAAAACTGTGACTTGTTAAATGATTAAATGAATCATATAAGTTTTCGTAATTACATATTGGAACATCAAAGACAAAGCAACCAACACTGAGCAACATTCCGGGGGGAAGGAAAAGAGATGAAAATTTGCCGAGAATTTTCTGGTACAAGGGCGAACATTCACTCGCATTACAGGAATAGACGACAGAATTTATAACTTTCACTGCTGCACCTAGTATCTCACCTGTTATTTTCCATATTTGAAGAAACTGGAATATTGTCACTGTAAACGTTTCTAGTATCACTCGTTAGCATTCCTGACTTCGTACAGACCACAACATACTGCACCACAATCTAATACCAACCTCAAATGGTCGCTGCTGCAGCTCTGAATGTTCCTTATATTGGCGTCGCGTAAACTCGTTGGGGCTCGGGAGCTATGTCGGCGGACTTTCCATTGTAGACAATCAATTCTGTTTGTGGTTATGTTCACCTAGTGTAACGTCAAATTGCATGCGAAATAAGCCACACATTGACTTGTGACGTTTTGTGTTTCATTATTTTATTTATTTAAACACAGGAAGTGCATTTAAATCAACACAATCACCCTGCAATGTTTGTGAACAAACCATTACCATTACTGATTCGTGATAGTAACGTGTTACGCGTACCTTAACAACGAAATGTACATATTTTGAGCATGTTCGAAATTGTGAGAAATACGTTTCATACCGACAAGTTTAATTTCGTCTTCACGAAATCATTATTTCTTGGAATGCGTATGATTTACTTGAACTTGTACGTCAGTGTCCATTATTTAGTGCTTACTGAAACATACAGTTTACATAAAGTAAGATGCAGAGAAGGGTGATAGATGACTGTATTTTAGTTAAACGCATTTTGGATAAATACATTGAGTTTAAGGTTTGTAAGATATAAATGTGATACGTGATGACGTGACATTTTACAGGAAATTGTGTTTCCATAAGGAGTATCCTGGTCGTGATAGTACCTACAATTTATATGTTTTTGAATTAATACATATTTACTGAGTACTGAAGCATTCTGCAGTATATCAATAAAATGACAGTGAATACAGTAAGAACGGCGTACATTCCAGAGAAGTTCTAAGACTGATCACCATGAGGAGAAAAATAAAGAAAACTTTCATAGTTTTTGCCTACAGATGCTATTAAATCAAATATGTTCCAAAAGGGAGGTATTTCTGTTATCTGCTGTGGTATTGTTAGATGACTCAATTCACTGCGTGATGGAAGTGAAATGACGTGAATCATAGTGAATATAGTACTTGTATACTGCTTACTATGCTTAGTGCATTGGCCATAATTTTCATGTTTTTTGGTTTTTTCACGTTTTCCAGTTTAGTCAGTTCCCTCTTACATGTAGGTGTTTCTTAGCTTAACAAATAGCTTTGCAAAGCACAGCAGTCACTATATGTAGGATTGTAACATTCAGAAAATCTTCCTTTCACTCACATGGTATACGTACATGTATTTATGGTTATTACACTAAACAGTGAGTATTTCACTGTATGATATTAATTTATTGGTTGTTCTAATGAACATGCTTTACTTTTCCTTGAAGATAGCTGTATTTATAAGTATGTATAATTAAACGAAATTTTATGTTTTGAAAAGCCAAAATCAAAAACAGGACAGTAAATGCCAATCTCATTAGAAAATACTTGCAATGAAGAAGTGAAGTACTGTAGTGATGATAATGGAATTTCATGACTTGGCACTGTATTGACATATGAGCTGGAATAGTGGCAGGAATTGACAAAATTGTAGTGGGCGGATAAAATACTGGCTATATATATATATACACACACCAAATTCAGGATGACAGTACTCAGTTGTGTTTTGTGCAGCCTGTAAATTTTGGCCCTTTTAAGTGATTTAGTTTCCCTGATTACTTTTGCCTGATATAAGAACTGTGTTTATCTGGGCTTAACTATCTGCTCTTTAGAAAAGTTTTTGGAGGGGTGGGGGGTGCTAAATAACTGAATGGGATACATCTATGGAATTCTACTAAAGCAACTGTTGGTCTCGCACCTTGTAGAAAGAAAATAGTTGAAGCTGGGAAGAGGTGCTAAGGAGAATATTTGGCCCTAAGAGAGGAGAATGTGACAGTATAGTGAAGGGCTTCACCCAATATTGTTTGTGAAAGTGCTCATATCAATAAGGATAAGATACGCTGGATGTGTAGTACACATGAAGGAGATCAGCATTGCATATAACATTCATCAGAATATCTGAAAGGAAGACAGCTTGTCAAACTTGTATGTAGGTGGGAGGATGATATTCAAGGGGTCAGCTTCATAAATGGGTTGTTGTGAAAATAGTGATGAACATTTGGGTGCTGTAAAAGGCCACAATTTCTTAACCAGATAAGTTACTGTCAGCTTCTCAAGAGCTCTGTGTAGTTGAATTACTTGAGTTAGTTAATTTTCTGTCAGCATATAAACAGTTCAGGTTATGTGCTGAGTGTTTTCAATCAAACATTTATATCTGTATGCAGAATCCTGCAATTAATCTATTAGCAATACAGTTCAATCTCCCATAATATTAATCATGGTTAAGATATACCAAACATCCTGTTGCAGTGATATAAGCGGATAAACACATACAATATTGTATTTGTATCATGACATTTGATATAGAATACATGTCTTAGTCCAGTGAATGATGTATAGAATGGGAAGTCTATTGTATTTGGTTATGCAAACAAATGAAAAAGTTACAAACTGTGTGAAAATATATGTCCAAGCACCCAAAACCTCACAAGTTGAGTTCACAACAATACCATGTGTATTACTTACTTACTTACTCCATGGAGCAGAGTCCTTCTTGAGAAGCTAACCAGTTATGCTAGGCAAGAAATTCCCCGCATCTTATGGAACCCAAAGGTTCATTACCGCATTTACAAAAGCCCATGACCTGGAACAGATCAACAGATCAATCCAGACCATGCCCCCTCATCCCATAGCCTGAAGATCCATCTTAATATTATCCTCCCAGCTATGCTTGGGTCTTCCAAGTGGTCTGTTTCCATAAGGTTTTCCTTCCAAAACCCTGTATGCACCTCTCCTCTTCCCCATACATGCTACATGTCCCGTTGAACTCATTCTTCTTGATGTAATCACCCGATTAATATTTGGTTACGAATACAGATCATTAAGCTCCTCATTATTTAGTATTCTCCACTCCCCTGTTACCTCATCCCTCTTAGACCCAAATATCCTTCTCAGAACCCTTTTCTCAAACATCCTCAGCCTATGTTCCTCCCTAATTGTGAGCAACCAAGTTTCGCACCCATACAGACCAACAGGCAAAATTATAGTTCTGTATGTCTTTATCTTTATATTTTTGGTTAACAAACTGGAAGGCAAAAGATTCTGCACTGAATGATAGCAAGCATTCCCTGACTTCTGTCTGCTCTTAATTTCTTCCTGAATAGAATTTTGATTCTTTAATGTTGTTCCGAAATATTTGAACTCTTCCACCATTTCAAAAGATTTATAATCAGTCTTTATATTATGACTTTATCCTGCTTTCAATTTTTAGACATGATCATGTACTTACTTTCATCAGCATTTACTTCTAGTTCAGTCTCCTGACTACCAACTGTCAAAGCTGCTGCATTTTTCTCTGCAGTATGTACGCTTCCTCCCAATATATTAACATCATCAGCATAAACCAAAAGTTGATGTGTACCATTTAATTTCAAACCATCCTGGTTTACCTGAACTCTCCTAATGGCGTACTCTAAAGCAAAGTTGAGCAGCAATGGCAATAAGGCATCTCTTTGTTTCAAACCATTCTTAATAGGACAAATTTTATTACTTTTGTCCAACAGTTGCACAATATATGTAAAAATTAATATTAATTTGGTACCTTTAGCTTACATAATAAGAGACTCCCTGAGGATGATGTATAAACATTGAAACATATACGAGAGCTATAAGAAACAGGTATTGTTAATATATACTCTGCAATTGTTGGACAAATATAATGAAATTCTACTAAATGCACAGTACCTACATCAGGATGTAAGACAAATGTTTGCCGAGCTGGACTCTGCTGCAGGTTTCATTCTGGTACATTTTTATTAGACATACTAGTTTTATGGGGACATGGAACTCAATGATAATGTTATACATGAACTTCCTCCTAACTGAATCATAGGCTTTCTTGAAGTCTGTAAATAGCCGATTCCCTGCATCATTGTCTCACCATTTTTTCTCAAGTATTTGATGAATATGATAAGTAGTTGACCTGTTTTGTCAAAATCCACACTGATGATCCCCTGTAATTTCCTCAGCATAGGGAGTTAACCTTGACAGCAGGATGGTGGATAAAATTTTGTATATAGTTGACAGAAGTGATATACCTCTTTAATTTCTACAGTCTGTTTTATCGCCCTTCTTATAGTTAGGTGCAATGATCAACTCCTTCCACTCCCCAGGCAATTCCTCCTTATTCCACACAGAATTAGTGAGGTTATGGATGTCAGACGATTTTTCTTACCCCAATTTTATCAGTTCTGCTGGAATTTCATCAGTTCCTGGTGATTTGTGTCTTTTTAGCTTTTCGGTAGCCATCTCATCCTCAAAGGCTCTTGGCCCAGGCACCAGTGGCTCTGTTGTATGCATTTCTCTGCCTAACATCTCTGATATTTTTTAACTAGCTGTTATTTACAAGTTAATCAGTTTTAGCAGTCTGATACTCCGTATTTTTTCCCTGAAATGCCTACTAGTTTTACGTCGTACATTGTTTTGATTATCTACATTGCTTTGATTTGGATTCTGTAACCCCTGCATTTTAGCCGGCTTCCTTTGATCAAAAAAACGTATACATTCTTCATCAAACCATTGTTAATTCTGCTTGTAACCATATAGCCATAGACTCTCTTTAGCTGAGGTTTTTATATTTTGTTTAATGGTTTCCGAAGCCCTATTTATGCCCCCGTTATCATTTAAGTTCTCCACAGCAATATAAATATACACAATATTGTGACCAATTGTAGTAATCTAGTAACCGTCTCGCTGCGCACTCTAGCAGGTACTTTCAAAAGTACCGAGACCCTGCCATCTGACGGTGAAAATAAAAAATACAGTGCGAAACATGAGCTACTCATTCGGTGTTGGCGAAGATTCAAGTCTGCTGGAATTTTACGCCATACAGGTTGGTAATATTGCCGTTGTCTGCAGGGTCGAGAAGCCCAAAAAGACTGACTAGTCTTTGTCGTTAGGTCTATGTATGTTATTCTCCTATCGTGATGCAATTGGCCGTTGATATTGCGTGTTCTTGGAATACCCAACCCTGATGATAGAGACAGCACTATTCTTTCGAAACATCGTTAAGTGTTTATCGCCCAAAGTACACGAATCTTTGAAGGTTAAATTGTTTTAACCTGAAGGTTATATTTTATCGTCGTATGGACCATTCGCCAGTTCCCTGTTATTTCCTGCCTTTAAGACCGACGGGTGCCCCCCCCCCCCTCCCAGCAAAATATTCTCGGACACCCTCGGTCTGTGTCCCATACAACGAAGAAACAAAATTGTAATTTCGTATATTTTAATCTTTGCACTTTGAGATGAGACAAGATTCTAAACCGAATGGCAGAAATTCCTCGAATTTAATCTGTTCTTGCATTCTTCCTGAATGCAGTTTTTTGGTGTCGTTCCCAGACAGTAGAGTGTTGCCACATTTTTAGATAATTCATTAGCCAAGCTCGATCTCCGGACCTTAGTCTGCTACTTTGGTGCATGGAAGTATGTAAAACAAGTGAGATGGAAAGTGAAAATTGTCGACAAGGATTATGGGACGCGAAGGATCTTAGAGAGTCCCTTCGGAATGTAACTGCAGATATTGTCCGGCTGATGTGGTAAGAGATGAAATGCGGAACGGACGTGTACAAAACAATGAACGTGGTTTACATTGAACTGAAGTGCTAACGAAGTTGGACTGTCACATCCTTTCATGCAGTCCTTGTTTCCCGATTTTTGCTAACTCCAACTGTTAACTGAGCTTGCAAACTGCATCATAACTTAAAGGACTCCATGTATATATTCTGCAGGGACGTTTACATGACAGCGTGATGTGTTTAATTGTAAATTGCCTAGGAGCTAAATCAGTCAAGGGCAGAATAGGAGCGCTGACGCACATAGTAATTGGTAAACCGGGGTCCGCGACCGCATCGACTCTCGACATCTATGTCGACAATAATTAAGAAATATGTTGCAAGATAGGAAACAAACAAAACTTAGATTGGCCTTAAGGTCAGAGAAGTCGAAGGGTCACATTTGATGCTAGAAAAGAAATGAAACAGATACGGTGGATTTTAAATAATCGCCCTTTGGCAATAGACGTTATCGCTACAGTAGACTAAAGGCTTGTTACAGAGTAATGACAATTTATGTCGTGCGTATTTAGGGATTATATTTCGGCTTACTTTCTACGGGGTATTTATATGACGTGGCGAAGCTGGATGATGGGTTCCCGACGTTTCGAGGGAATAGAATGACTCGACAGCGTGTCCCAGAAGAACGGAATCTTCAAACGCACCTCCATGAAACCTCGAGATTCACTCAGGAATGGCGTCATGGGCGGAATAAAATATTTTATAAGTGCTGTACAGCCGCACTGACTAGCAAAGTGCGGAGACTGATCTTACAGTTAAATGACCCCCCCCCCCAAAATCGAAATTTAAAAAAAAAAAACAGATTTTTGTAGACGCGGTGATATCAAGCGTTTTACGCGAATGACTCTTCAGCTGAAATCAGCCACTGAAATCTTCTGATGAAGAGTGTGCATTGGAATTTTAAAAAAATAAAATAAAATAAAATTAGGGCATGTCAGAAGAACTTCAAAACAAAAAGATTAGAACTTGAGATTGAAAGTGAGTGAGTCACGGAACATGTGGTTGTATTTATATATATATATATATATATATATATATATATGCAGTTGCAAATATCGTTATGTTCATGGAATAGTTATCAAACATAAATTATGTTTAGCCTCATGGCCACCACCCCCCCCCACCCCCTCTCTCGAGTAAAAATTCTAGGTGTGCACCTATTCCATTTTACATGTTACGTTTTTATATGATGGATATTTGATCACCAAATAAATTTGAGCCAGAATATATTAGCGATGAGCTTTCTAATGGTTCAGATGGAGTGGTAAACAACCCGCAGACCTGTCCCTAGAGTCTATATACAAAGCGACAATAAGGAAGGGAGTGTAATTTAAACATGCTTAGCACATAACATATTCCGGTTTACTTAGCAGCACAGGTGGAGTGACGAAAGGCATGGCAAATAAAGCACATTCGATTTTTTGTGTTTTGCTGTTAATCACATTCGAAGATACGCTGAGTTGTCTTTGTTGACATGGCGACTGGGCTATGAAATGGGCGGCTGAAGAATCTGCATTCAGTTCCCGGCAGGGCTGGGGCACAAAGGACCTGTTTTAAGGCCTAGATGCATTGGGCCCGGAAGGGCTCGAACCCAAATACCATTCATTCATTCCCGGCAGGGGTTAAAAGATTTTTTCAGAGCGTCCGGACTGTCTCTGGCTTCCTGTACGGTGGGTACCGGGGTCTGTGTGCCTGGGGTTAAAACAGCTGGGCCGTGACTCTGACTACTCGAAACGAGTAGTGGTACCGAAGCTTAAGAATGGGCGAAGTTATGTCTCCAGTCCATTGTACGCATTTTTGACATTATGGCTATGCTTGCGGAGAACTTCACATACTAAGCAACTCTACGCATTAGCAATTTAAAGTCTGGTCCATATGGAAGTAGATTTCAAAAATCGCATTTAATGAAGACGTTGGCGCCATGTTGAGATGGGCGGGGCATGTAGTACTTACGGGAGAGAGGAGAGGTGTATACACGGTTTTGGTGGGATACCTGAGGGAAAGAGAACACTTGGAAGACCCAGGAGTGGATTGGAGGATAAAATTGAGATGGATCTTCAGGAAATGGGATAGGAGAGGCATGGATTGGGTTGATCTGACTCAAGATAGGGACAGGTGGCGGGCATTTGTAAATGCGTTAATTAACCTTCGGGTTACGTAAAATTCGGTGAATTTCTTCACTAGCTGAGAACCGATTCGCTTCTCACGAAGGACTGTCTTCCATGGAGTGAGTAAGTAAGTAAGTTGGCGCCATGTTTTTCTTTCTGATTCGTTTGTGTTGTTATGACGTCTGTAGATAGTTACTTTTAAAATGCTCGTGTTTGCCTCAATACACAGATTTCGTAATAAATGTTTGTGAAATGCCTTGAAACCTAATTTGAAGCTTCATTCTCATATGTTTGCACTTGGTGTTTTGAGGTCAATTTACAATTAACGGATCGGCCGGAAAGCAAAATTATAGACGTAAAAATAAAACATGTTTTTATGAGTGTAAAAGCGAGTAATTCTTACGTACTCCGCTGACGTACTGGTTACCGTGCGTGATTTCAGACTTCCAAGGCGAAGCGACTGAGAATTGCGCTCTACTGGGTTATTACGCAGCGAGTACTGGTAATTTGTTACCTACCTTTCGGTACATCTTATCGATCCAATCCTCAGGAGCTTGAACCCTGAGGAGCAGACCGACAGGTTGTCCCGAAACGTCGGTAATAAATTACCACTACTTGCTGTGCAATAAACCAAAAGAGCGCAGCTCTCAGCGAATGGTTCGTATATTTGAATAAAATCGGTTATTTAAATGCGATTATGTAGCACACAGAGGTGAGACATGTTGTTCAAGTATTTGCTGTTAGGTGTGAGATTCAGAGGAAATGAGTGGCTGAAAAGAAACGTGTACAGGAAACGCATTTTATTGTGAACACAACAGTTGGCAGTTTTGAGTTCGTAAGAAATATATTTTCTCAATGATTTCTTTGCGATAAATATATCTACCAACAAACAATTCATAACAAATATTGTACTCCCTTGTTCAGTGTCTCCCTGAGGAAGGCACCCCGCTGCCGAAACATGTAGGAATTTGTACTTTTTATGAACTGTTTGTATTCTTTTATGGACACTGTGCAACGGATCTGACAAGTTTAGGTTATATAACAAAGCAAGTACATAAGTGTTCAGCACTGGAAAATGCTAGTAAAAAATGAAAATGTAGTACGTATTGAAATGTGCAAATAGTTTAATTTGCATTAGTCCAATTTACTGCTGAATTACTACTTAGAAAATATTTGATTGCTAAGAACATGAAAATCGATTTCGAGATTATATGCTTTTTGGAATGAAATTTGCTGTGTTTACTGTAGTTTATTGTGTACCCTTTGACGTCGACAAAGCAGACGTAGTGCCACAAGCGTAAATGATAGAACTGCAGTATGATTTCTGAAAGAAAAGTGTGTCGTTTGAGTGTCAATTTCGACTGATCGATTTGCAAAAATTGTCAGGTTGTTTTCAAAATATTGCGGTGTTTGATAGCACGCATGCGCATGCGCACACACACACATTTATGTGTGTGTGTGTGTGTGTGTGTATGAACTCTTTTCGCCCATGAAATGAAACAGGAACTCCGACAGTTAACAGATACGCATTTGTCACCAATAATGAAAGCGGCGTCAACGCAAAATTTTAAACCTCACACTGACAAGTTAAGTGCTATAAAATATGCCAGATTTATGGAAATTTTGATTAGAAGTGTGATATCTGAGTAGTATCCGACTGTACATTCTAATTAGAGTTTTTTAGATTTAGATCTGGCTCTAAAGAAAGAGTTTATTTACGGTGTTTATAGCGTCCTGGTATCTATATATTTTTATTTATATTATTAATTTCTATTTATTTTTATCATTTTGCTGTTCAGCCTGAAACCTGTGCGGCCTAAGCACAAGTGAATTTAACATGCCTCTTTTAGATATGCACTTTTCTAGACTACAACGCAACGAGCATTGATAATTCCGCACCAATGGTTCCGGAAAACTTATCGGTCCCATCTTCAAGGGTAAAGAATCAAGGATTCTTGTTGCTTGAGGTTGTCCCGAAACGTCAATGAATTATTACTACTCGCTGCGTAATAATCCAGAAGAGAGCAGTTCTCATCTACATCACGGCAGAAGATTGAAATCATGTTTGTTTTAGTAAGATGCGGGAGAGTGCTGTGGGTAGTAGATGATCCGTGGTTGTGGGCCACCACGGTTTATGTATTGCAGTTAAAGACCTGTGAACTGAATTTTGTGTGTCATCGAGATGCTGTTAGATGGCAGCATGGATCAGACAGCAGCAGCTAGCAGGTGTCGATTAGCCGGTGATCGGCATTAGCAGCGTTTATAGGTTAGAAGCATGTATTAATTGTGGTGTGAATCGGATGCGGAGAGTAATGAGATTGAAAAATGAAGAGAACTTTCAGAAAAAATGCAGACTCTGCGGGCGTCTTGGAAGGCGGTTTACAGATATATTCACGCCACAGCTACCGTCCACCGAAACTAAATCCAACAAGAGACTTTCTCAGCTCATATATAAATGTCTTCAGCTACAGGTTAGTCTTCATACCAATGTGTTTATTATTGATTCCTTAAAAGATACGTTTGTTTGAGGATGGAAGTTGAGAGAGGAACATCTATAACACTTGCAGTTTCACAATCACTGTCGTTCATTGAACCTAACCTCACATTCCACTCGTTGCGTAATGAAGTGTATGTGGTAGTCGGGGACTTGGCATGTATTATTATTTACTTAGTTGTTGTACTTTAGCGTTCCACAAGTTTTCTGAAAAGGGAGTTGTGAGTGGTGATATTACGATGTCGACGATATTGATTTGCGTCGTTATATGTTACGACCTGGAAATCCCACATTGATGCCATTCTACCAAGGCTGAGCTCGGCTTGCTTTGCCATAAGATCGGTTAAACCCTATGTTTCTCAACAATCTTTGAAAACTATTTATTTTGCATATTTTCACGCTATAATGTCGTATGGGGTAGTATTTTGGGGACAATCGCCCTCTAGCTCAAAGGTATTTTTATTGCAGAAGAGGGTGATAAGAACTATGATGGGTTGTGGGGGGAAGAGACTCATATAGAGGACTGTTTTTAGAACTATGCATCTTAACATTGCCCTCTCAATACATTTGCTGTCTCCTTTTGTTTGTGGTAAAGAATGGAAAACAATTTTCCCTAAACATGGACTTGCACTCGATTAATACTAGACAGCTGTTAAACTTACATCAACCCTCAGCTCACCTAAAGAAGTACCA
>Ga0123354_10007452_pt1 | contig 16476 bp, 15 predicted proteins | sample TergutLab28metaG_2_FD_97872 | JGI IMG/M metagenome (GOLD analysis project Ga0123354, IMG submission 97872) | Labiotermes labralis P4 segment gut microbial communities from Petit-Saut dam, French Guiana - Lab288 P4 | ecosystem: Host-associated > Arthropoda: Insects > Digestive system > Gut ...
AGCACGCCGTCAAGGTCGAACAGGACGGCGGAGATTTGGTTCATCGCTTCCCTTCCGGCATTGGCAAGATTTGATCGTGCAAATTCACACTCAAGTATTCCACGGTCATGGCCAGGCGTGCAAGAACATAACGAACGTATAACGACGCTTGACAGACCAGATCAGTGGTGTCAGAATCAATTTGATCGATCCAAATCTTTCATTCCATAGGAGGCGTCGATGGCTCCCCGGTACCGGCCAACCCAGGCCAGTCTCGCGGCCGAACTCGGCGTCTCCCGTCAGACCATCTCCAATGTGGTGAACAATCCCGACCTGGTGAAACCCGCCACCCGCAAGCGCGTCGAGGATGCCATCAGCGCGTCCGGGTACCGTCCGTCAGTCGCCGGCCGGGCGCTGCGTACGCAACGGTCGGGCGCCATCGGCATGCGGTTGCATCCGGTGGTCGACGGCGTCAATGGCGAGGTCTTGGACCGGTTCTTCCACGCCGTGACCGAAGACGCCCAGCGGCGCGGGTACCGGATCAATCTGTTCACCGCGGGTGACGCCGATAGCGAGGTGGCGACCCTGACCGACCTGTTCCAGCAGGGCATCATCGATGGGGCAGTGCTGATCGATTCCAGGTTGAACGACCCCCGTCCGGAGGCCCTGGCGGCCGCCGGACTGCCGTTCGCGGTTTTTGGCCGGCCCTGGGGTGAGCCGTTCGTCCAGCATTGTTGGGTCGACGTCGATGGCCGAGCGGGCATCTACGGCGCGACCCGCCACTTCAAGGCAACCGGTCATCGGCGGATCGGTTTCATCGGCTGGCCGACCGATTCGGCGGTTGGCGAGGACCGCCGCGAGGGTTGGTTGCGGGCCGGTGGCGACGAATCCTTGCAGCGCCTGGTCGAAGATCAGGCACGCCACGGTTTTCAAGCGGCGCAAGAGCTACACCACGCGGGGGCGACCGCTGTGGTGTGCGTTTCGGACAGTCTCGCTCTGGGCGCGCTCCCGGTCTTCGCGGCCGGTGCCGAGCGGGGTTCGGAGTTGTCAGTGATCGGCTTCGACAATACCCCGGTGGCGCGCGCCATCGGCTTGAGCAGCATCGGACAACCCGTGGAAGAGGCGGCCGGACTGTTGCTCAATCAGTTGCTGGGACAAGTCCTGGGATCTGATACCCCTTGTGCTCGAGGTGTTCTCCTCACTCCGAGCCTTCAACTACGGCAGTGGGAATCCATTGTCGGTTCGTACCCATCCGGAGAGGAAGAAATATGAGAATGAAAACTCGCATCGCATCGGGCGTGATCGTCGGGTGCCTGGCGGCAGCGGCTCTGGCCGGCTGCGGCACTGGTAACAACAGCACACCGCCGACAACCGGCGCGCCGCCTGCGACGACCACGGCGCCGCCGAATACCAATAAAATCTCTGTCTTGATCGGTTCGTCCGGGCAGGCCGAAACCGATGCGGTGACGGCTGCCGTGACCGCTTGGGGCCAGCAAGCCGGCATCCCGACCGAAGTCATCGCGGCTACCGACTTGGCGCAGGAAGCGGCTCAGGGTTTCGCTTCCGGCCAGCCAGCCGATTTGCTCTACATGTCGTCTTCCGACCTGGTCAACTATTCGGCCAATGGATCGGTTCAGGCCTACGGCGACCAACTGAGCAACAAGGCGGACTTCTATCCGCAGTTGGTGGCGGACTACACCGTCAACGGTACGTTCTATGCCGCGCCGAAGGACTTTTCTACCCTAGCGCTGGTCATCAATACTGATATGTGGTCGGCCGCTAACTTGACCGACGCCGATTATCCGACCACCTGGGATCAGCTGGAGGCGGTTGCCGGCAAGTTGACCACCTCTGACCATGTCGGGTTGTGCTACAACGGCGAGTTGGCCCGCATCGGTGTGTTCTTCGCCCAGGCCGGCGGCGGCATCGAGACCGCTGACGGCCATGCCAGCGCGAACTCCGCCGCCAACGTCGCCGCTCTGACGTACGTCAAGAAACTCGAGACTGAGGGCTACGCTGCCTCGGCAGCCGATGTCGGCGCCGGGTGGGGCGGCGAAGGCTTCGGTACGGGCAAGTGCGCCATGACGATCGAGGGCAACTGGATCACCGGCGCGATGACGAGTTCCTACGCCAACATCAAGTGGAAGGCCGTCGAACTGCCGGCCGGAGTGCAGAAAGGCACGCTCGAGTTCTCCAACGGCTGGGGTCTGGCGGCCGATGGCGACAACAAGGACAACGCCGTCAAGCTGGTCGAGTACCTGACCTCGACCGATCAGCAACTCGCCTTCGCCAAGGCCTTCGGCGTCATGCCGTCGGTCCAGTCGGCGACTGCGGGGTACACGGCTCAGTTCCCCGAAATGGCGGCCTTCGCGGCCGGTGCCGCCTACGCGACGGCCCTGCCATCCCAGGCCGGAGTCTCCGATGTCATCGCCGACTTCAACGCCTCGTTGGCGAACCTGAAGACCTCGGATCCCAAGGCGCTGCTTGACACCTTCCAAACCAACCTCCAGGCAGTCATCGGGTAGGACAGCCGTGGCTGAGCCCACCCGCACCGGTCGGCGGCGCTCCGCGAAGCTTCGCGGTAGCGCCGCTGGCTGGGCCTTTGTCTCGCCAGCCGTCATCGTCCTGGGTCTGTTCATGCTGATTCCGATCCTGATGGCGGCCTGGGTGTCCGTCTCGGACTGGACCGGGCGCGGCAGTCCGCTGGCGGCCGGTTACGCCGGTTTCACCAACTACACCTCCCTGCTGGCCGGCGGCGGCCTGGCCACGAAAGATTTCGGCACCTCGATTCGCAACAACGCGTACTACTTCATCCTGGTGGTACCCCTCCAGACGATCCTGTCGCTCGGGCTGGCCATCCTGGTCAACCGGCGGGCTCTGCGCGGCAAGGGGTTTTTCCGAACGGCTTTCTATTTCCCGTCGGTCACCTCGACCGTGGCGATCACCGCCTTGTGGACCTTCTTGTTTTCGACATCCGGCGTGATCAACGCCATCTTCCGGGTGTTCTCCGTCGCGGGGCCGAATTGGTTCAACGACCCCCGCGGTCTGTTCTACGTCATCCTCGGGATGAACCAGCCCCAGGCCACCCCGGCGACGCCCAAGTTTCTCGGGATCACGGTCTGGGATTGGCTGTCCGGCCCGTCGATCGCCATGTGCGCCTTCATGCTGATGGCCATCTTCACGACCTCGGGGACGTTCATGCTGCTCTTCCTGGCGGCCCTCCAGGCGATTGGCGAGGAAACCGAAGAAGCAGCCCTGATCGACGGGGCTTCCGCTTGGCAGCGCATCCGGCACATCACCGTACCGTTGCTGCGCCCGACGGTCTTCACGGTCATCACCTTGGGCACCATCGGTACCTGGCAGGTCTTTGAGCAGATGTACGTCTCCGGCCAGGGCGCGCCGGCCAAAACCACGCTGACCCCGGCCTTCCTGGCCTACCAATCGGCTTTCATCAACGGGCAGTGGGGACGCGGCTCCGCCACCTCCTTCGTCCTGTTCGCCATCATCGTGGTTTTCACCCTGATTTTGCGGACGATTCTGGGCGGCTCCGATCCGACCGCGGAGAAACGCCGCTTCCGCAAGGCGGTCAAGCCCGCGAAACCGGCGAAGGCGGTGAAATCATGAAAAAGGCACTGCCGCGCTACGCCGGCGAGGGCAAGAATCGCGGGCGCTGGGTCGTTTTCGCCGTCCTCATCGTCTTGACCGTGATCTATGTGTCGCCGTTCCTGATCCAGATAATGAACTCCTTCAAGACCGACACCGACGCCAGCGAGAACGGCATATCGTTGCCGGCCACCTGGACCACGGCCGCGTACCAGACCCTGTTCGCCCATTCGTCCTTCCCGCTGTGGTTCATGAACTCGGTCATCGTCACCGTCTGCGTCACCTTCGGGCGGGTCATGTTCAACTCCATGGCCGGATACGCCTTGGCCAAGTTGGACTTCTATGGCCGCAAAGTGTTGTTCGCGCTAGTCATCGGCGTGATGTCGGTACCCGCCGTGGTGCTGCTGATCCCGAAGTTCCTTGTCATCCGGCAGTTGGGCATGTACAACACGTACTTCGGCCTGATCATTCCGTTGCTGGTCGACGCCGGCGGGGTTTTCATCATGAAGAACTTCTTCGAGTCGATCCCTACGGCCATCGAGGAAGCCGCCCGGATCGATGGCGCGGGTACGTTCCGGATCTACTGGTCGGTCGTCATGCCGATGGCCCGGCCGGCCCTGGTGACCATCATCATCTTGAGCTTCCAGGGATCGTGGAACGAACTGTCCCACTTCATCGTCGCCTCCAACAGCCCCGCTTTGGTGAACTTGACCAAGGGCGTAGCCGGCCTGGTCGGCGGGGGTCTGGGTTCCGGCAATCAGTTCCCGCTCAAGTTGGCCGCCGCCACGCTGATGACTATTCCGGTGGCGATCCTGTTCTTCGTCTTCCAGAAGCGGATCATGAACACGTCGTCGGGCGGGGTCAAAGAGTAAGCGCCCGGGCTACAGCCGGGGGTCGACCGGCTCGCTTTCCATGGCCAGCACGCCGAATACGCACTCGTGGACGCGATAAGCCGGATCGCGGCGTACGAAGCGTTCCAGGGCCTCGACCCCCAGGGCGAACTCATTCAGGGCCAGATTGCGCTTCCGGGACAGAGAGCGGTTCTTCAGCCGCGCCAGGTTGCCGTCCAGCAGGTACTCGGGGCCGTAGATGATCCTCAGGTACTCCCGGCCCCGGCATTTGACGGCGGGCTGGAGCACCTGGGTACCCCGCATGGCGATGAAGTCGTACGGTTTGACCACCATGCCCTCCCCGCCGGCGCCGGTCAGCTCCTCCCACCACGCCGCGCCGGCGGCGACGCTGGCCTCGTCCAGCACATCCACCAGCCGGTGGTTGGTGGCGACGATGACCGGATCGGTCGCGGTCAGGTACCTGGCGATGGTGTCCATCTGCCACAGGTGATTCTCGCCGCACCACGTCTTGCCTTCGCTCGCCAGGATGTGGAAGGGGGCGACCCGATAGTCATCGAGGCCGTTCACCGTCCAGCAGTACCGCCGGTAGGCCTGGGCATAGGCGGTCAGGGCCTCGGTACGGGCGAGGTACCGGTCCCGCAACGCGGACAGGTCGACCGCCTGATCGGGTGAGCCGTGGCTATTCGACTGTTGCGTGGCGATGGCCCGGCCGATGGCCACGGTGGCGGCGTCTAGCCCGTCCCGTCCAGCCCGCCCGACGGGCGCGTACTGTTCGATCAGCAGTCGTTGGGCCTTCGCCGACCAGGGCATGAGTTCAGTGTCCAGGCAGACCCAGTCGGTACCGAAGTCCTTCCAGAAACCGGAGGCGTTCAGCGCGGCGCGTACCCGGTCGAGCAGAAGTTCCTCGGTGGCGGTGTCATCGAAGAAATGGCGGCCGGTCCGGGTGTGGATGATCCCGGTCGTACCGTCAGAAATGTGGAATCGGCGTTCGGCGACCGCGGCGTCCTGGCACACCACCATGACCGCGCGGGAGCCCATGTGCTTTTGCTCGCAGACCACCTGGCCGACCCCGTTGGTCCGGTAATAGTCGAACGCCTCGGTGGGATACTCCAAATAGTCGGCGCGCTGGCTGGTTTCGCAGGGCGACATGGTGGGCGGCAAGTAGATCAGCCACCGCGGATCGGCGGCGAACCGGCTCATCACTTCGAGAGCGGCTGCCGAGTTCTCGGCCTTGATTTTGATGGTGGGGCGCAACCGCGTGTCGAGGTACTTCTGGCCCAGCACGTCGTCGACCGACAAGATATCGTCATTGGCCGCCGGGCGATGGAGGAAAGGCTTGATGGGCGGGTAGTACTCCTGCTTGGCCTGGACCTGGACGATCTCCTTCTCGGGGTACCGGAAGGCCGTCAGCTTGCCGCCGAAGACGCAGCCCGTGTCGATGCAATAGGTGTTGTTGACGGGTTCGACCTCGGGAGCGGGGGTGTGCCCGTAGACGACTATCGCCCGCCCGCGGTACTCGTTGGCCCAGGGCCGGCGCACCGGCAGGCCGTACTCATCGGTTTCGCCGGTGGTGTCGCCGTACAAACAGAAGCTGCGGACGCGCCCGGAAGCCCGTCCCTGGAACTGTTCCTTCAGGCCGGCGTGGGCGACCACCAAGCGGCCGCCGTCGAAAACGTAGTGGCTGAGCAGGGAGTCCAGGAAGGCGGTGACCGCCTCGGTGAAGGCGGCATCCTGGGACCTCAGTTGGCCGACCGTCTTGTCCAAGCCGTGGGTCATCTGGACGGTGGCGCCGCGCAGGACCCTCAGCAGTTTGGCGTCGTGGTTGCCCGCCACCGCGTACGCGCTCCCGGCGTGGACCAGGTTCATCACCAGGCGCAGGACCTCGACGTTGCGCGGCCCCCGGTCGCACAGATCGCCGAGGAAAACCAGCTTCCGGCCGGGCGGCGGTACGGCGGTGCCGGCCGTCGCGTCCACCGCGTACCCAAGTTTGTTCAACAGGGCGCACAGTTCGTCGTAGCAGCCGTGGACATCGCCGATAATATCGAACGGACCGGTTTCGCCGCGCTGGTCGTTCCACAGCGGCGTCCGGACGATCTCGGTCTGCTCGATCTCGTCCGGGCTTTCCAACACGTGGACGTAGCGGAAACCCTCCTTGCGCAGGAACTTGATGGACCGGCGCAGTTGCTGGCTTTGCCGGGCGATGACGTGATCGCCGAAATCCCGGTCTGGGCGGGTCGCGTTGCGCTCCCGGCACAGCGCGGTCGGTATGTCGAGCACGATCGCCACCGCGTGGCAGTCCTGTTCCTTGGCCAACCGAAGCACCGCCGCCCGGGCGTCCTTCGAAACGTTGGTGGCGTCGATGACGGTCAGCAAGCCCAGGCTGAGCCGTTGGTTGGCGACGTAGTAGAGCGTGTCGAAGGCCTGTGACGAGACTTGCTGGTTGTTCTCATCGTCCGATATCAAGCCGCGGAAGAAGTCGGAGGACAACACCTCGGTCGGTTTGAAGACGCGCTTGGCGAAGGTCGATTTTCCGCTGCCGGACACGCCCACCAGGGCCACCACGCACAGGGCGGGAATCTCTAGGCGCATGTCGTGAACACCCCCATCTGCGTCGGCGTGCCGTACGCCTGGTCGTCGTCGCCGATCCCGGAGAACTGGACGGTGTAGCCGAAGGTTTGCGCGGTTCGGGCAGCCCACTCCTGGAACTGCGCGCGGGTCCATTCGAAACGGTGATCGGTGTGGCGCCGCTCACCATCGGCCAGGCCGTAGTTCGCGTTGTACTCCTGGTTCGGCGTCGTCAGGACGACCACCGGTGGTTTGGCGGAGCCGAAGAGAACCGACTCGAAGGCCGCCAACCGGGAGGGGTCGAGGTGTTCGACAACCTCGACGACACAGGCCGCGTCGTAACCCGCGAACCGGGCATCCCGGTAGGTGAGCGACCCCAGCAGAAGGTGGACACGCTCGCGGGCGGTGCTGTCGGCGCGGTCCAGTTTCAGCTTGTCAGACGCTCGTTCCAGCGCGACGTGGGAGACATCGACGCCGGTGATGTCGGTGAATTGCCGGTCGGCCGCCAGCAGTTTCAGCAGATTGCCCTCGCCGCAGCCCAGGTCGATGACACGTCTGGCTCCGCAGCTCTTGAGCGCCGCGACGACGGCGCCCAGACGCTGGGAGTTCAGATTCGGTCCCTTTTCCACCGCTTCGCCGGCTGGTTCCTCAACTGGGTCGGCAGACAGCATTTCGCCGTCGACCGCGTTGGCGGCGGCCAGCCGGTCGAAGGCCAGATTGACCAGACGGCGGTGGCGGCCGAGATAGCGCTGGGTGATGTACGCCTTCTCGGGATGGCCGGGTAACCAATCCTCCGCGTGACGCAGGAGTTTGTCCACCTCGTCCGGTCCGATCCAGTAGTGCTTCTGCCGGTCGAAGACGGGGATCAGCACGTACAGATGCCGCAGGAGATCCCGCAGGCGGACCTGTCCGTGCAAGGTGAGGTTGACGTACGAACTCATGCCCCACGCGGGGAAGGTTTCGTCCAGGATGGGGGTATCGTACGCGACGTCGTAGCCCAGCGGGGCGAAGACGTCGGTCAACTTCGCCTGATCGGCCCGGCACGGCAGCATCGTGACGGTGGCAGTCAGGTCGAGCGCGGCGTCGGACAAGCCCTGATGGGAGTCGGCCCGGCCGGTCATGGCCGTACCGAAAACCTTCGACAACGCCGTGCTCATGAAGGAACTCGACACGTACGGACGGTCGTTGACGTAATCGAACAACCCGCCGCTCGCCGTGCCGACCTTTCCCCGGGCCAGGTCGATGGGGTCGATGTCCAGCAGCAGGGCGGCGGTCGTGCGCTCGTCCGACACCTCGGGGTAGGAGACGTACGCCCGCCCGAAACTCAGATCGACGACCTGGGGCCGTGACGGGTTCTTGTACAGCAGGTAGCCCAGGTCGGCCGTGTCATGCCCGGTGTACGTGACGGTCAGCAACATCGGCTCAGCCTCCTCGGACCCTGATCGCTATCATAAATAGTAACACATCGAGGACTCGTGAGGAGTAGCGTGCATGGCGTGTACATCGCGCGTCCCGAGACCGACGGCATTGTGACGTGCTTTTCCTTCGAGACCGGGAAGGTCACCGTTCTGCATGACGTGGCTTTCGCCGCCGCCGACCTTGGCCGGCGTCTGGGGGTGGACCAGGCGTCCGTGGTACTGCGGGAACCGGCTCACCCGTACCGCCGCGACCTGTTCGGCCACGGTATCTACCAAGCGCCGATATCGCTCTATCTGGAAATCGCCAGCGAGTGCAATCTGGGGTGCGCGCACTGCTTCAAAGGCCAGTCGGACTATGGCCGTACGCTGACGCTGGCGGAAACCCTCCGGGTCATCGACGAGGCCGCCGACCTGGGAGTTTTTCAGTTGCGGCTGGTGGGTTTCGAGCCGACGATTTCCCCCTTCTTCGACGAGGTCGTCCGGCATGGCCATGAGCGCGGCCTCTACCTGGTGCTCAACACCAGCGCCTATTATCCGGCGGCGTTGCGCCGTAAAGTGTTCGGTCTGGGTTTCCAGGAGTTCCTCGTCTCGGTCGACGGGAATCGGGCCGACCATGACGCCATCCGGCGGAAGGGGTCGTACGACCGGGTGCTGGCTTTCCTGGAGGAGTTTCGCGAGCGGCGGGAAGCCTGTCAGCTCGACGCGCGCGTGAAGCTCAACATGACCGTGTCGGACGCGACTATCGATTCGATGAGCCAGGTCGCCGAGCTGGCCGCCGTCTACGGAACCGATGTCAACTTCATTCCGTACCGCTGCCTCGGGTCGGGAAGAGACAACGGGCTTCGTCTCACACCGGGGGGACTCCGGCGTTTGAGCCAGACGGTCGGTGAGCTGCGGCGCCAGTACCCGGCCGGACGGGTTTTCCAGCCGTACTTCGATTTCGATGGCGCCGAGGATCAGCGGTACCACGGCATCGACATGTGCACGCCCTGCGTGGGCGCCAAGAACCTGTCGATCCTGGCCAACGGACAGGTGTACCCGTGCGACCTGCTGCGATCCGAAACAGCCGATCTTTTCTGCTTCGGCAACGTGCTGGAGTCCAGCCTGGCGGACCTGTGGTACGACTCGGCGTTCGCCGACCGGTTTCGCGCGCTGGACAAGGACCTGTGCCAGGGGTGCGCGTTCTACGGGCAGGTGTGCTCGGGGGGCTGTACCGCGGAGACGTACTACACGCACAATTTCTACGTCGACCCGCTGTGTCCGGTGCGGACGTCGGTGCCTGTGCCACGGGAGAGGTACGACGAGGTCTATTACCAGGCCGGTGTGGCCGCCGGCGTCAGTTGCTATGAGGATTACCGCTATTTGCCCGAACGGTCGGCGGCCGAAGCCGACGAGTTGATCGCGTTGTTCGGCCGGTACGCCCCGCGGCGGGTACGCTCGATCGTCGATTTCGGGTGCGCGTACGGGTTCCTCATCCGGGAGTTGGCCGGGCGGGGGTACCGTGCCGTCGGTGTCGAGTCGGCCGCTCATCCCGCGCGAATGGCGGCGGCCCGGGGGAGTACGGTGGTCCGCTCGTTGGCCGAGGTACCCGATGGCTTCGACGCCTTGATTGCCCTCAACTGCTTCGAGCACCTCAACGAGCGTGATTTGGACGCGGTACTGGAGGCCGTACGAGCCCAGCGGGCCATGGTGGCGGTGGTGGTACCGCTGGCTCACCACGATGGGGGAAGCTACATCGACCCGGAGTGCAATCGCGACGCCGGTCACTTTCTCCGCCGCAGCGACCAGTTCTGGTTGGGCCGCCTGCGCCGTTACTTCGACCGGGTCGAGCGGGTGACCGATGGGTGCGCGCAATTGTTGCACCGGCCGGGGGCGGCGGTGTTCGTGGCAGCCTAACGTGGCCTGGTGTACAATGGACATACATTGGAGTCATTAGGAGATAACCATGACCACGACGGCGCCAGAGACCGAGCGGGTGAACTTCCGGGCCAACAAGGCCACGAAACGCGAGGCCGAACGGGTCATGCGGGCGATGGGGCTGAACCTGTCAGACGGCCTGAACATGTTCCTGGCCCGGGTGGCCGCCGAGCATCGCGTACCGCTGTCGCTGGCGATGACCCGCGACGAGTTGGTGGCTTCGCGGACGGTGGAATTGGCCAACGATGTCACCGACTCCATCCGGGATGAGGTGAAGCACCGGCTCGCCGACGGTTCGCCGGTGGCCCGTTACGACCGGGCCCGCCACCAGGCGTACCTCCAGTACGCGGACGGGCACACGGAATATGTCGAAGGTTAGCGATCCGTCGCCAGAGGCGGTTCGACCCACCGCCAAGCCGCGACTGCTCGTCTTCGCGGGCCCCAATGGCTCCGGCAAGACCACGGCGACGCACGGCACGGCCATTGTCGGTGTCTACGTGAACGCGGACGACATCAAACGCGAGGCCAGTTGCTCGGACCTGGAGGCCGCCCAGGAGGCCGAGTGCTTGCGCGAGTCCCTGCTGCAGGCGCGCGCCGACTTCACCTTCGAGACCGTCTTGTCGACCAGCCGCAATCTGGACTTGATCCGCCGGGCGAAGGCCGCGGGGTACGAGATCACGTCCGTCTTCGTCCTCACCGCCAGCGCCTCGGTCAACGTCGCGCGCGTTCAAGCCCGGGTCGCGACAGGCGGGCACGGCGTGCCAGAGGACAAGATTCGCTCGCGGTACGGGCGGAGCCTCGCCAACCTTCCCACCCTGATCGGCTTGAGCGACACGGCCATTGTCGTCGACAACACGGGCGACGACCCGGCGCCCATCTTCGAGAGAGACGCCGCTGGCTGGGTGGTCGAACCGACCCTGGACTGGCCTGAGGACCGAATCCTCCGCCTCGTGAACCTCGAAACGTATTCGCCTGATAAAAGTCGACGAACGCTGTCTCCTGCCTGAGGACACGGAGGATCGTTATGTGGGACATCGGGGACGGTTCTGTTTGTCTCATTCTGATAGGTGGAGTCGGTGTTTCTGGCGTCGCTTTGGTCGGATGGCCATGGGTTGTACGGGGATGGTCCCGTGCCGTTGTGCCGGTTGTGCACAGGGCGAGGTGACCGGGTTTTGGGTTGTGGATAAGTGGTGTTTGGGCTTGTGAGTGTCGGTTTGACGGGATAGAATCGTACGTATGTTCGACACGGTGGATGGGTGGTTGGCCCAGGCGAGGCAGGCCATGGCCCAGACGCTGGTTCCCGTGTTCACTCCGCGGTATGTGCATGTGTGTGCTGATACTTTGGCTGATCTGGATACGCTAGCCCGGGTTGAGGGGATCGGACCCGTCCTTGCCAGCCAAGTTGCCCGGCTCACCCGCGGCACCCGCATCCGGGTCACCCCCGTCCTGCACCTTGACGACGACACGATTGGTGTTGACCAGTATGAGATTCCGGCCTGGATGCGCGACCGGGTGGTGCTGCGTAGTCCTCATGATGTGTTTCCGTGGTCGTCCATCGAATCACGGCATCTGGATTTAGATCACACCATCGCGTATCAGCCTGGGCAACCCGGGCAGACGACCCCGGCGAATCTGGGGCCGTTGTCCCGGCGTGCCCACCGGGTGAAAACCCATGCTGGGTGGCAGCTCACCCAGCCGAGTCCTGGCGTGTTCGACTGGCACATCGGCGCCGGACAAACCATCCGCGTCGACTCCACCGGCAGCCACCCCATCCACGACCGCGAATAGCCACACCATCATCGACGCTCACTCGTCTCGCATCTCGGTCAGACGCTGCTCGAATCGTGTCGCCAACTGGCGTCGTCTCTGTCTGTCGATACGCAGTTGTCCGCTGAACAGGTCGACGGCGACCAGAACCACAACACTGTATTCATTCGCCGAAATGAAGGCTTTCACACTCTGCGGTACCAGTCCCGGATAGTCGGCGATGGCCTGCGAGAACATCATGATCAGGATGTAGAACAGGTACAGGATCGCCTTGAAGGAGACGAACGCATCCAGGAACAGCCGGAAGAACCGGCTTCGCGCGAGCCGTCTCAACGCCTCGTCGGATTCCAGATACCGATCGTACATCCGAAATGCGCGCTCATCTGCCGCCACCGCTGCGACGATAAGCGCAATGTTCACCAAATATGCCAGCAGAACGGAGTATCCGACCAGCCATGTGAATAAGAAAAACATGACCAGGCCCCATAGAACACCGGCGATGAGCCCATACGCCACATACTCGACGAGCTGTCTGACTCTGCCTGGCATCGCCATAGTGATAGTTTATCCACTTAGGTGGAGATGGGGGGAGTCGAACCCCCGTCCTCGAAGGGCGCTTCAGGCATTCTCCGGGCGCAGTTGCTCTTGTCGTTCTACTCGGCTCTCATGCTCTCGGCAACCCGTCATGAACAAGCCCAGTCCTATGAATGTCCCACGGCGTCCCTAGGACGTCAACGCCGCAGCTAGTCTCCTAAACGAGGCCAGTCACTGGAAGGGAGGCACTCCCAGGCTGACCCTTCGATCGCTGATCAGGCAGCGAGAGCGAAGTCAGTGCGAACATCGTTGGCACTTATTGGTTTCAAGGATCGTTAACGAGATAACCCTGAGTCCTCGGCCCGCTTCTCCTGGAACTACCGCTCCAAGTCGAAACCAGTCATCCCCAATTCAGTTGTGTGCTCGTGTGAGCCCTTCTATTGTACGGGAGCGGCAGGCAGATTTCCAGTACGGTACCTCGGCCCCGCTGGCGGCCCGCGGCGCACCGCCCCGGCGGAATCAGCGCTGGTAGGATGGCGTGAATGGTGCGTACTCCTGCCGATCCTCCGGAGAGGACAGCTAGATCCCTTGTCAAACCAATAGTGGTGGGCCTGGTCGGCTTGGCCGTCGTCATCACGGGTGGTTTCCTGGTCAAGGGCTGGTCGGCTGGCATTACCTGGGAGCGGAGCGTCTTGTTGGCGATCAACGCCCAACACTCGCCGGTACTGAACGGTGTCACCGACGTGTTCAATATTGGATTTTCGCCGGTGTGGGCCTTCGCGGTGGTGGTCGTGATCATGGCGATCATGGTCGTGGCGAGGCGGCGATTGGGTCTGGCTTTGTTGACCGGGGTGGCCATCGGGATCACGTACCTGCCGGTGGCGGTCATCAAGGTGATCGTCGGGCGTCCGCGACCGGCGCCCTTGCCGTACATCGTGCCCGGCCTGGCGCCAGAAACCGATCCGGGATTCCCCAGCGGGCACGTCGGCGTCGTCACCGCCATGGTCGTGGTACTGGTCCTGATGACGCGGCGTACGTCGCGCCGATGGGTGGTTCTCATCGTGGGCGGTCTGGTCGTGGTGGCCACCGCGCTGTCGCGGATGTACGCCGGCGCGCACTATCCGTTCGATGTCATAGCCTCGGTCGTGTACGTCGGGACGGTTGGGCCGATGATGGTGGCGATCCTCACGTGGCTGGAGCAGCGTTGGGCCGTGGTGGACCGGCTCGACCGCTGGATGGCACAGCGTTGGCCGCTCGTCTCATCGCGTGACCCGGGCGGCGGAAGCCCTGACTGAGGCGAGGATGACGCCGGGTACAATGACATCCATGTCAAAAGTGCTCTTCGAACTGCCCAAGGGTGAGAAGGTCGGGTTAGCCTTCTCAGGCGGGCTCGACACGTCGGTGGCGGTCGCCTGGATGCGCGAGAACGGCGCCATTCCCTGCGCGTACACCGCCGACATCGGCCAGTACGACGAGCCGGACGTCGGCTCGGTACCAGCCCGCGCCGGGCAGTACGGCGCGCAGATCGCCCGGCTGGTCGATTGCACCGAACCGCTGGCCAACGAGGGGCTGATCGCCATCCAGTGCGGCGCCTTCCACATCCGCAGCGCTGGCCGGTTCTACTACAACACCACTCCGCTCGGGCGGGCGGTCACCGGGACGATGCTGGTGCGGGCGATGGCCGAAGACGATTGCCACATCTGGGGCGACGGCTCGACGTACAAGGGCAACGACATCGAGCGCTTCTACCGGTACGGGCTGCTGGCCAATCCGCAGTTGTTGATCTACAAACCCTGGCTGGATCAGAAATTCGTCGATGAGTTGGGCGGCCGGGCCGAGATGAGCGCCTGGATGGCGGCGCGCCATCTGGCGTACCGGGCCAGTGGGGAGAAGGCGTACTCGACCGATGCCAACATTCTGGGGGCCACGCACGAGGCCAAGGATCTGGAGCTGCTGAGCGCCTCGATCGAGATCGTCGAGCCCATCATGGGGGTGCGCTTCTGGGACGAGTCGGTGGCGATTCCCGCCGAGGAGGTCACCGTGGCCTTCGAGAACGGCTGGCCCGTGTCGATCAACGGCGAGACTTTCGCCACCCGGGCGGACCTGATCCGCCAGGCCAACGCGATCGGCGGCCGGCACGGACTCGGCATGAGCGACCAGATCGAAAACCGCATCATCGAGGCCAAGTCGCGCGGGATCTACGAGGCGCCGGGGATGGCCCTGCTGTACATCGGGTACGAACGACTGGTGAACGCGATCCATAACGAGGACACCGTCGCCAACTACCACAACGACGGTCGCCGGCTCGGCCGCCTGCTGTACGAGGGGCGGTGGTTCGACCCGCAGTCGTTGATGATCCGGGAGTCCTTGTACCGGTGGGTCGCTTCGGCGGTGACCGGCGAGGTGACCCTCAAACTCCGGCGTGGCGAGGATTATTCGATCGTCAATACCGACGGCCCCGCGCTGTCGTACCACCCCGAGAAGCTGTCGATGGAACGCGTGGAAGACGCCGCCTTCGGGCCCCAGGACCGGATCGGCCAGCTCACCATGCGCAACCTCGATATCGCGGATACCCGTACCCGGCTGGAGCAGTACGCCGAACTGGGACTGGTCGGCGGGCGGATCGGCCAACTGGTCGGTACGGGGACGGCCACCAAGCAACTGGAATCGAGTGAGGGATGAGCAAAACCTTCGAAGAACTGTTCGCGGAACTTCGCGCCAAGGCGGCGGCACGGGCCGACGGATCGCGGACCGTCGCCGAACTCGACGCCGGGGTCCATGCCATCGGCAAGAAACTGGTCGAGGAAGCGGCCGAAAGCTGGATGGCCGCCGAGTACCAGTCGAGGGAAGAAACGGCGGAAGAGATCTCCCAGTTGCTCTACCACGCCCAGGTCATGATGATCGCCTGCGGGCTGGAACTCGACGATGTCTATCGCTATCTGTAGGTTGGTGGTGTGACGCAGATGTTGAAGATCGCCGTACCGAACAAGGGCTCGCTAGCCGAAGACGCCTCCGCCATGTTGCGGGCGGCCGGGTACCGCCAGCGCTGGGACCTGAAGGACCTCGTTCTGACCGATGAGGCCAACGCCATCGAGTTCTACTACCTGCGGCCGCGTGACATCGCGGTGTACGTGGGGGAGGGCACGCTCGATCTGGGGATCACTGGCCGGGACATGCTGTTGGACTCGTCGGCGAACGCCCGGGAGGTCTTGGCGCTCGGCTTCGGCGGTACGCGGTTCCGCTTCGCGCGTCCGATCGGCTCGGCGGTCGACGCGTCGGGGTTGGACGGGCTGCGGATCGCCACGTCGTACCCGGGGCTGGTCGGGCGCCACCTCGCCGCCCAGGGTGTCTCGGCCCGGTTGATCGGTCTGGACGGCGCCGTGGAATCGGCGGTCCGGCTGGGCGTGGCCGATATCATCGCTGACGTGGTGGAGACGGGGTCGACGTTGAAGAAGGCCGGCCTGGAGGTGTTCGGCGAGACGCTGCTGGAGTCGGAGGCCGTGTTGATCCAGCGGGCCGATGCCGACGCCCCGGCGGGCATGGCCCAACTCGTACGCCACCTGTCGGGAGTGATCGTGGCCCGTGACTACGTCCTGGTGGATTTCGACGTTCCCGATGATTGCCTGGCTGCCACGTCGGCTCTGGCTCCGGGATTGGAGGGGCCGACGGTGTCGCCATTGGCCAAACCGGGCTGGTGCGCTGTGCGTACCCTCGTACCGCGCCAGGACCATCAGGCGCTGATGGACGCCCTGTGGGAGGCCGGTGCCCGGGCTATTCTGGTGACCGAGATTTCAACCGCGCGTTTGTGAGGGGGCCGTACGCCGGTGGTTTGTGTCAACTCA
>Ga0123354_10007453_pt1 | contig 16475 bp, 3 predicted proteins | sample TergutLab28metaG_2_FD_97872 | JGI IMG/M metagenome (GOLD analysis project Ga0123354, IMG submission 97872) | Labiotermes labralis P4 segment gut microbial communities from Petit-Saut dam, French Guiana - Lab288 P4 | ecosystem: Host-associated > Arthropoda: Insects > Digestive system > Gut ...
AAAAAACAAAAAAATAAAAATGTAAAAAATGTAAATTATTTAATAAAAAAAAAAGACAATACCTTAAAAAAAAAAAAAAAAAAAAAAAACAAAAAAAAAACTTGACGTTTTGCTGACCGTGCATCTCAGTATATTTATCTCAGTATATTTATCTCAGTATATTTATCTCAGTATTTAACCAACTTGATGCACAAAATTTGTTTCACAATACGTTTATTTCATTCCTCTACATGTGTCGAGCACATGTGCTCATCATCAGGAGGTCAAAATTGCATTACACAGCCTCTGGTATCGTCTCGTGCACGAGACGGCCACCTATAGGTGTGATGATACCAGAGGTTGTGTAATGCAATTTGGACCTCCTAATGATGAGCACATGAGCTCGAAACATGTAGAGGAATGAAATAAAACTTATTGTGAAACAAATTTTGTGCATCAAGTTGGTTAAATACTGATATAAACAAAAAACTGTCAAGCCAATAAAGACCAATACCCATCGTCAAGCCGTCTGCCTTACGACAGTTCCACAGCCTCTAAAATTAAGCTGAATCACATGTAAAGATTCAGTTCGCACCGCGCAGTAAACGCAATCCTTCTGGCAAATGGTGTAATTCGTGACTTAGTGCCAAGAATTCACAAAGTATTTTTCACATATAAAATAACATACAGTTTCACAGTACACGCTTAAGTGTAATTTACTTTAAGCCCACGAACAGATTACGGCCTTGCCGGCACCAATTTTCCCGAAATTCGCAAATACTCAATAACATTACGTGCACGTCTCTTATTGCCGTGTAGAAAGACCCGTGTCGGCCTGCAAGGCCACAAAGAGTAAGAAGACTAAAAGAGACTAAAAATCCACTTCATTTTGAATGCTTAGATTACAAGCAACTATGCAACTGAATGCCCAAGTACTGCATCAAAGAAAAGTGTGACCCTTGTAATTTACTTCATAACTTCAACTGCCCGCTGGCGAATGTTCTTTATTGCAAGACATGCTGGGACACGGCTTGAATTAATTGAATTTCTAGAGAGAGCTGTTCATATCGATGAAGAGGGAAGTTATTATGGTCCTTTATCAAACCACTTCGCTGCCAACCTACTCAGCACCATTTAGAACTAAGAGATCACAAAATAAAAACGATCCTTGAAATACAGAACCTTTGTGTTTGTCCCTGGCTCTCTGTGCAAAAGAATCTCAATATTTTAACGAGGCACATTCAGACGTAATCAAACAAATAAGCGCTATAACCTAAACAATATCAAGAAGGGAGCAGCACGATCAGAGATGCTGTATACAAATAGGTGTTACGGCCCCTTAGAAGGAGACACATTCATGGTAAAGCGTCTTCATTGACAAGAAAGCAGTGAAACAAAGGAAGACGCAGAAAAATATAGTCACAGAGTGGAACTTTAACATGCAATTCATAGCAGAAGAATAAGCTAATTGATCTGACAATACACAAATATTTTGTTTAAGAACAATCAAAGTTTTTGAGAAACAAACGGTCATTATTAATTATTAGTTTCGCCATTCTTGAGAATTTATTTTCCTCTCCTTCTTCTTCATCACTATGCAAACACCTTTCTTTTTCTTCCTCTTCCTCTTCTTCTTCTTCTTATTTCTACTCTACAAATTTATGATACTTTTTTTCCAATACTCAGAAGTGTTAAAATCTTTACTGTAGATCTAGTTATCGGTTTTCTCACGTCTGTCTGTCCTTTGATAACACATACGTATGTTACCAAAAGGTCTGTAACACATTAGTCTTGTTTGGTAATTTGGTGCTTACTTCAGTGTTTAAAGTGTTCAAGAAGGAACAAGACTGTCTCTTAAAAAAAAAGGCCCATCGCTGGCGAATTTCTTATAGAAAGAAAATCCTTGTCCAATGAGTCAATTTTGTTTTTGCGCGACTCTTGTATTTAACGAAAAAAAGGAGTGTTATAAAACCACTGTTACTGCCCTTGAATGTTCAAGTGCTTTGGGGTGTAATTCGTCGTCAAAACTGCAGTGTAAGAAATTTGTTCAGTTAAAACCATGCATGTTGACGTCGACACAACTGTGTGTTTCTATATAAAAAAGCTACGCTGACTTCTAGTTTGCATGACTTCTTCAAAGAAGCTTTAGACTGTTTCGACCCGCTTTTGTTGAAGCTCCTGATATATTCTTATAATAAAACCAACGAAATGCACTAATTTCTCATATAAATTTTTGGGATAAAACACAACATGTTTCGGACAGTCCCTCTGTACATCATCAGGAATTTAGCACTGTACACACAGCAATGATATATGTCATACAGGTTTGCTGACAGCTTGCGAGCAGGATCAGGACGGAACTGAGTTCTGTCCTGATCCCGCTAGCAAGCAGTCAGCATAACCTGTATGACATATACTATTGCTGTGTGTACAGTGCTAAACTCCTGATGATGGACAGAGGAACTGTCCGAAACATGTAGAGTTCTATTCCTAAAACAAATTTCAGAAACTAGTACATCTCGTTGGTTTTATTATAAGAATATATCACGATGTACGGTCCTCTGAACGTCAGACTCCTGATATCTGTTGAGCCCTTGCGACTAAACGTGAAATATATCCGTGGATGTAAAAATGAAATAAATCTTTTTAAAACAAAAATTATTATTTGAAGAAATAAGATATTTACGCATATTTGGATCAAAAAAGTTTTATTATTGATTTACTCTGAAAATAACCCAAATTCCATTGTCATAGGAAAATAAAAAATAAAATATAAGTGTATTTAAAAATTAACAAACCGGTATTTGTTGATTTTATTATCAAGGAAATGTGTTCGTTGAATTGACGAAAGTCGCCCGCGGAATCCTGGGGCTTCCGCAGAACACAGTTTGCCTACCAGCTACCGTTTGATGGAACTTCTCATTCAAGTGGTTGATATTCCTGCTTCGTTTGCCGGAAAGCACTGTTTTGTCACCAAGTCCGGAGACCAATTACACTGAATGAGTATAATGTTAAAATACATTGAATGAGGCTGATCGTGGTTTTATTTAGTCATTACAGGTAAATTTTGTTGCTGCAAGTTAAAAAAAACTATGATCCTTTCCTGCCACGTCCTTATCAATTAATCCTTAACAGTATTTCTCTGTTGATAAAGGCAAACAGAAAGTTTCCGCTACGCTTTCGCACTGCGCCATGAAGCGCAGTTATAATTCCATCCATTCTTAAATTCTAAATTAAATTGCAGTGAGTTACAGCCTTCCGCTTGGGCTCCTCTGACCACAAGAGAAACGCCGCTGTGACCCTACTAAAAAATGTGCTGGTGAGGTGTAAATTTAGCCGTCTTGTCGAAAATCGAGCCCAGGTTCTTCAGGCATCAGACAGAAAAGGTTTTTGTGTAAATATTTCGTACGACATACTTCGTGTGTTTTATGAATACCTGCAACTTTCATTCAAGTTTTTTTTTTGTTAGGTGAATTGTGTGCGAAATGCTGTAAAAACTGCATTTACGCTTCAGATCAAAGAGATTTTTAAAATTAATTACGGTAATTTAAACATAAAAGTGGTGATACGAGTAAAAAGTAAGTGACGTATATAAACGTCATCAAATCAAACAGTTCTTAGAAAATGTGCTGCAACCTAGAAGAAAATTTAGAGCCCTCAGTAAATTGGTCCTTAAAATGAAACAGAGGAAATTCAAGAACAGATGGCAGTACTTAATGTCAGTCCGTCACACCGACTTTCATCGAACTCATTCCCCTACTATGGACCTCTCGGGTATGACGTAACTAATAAATGACAGTTCAAATCTCGATTATTATCCTATCCGCTACGCAAGTGAGCGGGAATGAGAGACAGCCCAGTAATGTACGCATCAATAGCGCTACATCTACCAAAACCAGAAGGGTCGTTAGAAAAGGCAGATTGATAGAGTGTCTCCCCTTCCATCTAAATGGGATCATGTGTTCTACGCTGGTGTAGTTCCCACTGATTTAAAGCACTGGGGCATCTCACAGTCCCGGAGGTAATGAGCGTAACATTTCCTCCTCAAGCAAGGTCTGTTATAAATAACAGGTCCGGTCGAACAGAACGGTTCGTCATATGTAGATTTACTGACCTGTCATACCTGAAAGTGGAGGTTGAGTAGCCACAGCAATCTTGCTTCGTAATTGAAAGGTTCCGGCTTCAAATCCCAGCCCTGACACCGACCATTCTCTTTGTAGTTGTTCGTGGTCTCAGCACCTATAGGCAACTACTGGGATATTATTTCAATCAGTGTCGCAACTGTTTCTTAACAAATTCTGTCAAATTTCTCCCTCATTAATGATTCATATTTTACGATATTCAAGAGTCACGTTGTGTACAAATTTTCCAAAATTTTGGAGCACCTTAAAATTCCAGGTGCCAGAAAGTTTACATGCAGCAAGTTACATACTGAAGACTCACAAGCATTAGACGCCACGGTCAACAACTTAGTCGCCCGGGCGACTTAAAAACCTCAGCCAGCATTTGTGCAGCCCTGCTAAAGTCAGAGGTACTGGTAACTTCATTAGGTAAGCCACAACCAAACAAGCATAATATGATATGCCACGGCCCCGTTACTAATGTTACCAGACTCTTCCTCGCTGTCTGGTCCTTACAATAACACCTTCAATAATCAGTTCTCAATGTCCGGTCGTGCATGCAAACCCGGCGCTTTGTGGTTAAAAAATGACAACAGACGTTGATGCTAAATGAATTCAAAGGTTACATGTTTTGGATAAGCAATAAATCAGTTATTTTAACTACAGTCAATTGATATTTATTTCCGACTGGGAAGTTTATTTTCTTCAGACAGCGTCGCGTCGAACAGACAGTTACAGACAGCAAGCCTTAACAAGGCCACATGCAGAAAAATTTGCTTCCTCGCACCATAACACTTGGACATTGAGACAGGTCCTGCTGCCTTGCTCACGTCATGGTGTCTGAATGTAAAGGCAATCCGGGCAAGTAAAGACAAAATACTGGTCTCTTATCATCCACCATCTCGGAATTTCACGTGAGAGCGGTTCACTTGACATTGCTTACACCAGAGAAAGTGGTAGTCCCTGTTTTACTAAAGTCGATCAGAAAAGCGTGATATGTTTTAAGACTTCTATTGACTTTAGATGAGTCGTTGGTTGGTATTTGTGATAAAAGGTCTGCATAGTATCTTACACCGGACGTTAAAATTCTAAGCTCATTGTGAGCTGATTTGTACTGTAGTCATTCTCAGTGATATTAAGGTGTTCACATCAGCAGTTCCGACAGACGGAGCAGAATAACACAGCCTTTGTAAAAAATGTATTAAGTTGCCACGGAATATATCAAGACGTTTATTTTAAAGACAAAATGATGAGGCACGACTTCTAGAGAATTTTTAGATATTAAGTTTCAGTGGCTTTCTCTGGAGATTCTGAGTTGGGTAGGGTGTTCTCGGGATGGATAACAAGTCTCTCGCTGAGTAAGTTTGGTGGTAGCTAACCTCAGGGCCTCCAAACATGCCCGTTTTCTGTAGGGGTGTGCTCCCTTAGCCGAAAGTCTCGGTTTTGAGGCACCGAGAACTCGCCTTGCAAAGAATGCCACAAAATCGAATCCCTTTGAAATCATACTACTACAGACCACAAGGAAGGAGAACAATTGTAAGCCCGAAGAAACGTTGGAGAGAGCAGTTATAACTTTGGAAACGGAACGGATCAAAGGGTCCAATTCTTGATGTTTATGATGATGATGATGATGATGATGAAGTTTCAGTAGTTTAAATGCAAAACAGGCAGAAGGGAAATATAATAATTCAGTTTCTAAGCAAATCGCAAGTGAAGCAGTTGTAAAAGAAGACAAAGGACGAAAAGTTCTAGATTTATCAGATCAAAGCACGACTATCCAACGCTGCCGTACACAGCAGATTTGCAACCGTCACAGGCCTCCATGTACACGTACATATTGCAATCAGCTTCATCGGGGACTAAGGTGAAGAAATGTAAAATAAATGACTTTGGAATGAAATTTAGTGGCTATACGTGAAAACGAAGGCCACTACGCGGCTGTACAGGCTGGGTAATCAATATTATGGATCACAGAAATTATACAATAGACGACATTGATAATGTTCTTGATAAATGTCGTAAATACGACTAACAGCTGAATATAATAAACATAAATCGAAAGGACGTGTGCTGTTCATAGCGACGGATTGGTCCATAAATGTAGATAGAAATAAGAGGCATGACGCAAAACATTTAACTGCAGCCTCAATCTTAACTTAAAATAAATAAATTCCAGGTAGCAGAAGCTGAAGTTTCATAACGTCGCTAGTCCCAGATCATGATAAAGTGTCAATTTAAAGTTACGCCGTAATCTCGATTATGGTTTTCCAAGTGACCGCTTTCCTAAAAGCTTCCCAATTATATTCCGAACAGTTACGTACCTTGTCCCCTCGTCCGATTTATGTGTCTAACCCATCCCAACCTCAAAACTTTCACTTACTTGCAGAAAAAAAATCCAGTGGTTCTATGAGACGTTTCTCTAGCTCCTTACCCCGCAAAAAAAAAAGTTTAAATGCAACAAAAAACAAAACTGATATTTTATTGAACAACAAAGAAACATGTTGTGAACTTGTTCATAAAGCACCTGTGCATTCGACACTGGTGTCAAGGAACATAAATTATTGTAACTTCACAATCCCTTAATTTCAGTCAAAATCTGTGATCGCATTACGTAGTGCATGACGGTTAGTAAGATATGAATGACAGCCTGTAGGTTCATCAAGTTGCTGGTCGTTATCACAGAAACTCCAGTACTCGTTCAATTACGACTGTAAGGATTAAAATCCTTCTATAAATACAAAAAAAATTAATGTTTTGTTGACCTACATCGTGATATATCCTTACAAAAGAACCAACAGGATGCACTATTTACTTTCAATTTCTTTCAATAATTTACCTCTACATGTTTCGAGCAGGCTTAGTGCTCATCATCAGGAGTTCCATTACGATCCTGCCAACAGCCGCTCAACATAAACGCATGACATATACCAATTGCTGTATATACAGAGTAGTACCTCCTGATGATGAGCAGTAAGCCTGTTCGAAACATATAGAGGTTAATTATTGAAATAAATTGAAAGTGAATAGTGCATCGTGTTGGTCCTTTTGTACGTACAAATACAGAAAAATCTATTGCAAAGTGGGCCACAGACAAAATTTAAACGCAATCCATTTAATGAGACAGCTAAAAAATATGAGATAAATTGATAATGTTCACGCTAGAAAAGCGTATGGGTGAGTGGAGATTCAGCTCCATCTACTCTTAACGTCGGCACTATGTGGAGAAAAACAAAGGGTGATTGGGCCCACCGAGTCTCCTATTCAAGGTGTAGGAGGCGCTGTTGCTCCATGACAAGGCAGCCCAAGGGTGAAGCTAAGCATTCACATCCATTTAGTGCGCACTTCTCCATGGGTGCTTAATTAAGCAAAGGGTCAGTTTTACAGTTAGCAGACTTTTACGCGTAGTCCACTCGAGTGGCCTTGACTACAATTTCGTAAGCATTTTCTCGTCTTATCTTCATGTTGCACACATCACATGTCTCATCCGTGATTGTTAGGTTTTTCATCACGAAAATTTTCTTTTATCAGTTTTCACAGAAAATTTGTAGACTGATCAACGACTCCCACTGCCGAGTATTCAGTGTTCTAAACCGCTCTTCCTTGAAAATAGCCAAGGGCTGAGGGCGTGTCCTCCCTGATGGTACTAATAGAGCTATGATGAATGGGAGAACTACCAGACACAACTAATTACCACTTATCAACAGCTTCTTCATAAGCCAGAACAGAAGTGCCAGGGGATTAAGGTCTGTGTTTTAGAGCTTCAAGTGACTGCTTTAATGAAGGTTGAAAGAGGGGCGAGATAAGGAACCGGGTACTGTAGGGGCTTCCGTGCCTAACCCTTCGCTTGACCCATGTCTTGTTTATGTGTTTCTGAGGCACATCTTTGGATGGAACATAAAATTATTAGCTTAGAGACAGGGTGACTGTACTTGGAGTAAGATAGGCTGTTTAATACTTTAATCGTAAAGAGAACTGGGTAAGGCACGTGTCTTAAAAATCACGACAAGGTACACTAAAACGGGTTTTTTAAGTTTTTGTTTCTTGTTTCATAAACTGGAACCGATTTACGCCCACAACATTTCCTCTAATGTGACCATCAATACAACCCACGTATTTACAGCTGATAATTAACTCTCCTTCATTTTCAGCTCGTGTTTCTCTTCTCTTTCATTCCTCCTTGCTGGTAACACAGACTTCAATATTTATGTGAGAGTTCCCAATCGACACTCGGAATGAAGACTGGCTTAACTGACGGAGATTTATTGTGGTTCTTCCCAGTTCCTCCAAGACAGTTCATTTAACGTACTACATCATAGGCCAAGACCGGTTTGTCCAAAATTCTTTCTCATTCACTTTCAAAGACGTCTTATCACTCGAGGATAGATAGCATACATATCTGAGAAAACATAATTAAAGTGCGAAGATATACACTGAAGCATTGGAATCCTTGGGATTTAAAGATGTTTACCACATCTTCCTCAGGGAAACAGACTGTACGCACGTAACATAAACTTATGTCAACACGAAACGCGGAGACACGCCGACAAATACCAGTGCACTAAGTTAGACTCGAATATTTGACGTCCTTCATCTTCATGAAGCTTAAGTTTTCCCTCGACACGCTCTACGAAATGGTCTGCAAAAGGCTGTTGTTCAGATTGAGATCTGAGGTTCTTACAGGGATGAATAATGAAATTTTCCCCATTTTATGTAACCCGAAGTTTACTTGCAGCTTTCGTTCTCCCCTGACATGCTGTCTATATAGAGAGCACATTTCTACACACGCTTCTGGAAAGGTGGTGTCCATGTGCAGACACTTAAGGTCTTGTCAATACAAAGCAAAATGGACCACCACGAAGTTTTCGGAAATTTGTCCGTCACCTAAAACCTCGGAACTAAAGTATCTGTAACATCTGTCGGCCAGCTTCAGGGACAAATTCCTGGCACTTTACGGATAAATGGCGCAAGTAGCATAAGTGCAAAGCTTCTCTTTACTTAAAGAGTTTTTCGTTCATAATTAACGCTTTGTTTACAAATATCTTCTTGGGGGTCATGGGGTAATGAGTCGAAAGCGTCAATTGCTCCCTGACACAGGGGCTAAAATCCATGGAGCTCCTCATAGGTCTTTAAAGCGTACTACTTCTTCAATACAGCGACAGTTTTACAGTATACTATGAAACTAATGCTTTTGTTATATGCTTTCGGAGGGGTTAGCAACTAATTCTGTCACACAAAAACGTCCTTTTAAATGAAACATAATTATCCAAACAAGGTCTTGATCATCCATTACGTGATTTCTGTGTTACTAAACAATACAAAAGAGAACTAACTTATAGAAGATTATTTATTGGTTCAAGAACAAAATAGGCCTCACAACTTTTACTGCTAACCCCATTCATAAGTTTAACAGGGAGGGGGAACAAAGTAAGAAAGATATTTCAGGATGTCACCTCCCCCACTCGCAAAGGCAGAACTTGTCCATCACTGTCGCGAGCCTTGGAGAACAAATACCCAGCACGTGCTCTTAGGCATGTCCCATTGACCAGTTTACCCTGGCTTCTGAAGTCACAAACCCTGCCCAAGTAGATCTGAACTCAGCACGTCAAAACGTCAAACGAAGAGTCCACAATATTATACAGTTCACATAGACACAATTATGTAACAGTGGTCAGGACAGATAAGTCGGTGGCAAAGTAAGGTCATAACCTGTCTGATACAGAAGAATGTACAGTGTTGAAGAATGTTGAGGGTTGTTTGACCGTGCATCTTCGTCATGAAATAAAGTAAAATGCCAATTTGATGCAACTAGGTAATTTTATTGATGTGTTCTTAGCTCGACATGTTTCGGGTACATACGCCCATCATCAGGAGCATTAGATGTTGAGTTGCAGCATATGGTTTTCTGCACCGAGTGTTTGGATGGGTGGTGGTCTTGAGAGCCGCTGCGTAGGTCGTGTGTACGTTGCGGATGGTGCCGTGCATGTCGCGCTAAGAACACATCAATAAAATTACCTAGCTGCATCAAGTTAGCATTTCACTTTATTTCAATATTGTAAAATACGTAAAAATATAATTGTTCCAAAGATTTAAGCAAGTGGTGTAAATTCAGGCATTTTAAGTCGATAGAGAATCATCCGCACTCTCCAGTTGCTCTTCCGAGGGCAATGTATCTCCACTGCGCATTTGATTGGAGGCATTTATGATGAACGTAAAAATTCCTGTTCCTCTAAAGTAAATTCCCTGTGCACCCTATAAAAGTAGATAGAGGGAGTAGAATTACAGATCCATGAATTTTTAAACTCAACTTTGTAAGGAGAGAAAAGACCAACTTCAGACCCCGGCCGGTTCACCCCGAATAAATGGCTATGTACCCATTGAATAGGAGCCTGTGGGTCTCAAAGACTGTTTGGATATTCTGGAGGAGAGAATGATCTATTTCTTCTGCCGGAAATCGCACAACTACTTCTCCGTCGTCACAGTACTAACGACATTACAATGACTTCCTTCCAGTTCTTGTTTTGGATTCGAAACTCGAGCTTCCATCCCGCAGACAGTCACTGTATGGACAGAGGGACACCACAGTATATCCTGTCTAGTTTTGACGACCTATTTCGAAGTCATGGTTTAATGATAAAAGCCACAAAGTTTTAAAAATAACACCGCAGTGATATAATTATATTATCTTATACAAATATATCAATAAAACTATCAGCTACACACAACACTTTATTGTTGTAATTTAAATAGCTACATATTCTGTTGTATAAAACAACCATTAAAAGGCTTTCTATTCCAGAAATACACAAAGAGGAAATCATAGAGCTATAGCCATACATACTATAGTAAAACTTATTGGCGAGATCTCGTGCTCACCTATTTGTAGAATCAAATTTAGGAAATATTTTTACAATATGTATAAAGTAATGTAGAATGTTATTAGGTTGGATAAATAAAGTATACAATTCTTAAAAATTGGAGAAGTTGAAAACCTGAGAGTCGCTTATCTGAAACACAAATTTTCCCCTGTCGTTTAACTTGATGTCATTACCGTATTTACAAGATCCGTCACTGGGCCCTCACCCAAGGAAAGATAAATAGAGTCCACGCTTTAGTATCTAACATGTTGTAAGGGCCTTCTTTACTTTGAATCTCCCATTTACTCCTAGATCTCTCAAATTTTCTGCCCCCCCCCCCCTTCATGGTTTAAAATCAAGATTTTTAATATTTTAAACGTCACCTGCTGCACCATTAAGAATTTCTGCACTTTTCCACAGAGTGTGTGTTTCCTATGATGTTCGTAATAAACAGTGGCAGTTTCCCTATACGACATAGATCGCTTGGACTTTCTAATCAAGAAGGTCCGTATTCTCTGTGCGGTAGGAACTGAAATTTATAGGTAGATAATATGTGTGAATATAAGGCTTCTTCCTTCACATATGCTTCACTTTTCCCTCGATTTTCATCCTTCTTGATATAATCAGCATAATAGTTAGTATGTTTGTTGAAGTGTACAGATTATTTAATTTCTGTCTGTACAATTTTCCAATTCCTACTTTAGGACATTCTCCTCCATACCCTGATCTTAACAACTTTCCATCTGTGTTCTTCCTTCAAGGAGAAATTTGGACATTCTTGTAAAAGAACATGTGAAATGATGGGTACATATTTTAAAGTCTGAGGGTTCCATATAAGCACGCACATAAACCATTTTAAAATTAATTGCAATCAGTATTCTACAAAAGTAATATCTTCTTAACTTTGCCCCAAATGTAAAATAGGATTTGTTACTTTTACTGCGAAGTACTCGAACTCGTTGACCCAAGAGAATTTATTAAATTTCTATATTTTATGATTTTGTTCTGTATACTGTTGACAAAAGTACTTTGTGATATTGTAAAAAGGAAACTGAGATAGCTCAGTTGGTGAGGGGTAATATTTCACGTCTCCAAGTTGACGTTTAGGAAGTGGATCAAGCTAACACAACAGAGGTCGTAAGAAAAGCGAGACCTGACCCCAGGAATGAAGGCAGACACAGATAAAAGACTGTTGACTTTGACAAATTGCATAGTATCTGTGAAAATAGGAACATAATGCTCCAAAGAGAGTTGCTAGAGATTCTTCAGCGACTTTTACACAATAAAGACCAGTAAAAGAGGTTTAAATTTCAGAAGATAATCCCTCAATTTATTAGTAATTTCAAGCGACACTTTGCGGCACAACAGAGAGGCAATTAATTTAAGAAACAGTCTGTTGGAAAATGTTCGAAAAACATTGATGATAATTAAATAACAACATCTGATTTTGGCAAAATATTGATGATAATGAACTACAATTTATGATCTACGTCCTATTTTATGTAGATATGAAACTTCTTTCTTCGCACTAAACAAGGGACGAACCTAAACTGAGTTTCAAAATTTGTTGCAGGACAAAAAGTAGATTTGAATCTAAAAGAAAGAAAAGAACAGGAGATGACAGAAAATACAATATGTGCCTGCGCAGTTTCTACAAATCGGTTGTTCGCTGGTTCGATCCCAGCCGGTGTCAGTGGATTTTTCATTGACATAAAATCCTTCCGATCGCACTATGGCCCTGGGGTCGACTCAGCCTCTAACAGAAATGAGTACCAAGAGCATTTCCTAGGGGTAAAGGCGGCCGGTGCGTAAGGCTGACAACCTACCACCATCCTGTGAAGTTGTCACGGAATGTGGGAACCTTAACTTCTTGGAAACTTTGAGCCTGTTCAGGCCTGTAATGGGACTGCCTGTGCAATTTGTTGGTTTGAAAATGGTTACATGATGAAGAGCTTCATATTTCGTACTTGTTTAAATATTATTAACGTTACTTAAGTCACGGATTATACTATAAGCAGTGCAGGTAACACAAGGGAGAGAAAAGAAAACGTCAAAAAAATTTTAGTCCAAAACTCTGAGGGGAGAAAACCACATGGAAGACAGGAATTGGTGGAAAAGAAATAGTAAAATATGTTGAAAGAAATAAGATGTGAAGTCATAGCCTGGAGTAATCAGGCTCCAGTGAGAGCAGACTGGTAAGCTTCAATGAGCTATTCATGTAAAGTGACATATTCGCCAGTCTGCAGAAATTGATCCGTAGATCAGCCTAGGGTATCATTAACTGTAATACAACGGAAACTGCTCTAATTAAACCAGAGGGACAATATTTATTAAATGATTTTATTATTAATATTATTATTATTACGCACAAAATGTTGGCCCAATGCAAAATCCAATCCAAACAATATGGACCTATTGGATGATGTATTGATATAAAAGTAGGTAAAAGCATCTTATTATTTTACATCAAATTACAACTTTCAGAATCAGTAATTGTACTGCAGTTGGAAAAATATCAAACACATTTTTTTCTAATATACCTTTTGTGAAAATATTCGGTATATAAACATTATGTTATATAATATATACACATGAACTGGTTCCAGTGGCTGGCATTTGTGCATACAGATCCAAAAGCACAAGATTATCTGCATCAACCAACATTTAAGTTTCTCTTCTACTTACATGTCACCGTCTAACGTCCAATCGGTTAGTCACTCAGTTATACAATCAGAAATTCAGTCGCTGAAAATTATGCTGGACTTCATACTGAGAACGGTTCAAAGGGAAAAGGGGTTTTTAGAGAAAGATATGAGACCAGAATTCTTACACTTCACTTTGCTAATTATAAAGAGTAGCCACATTAAGTGTGATTCACGACTTAACATCTTTATTCAGAATACTCTTCCTAAGGTATTTCCTCCTAAGAATTGCTGTACAGACATAATTCAGATTCCCTAGGGCTACGCAGCTGTGGATGTTACGAGCAATTAAACTTGGCATTATGCAGAAAGAAGAGTAGCCAGGGTTCTGTAGAAGATACCGAGGGTTGGGAACAACACTCTGTATTGGCAACACTATGGAAAGCTTTCCAAATTTAGATGTGCGGTGAAAGCATATCTCCCTTGTCGATAATCGGTTGTGGTAATCCACAGCTTTGGCCATCCAGATCTCCAGACCCTCAAATCCCTAGACTTTTATCTGTGGCGGAACATGCAGTATCAGGACTACCGTGAAAATTGCAAATATGGGTGTCGTTGCTCCGTCGTATATCAGACGTTACGACCAGTATAAATGAGTGCCTAATCAACCAATGAAAGCTAGGCGCTCAAGTCAATCATTGGCCGGGATGTTTAATTTGCAGATTGCAAGCATTTTGTGCATTTATTGTAAATTAAGCAATAAAAATTCTTTTTTATTCTTGTTAGCTTATTTTCACGTTTGTAACTTTCAAAAAACCTGATAATAAAAATGTAACCTTTGAGATTCGAAAATATGTTTAGGTCCACATAGCAGTAGTGATTGCAAATGGTCTCAAAAACAAGCAACTGAAGGAAGGACGTTAAGTCATGCCTCACCTTATATAATGAACTTCAATCGTCTCGTCTCTTGTTTAATGACAAACTTTCGGAACCCTCTCTTGTTCCGTCATCGAACAATGAAATTAAAACAGCCTACTCTGCCTAGTTCACTACGCTAAGATGAATTCCGTTTCTGGGGACAGAAGTTAACTCAAGGTTCGTTGTTTCTATTTTTTGCCTACTGAAGGAAGAAGCAACCTATTCCGAAATTTTGTGCTAAAAGAAGGAGAAGAAGGAAGAAGTCCAATACAGGCAAGTGTCCATTCATAGCGCACATTTGTTCACAAACCTTTTATTTGTTATGATAAGAGCTGTTGCGTTGTTTCCTGATATAGGCCAACGCATAGACAGCGACTCGTGCTCTGGTCTTGATGTGAGGTCCTTTCACTGACCTTCCACAAGGTTTCTATTTGAAAAGAGCACCGTGAAAGGAAGAGAAGAATATAAAGGACACTGTTGGATATTTTCTATTGGTTTTCGAAAGTTTGCTTTGGTTAAGTAGAAGAATAGTTTATGTTTGTGAACATTGATATCTGTAGGTTAAAAGTGACATATGTCAAACAACAACACACACAAAAATTTTGTGAAGTATTTCCTGGATTCAGAATTGTTTTCAGCAAATACAGGACTATTTACAATTTTTCCCATATACGAGACATAGTCTCAGTTGAGAAACACCCGACACAACTACTAGAGAATACAAGACTTAACATGGGACGCCTTTCAAAAATTGAACCCCCCAAAAAACTATCTTTTCTGATAAGCTTGGATACGTCAGGTAGTAGCCTGGACCAGCTGGCTGCGTTCTTAAATTATGGCTTAAATTGCTGTTAGGGTAATGAATTATGTTTTTATCGCTATTGCATTTAGGTCTACACCGGACTTGAGACCCACTTGAGACCCACTCATATCTACTTGCCAATATGAACAGTTGGGAAAGAAACGGGCGTGTAGCTCTTTCATTCGTCTTTATGTCTCAATAAAGTGTAAATTAATTAATTAATTAAACATACAAACGTTTTCTGTGTATTCTTTCTGTCACGATAATATTAGTCCATCGGCTCGAGTGGTCACTGAGCTGCGTAAGCCGTCATTCTGTCACCCTTTTCTCAACACGCGTGACTTCAACAGCGATTGCTTGCTATTCACGGTGGATACTGCACCAGTTTACCAACACACAAAATGCGAACAACAATAATTACATTACAAAGAGCTCTGGAGCTTGTGTTGTCAAGTTACGATATTTTAGAAGATGCTGGTGTTGGGAAAATTCAAACATCCAACAAAATATTCCGCCTTCTATGAAACCCAACAGTTCAACACCGTGTCGCAAGAGCCCGCCACCGATCCCTATCCTAAGCCCGTTAAATTTTGTCCACGCTCAACAAGGTTACATCTGTAAGATCTATTTTCAAGTTAGTCACCTACTAACAATTAATGCTGAGCTACCGGGACCTTTTCCTTCACGTCTTCGAACAAAAATTTACAAGCATTTCCGATTTCTCCTATTCGTGCTTCATGCCCCGCCCATATCATCCTCCTTAAACACTGCTCCACAATATTGCAACAACTTATGAATACTGTCGAGCTGAAGGAATGTGTCTAACACAGGCAGTGTTGTTGTCAGTGTGGTAAACACTTCGGATCCAAAGACGGTAGAGATTCTGTGACGTTATTATCAGCGTCTTCACAGCGTCCTTGCCCCATCGAGTCAGCTGATTATTTATTTGGTCAGCCATTCACATATCCTGATTTATGTTCCTTCAAAGCCTTTCATTTGTATGACATTATTGCTGCATATACTCATTTCTGTGGATTTTATTGCGCTGAGGACATGCAAGAGTAGAGCTCAGTTGAAACCTGATGGCTACACGGTGACGCACGGTAGGGGAAGTGAAAGGGAAACATGCGAGTGGAATGGGTAGCCAGTAGTCTTGCAC
>Ga0123354_10007455_pt1 | contig 16474 bp, 12 predicted proteins | sample TergutLab28metaG_2_FD_97872 | JGI IMG/M metagenome (GOLD analysis project Ga0123354, IMG submission 97872) | Labiotermes labralis P4 segment gut microbial communities from Petit-Saut dam, French Guiana - Lab288 P4 | ecosystem: Host-associated > Arthropoda: Insects > Digestive system > Gut ...
ACGTAGGCTGAGGGTGTTTCAGAATAGGGTGCTGAGGAGAATATTTCGGCCTAAAAGGGACGAGGTAATAAAGGGGTGGAGAAAACTACATTATGTGGAGCTTAATGATCTGTATTCCACACCCAGTATTGTTGGGGTGATCAAATCGAGAGGAATGAGGTGGGCGGGGCATGTAGCACGTATGGGGGAGAGGAGAGGCGTATACAGGGTTTTGGTGGGGAAATCTCAGTGAAAGAGAATACTTGGAAGGCCCAGGCATAGATGGGAAGATAATATTAAGATGGATCTTCTGGAAGTGGGATGTGGTGGCATGGACTGGATCGATGTGGCTCAGGACAGGCACAGATGGTGGTCACTTGAGAATGCAGTTATGAAACTTCGGTTTCCAAAAAATGCGGAGAGTTTCTTGACTGGCTGAGAACCGATTAGCTTCTCAAGAATGACTGTGTTCCATGGAGTAAGCGAAGACGAAACAAGACAGCTAATTTACGTGGAACCTAACATTGAGGCGCGTTCGCGTAACCAATTTTGTATTGGGAAAGCAAACCGTATTACATATTCTGCGAGCGTGTTTGCAGCCATAGTTATCCTGCATGCATTGCGCATGTACTCTATTATATTTTCATCTGTGGCCTGCCTGTCTGTAAAATATTTTTACACATTATCCCATAAACGACACGATTTTCGAAAAAAAAGTTACTTGTCATGAGATATGTTTTTATTTTCTGTACAACTTCTGTGTGAAATATTTCTGATTAGAGGGGGAAATGAACGAGTTATGATCAAAAATGTACATCGATCTTCAAAAATATGCCCGTTTTTCTTGCGGTATTTTAATGAAGCTTAAATTTTCTCGCCAGATTTTCGAAAAATATTCATATCAAAATGCATAAAAATGGCTGCAGTGAGAGCCGAGTTGTTCCATGCGGACATACGGACAGACATGATGAAGCTAATAGTCGCTTTTCGCAATGTTGCGAACTCGCCTGAAAAGTGTGGAAGCAGTTTTCAGTCCTATGCTCTCCCATTTCCGAAGGAGCATTTTTAGAAAATTTCCAGACTTCGTCTGCTTTCCTTCTGGCAAGAGCGATGTGTAGATGGTGACGAGTGTAGAGCATTGGTGGAAAGATATTGACAGGGGAAAAAGAAGCACTTGGAGAAGAACCTGTACTGGTGCCACTTGGTCTACTGCAAATCTTATACGGACTGACGTGAGATCGAACTCTGGCCTCCGCAGACAGAGGCCGGAGACTGAGCGCCTTAGCCATGGCACGGTCTGAAGACTAAAATTAGCCTGACTTGTGTTTAAGTACTGAGACCGTACCGTGCAGAAGACATTCCCACTTCGTTTTAAAAGCAAATAATGCTGTGTAGGGATATAATTGCTGCTTGTTCTAAAATACGTATAGACCACTTGATTGCCGGTACATTGGACTTTTTAAATATTAAACCAAGTGGTAATAAAGTAACCAGTGGGCTTTAAAAGGATACATCGGCTGAAGTATAACTGGATTAAATCCAAAAACGCTCCAGGTTCAGCCGCAGGTAACGTTACTGACCATAGGCTGATGTCACAAGTTGGGAGATTGCGCGAAGTGGTGTGCTTGTTTGTGAGGCTCGCGCTGAAGCTTGTCGTATGCAAAATGACGGGGACATTGTGAATGTAATCCCGCTATACTTCTGTTCAATGCCGGCGAATGGCACCAAGACAGCCAACACTGTATCGTCTTCTGTTCCTGGCGATGGGAGGGCACCAGTTTGTGTTAGCGGTGTTCAGTACGTTGCTGGTAACTAGCAGGAGGAGAGGGCAAATGAAGATAACAGAGAAAAGCCACCGGTTAAGATTCATTTCTATACAGTCATCGGATGAGCAAGACAGCATTATAGCCACTGGGACTACCTCTTAGTGCACCTTGTTTTAAAGACTGACAGCAAAGTTGCAATGTGCTCGTGTATGACTGATTTATGAGCAGAAGCTTGCAGTGCCACATCTGGTATCTCAAAGGCCATTCAAGTCATTCATAAATTGTATCCGCGATGGTGTTACTGCAGAAGTTGAGGCTGTGAAGTACGCAGCTGAGGTCGTACAGTCAGGAAGGTCGTCTGTTGTGCTGTTCCCTCATTTGTTTACAAACGTCCGAGTCGCCATGCACAGTATAGTGCTGTTTGCACAGCAGACACATTGTACTCGATGCATTTCATGTCCCCTAAATCACCACTGCACCTAGAATTGCTGTTTGGAGTTCTTGTTGCAGAACAAGTTGGCCCTCAGGACACAAGTGGGTGCTGCTGCTGCTGACTAAGGCGATCTCCACTACGGTAAACAAATTTACTTAATTTTAATTACGGAGTGTGCACCAGCTACATACAGCTAAAAAGCAAGATAAACACTCCCAATTTTATCTGTGTTTAACAGTAACGTAATTTGACGCTGCATGACCACGAGGAGCGCTTAAGGCATTCAGGGTAACGTCGCGTGGTTTTAATTATGAATTTTGTGCATTTATTTGTAAATATATTGTTTATATTCTCGTTCGACACCCTGAGAATGGCCACAGAAGCGACCGAAACATGTCGGTGAACAGTAATGTTTGATAAAAAGAATATATTTTTGTTGTATTCATTCTTTTTGGGTGATTCCCCGGCTTCTGAATTTTCTGTGACGACGTTTTGGAACATCCTCTCTGTTCCGTCTTCATAGGTCGTTTAAACAACGTACGAAGGCCTCTGAAGAGGGAACAGTGTTCCCAAATGTCGGTACAGAAAATTGAGACGCCGGGGGAATCACGCAAAAGAAAGAATACAACATTCAGAACAGGGCGAAAGTTTGAAATCAAAAGTATATGTTATTGATGTGCACTTGTTGGTTTGTTACATAATGTAACTGTTGGAGATGTAATGTAGCTGTAAAATTACGCATTGACGTCGTGCATTTGGTTGGTTGTAACAAGACGGTTTATCAAATAATGCACGGAACGTAAAGTAATACAAAATTTGTGTTTCTCATATCCTGCCAAGTGTTGTGTATCGCCAGGTCTGCCGAAACATGTCGTAATGGACACCACATTCCGGATAAAATAAAAATGTAGCTATGATTGATGACTTATTCCAACGTAGCTTGTGTAAGGTGTGTGGCGGTTTTTGCTAACCCGATTCGCAGGTTCTTTTGCTGACAGATGTTGTATCGTTGCCCACCGTCTCGTCATGTGATGCACATTCTTGTTGTCACGTGTCACTTAACCTGTTGCCGCTATGTCGTCTTACCTGATTACCAGTTTTTGTTGGATTGTTGTTACAACGGTGGTCACGTGAATTAACGACTTTCGTCGTTTGTGTGGCCGGGCGGATGGGACGTGGCGACAGCGACATTCCATACATATCCCGCTCTCAAGGACGATATCGGCCAGGTACTGCATTCCATCCTTATCTCGGACCAAGTTACAGTCTCTACCGGATTCTCTTTCCATTGTTATGACGGTATTTACTGGTTTGACATTTCGGGTGTTATGCTTCTTCCATTACGAGACCTGCTGTAGGATCCGTAAAAGAACTGCAAACGCAGAAAGGAAAGGTAAGCATGTCTGGACAGCGTGAAATCGTCAGATCCCGGTGGGTCTGCGGCTGCTCGCTTGCTGGGATTGCGTGTTCGAACTCTGCCGGAGGCATGTATGTCTATCTCTTGTGAGTGTTGTGTGTTGTGAGATAGTGGTCTTTGTGTGGGGCCGATCTCTAGTCCAGAGGAGTCCTACCGAGTGTGGCGTGTCTGGGTGTGATCGCGAAACCTCGACAATGAAGAGGCTGGCTAACTGGGGCTGTTGTTGCATTGGGGGGGGGGGGGCTTTCGTAAAATCCAAGTACGTCCTATAATAGCGTCTCGATTCTCTACGCCTCTAGTTTGACACAGGCTTACTGAAAACTTCGTGAAATAAATCGTTCAAAGATTGAGAATATCTGTGAAGTCCGTGTTTTAATTTGTTGCAACAACAACAACAACAACAACAATTGCGGCCTGGACAGCATGGTGTTATATAGCGACTTGCTACGGCCTGGATGGTCCGGAATTTGAAACCTGGTGTGGCAAGTTTATCGATGTCCGTTCTGACAGGTCCCGAGACCTACCCGGCCGCCAGTACCGACTGTCGTTCCCAGAATTAAGACGACCGGGGCGTGACGTTCACCACTTACCCCCTTCTAACCCCTAGGTTGTTGATGGCCAGAGCTATACCTGAGAACTGCGCTCTTCCGGGTTACTACGCAGCTATTAGTGGTAATTTCTTACCGACGTTTCGGGACAACCGCCCACATTCTTCCTTGTATAAACTCTACTATGGGGCAACAGACTTTTTTTTTATTCTTGAACCCTGAGGATGGGACTGATATGTTGTTCCCAAACGTCAGTAAGAAATTACCACTACCCGCTTCATAATAGCCCAGAAGAGCACATTTCTTAGCTATTTCGCGTCGGAAGCTTGAAATCACTCTTAGAGGTACACGTATCTGTGGCTTCATGACAAATGTTGTAGGGTGAACTACACCTTTTATTATTATTACTACTATTACTATTGTAATAAATTAAGTTTTACTTTTAATTCGAGAATACAATTGATTACGAATGCATCAGAACAAGTGAGACTGTTCAGCCTAACTTCTTCGCATTCGCGGGAGGATTTAGAAGAAAATGTGATGGAAATTTGTGCAATAGCACAATGAATGTGCACTGTTCACGAGAAAGCAGGGTAACTGCAGCGCGCGTCTGACCGTAGTGTGTGTGGTTGTAAAACAGGCTATGTGTGTATGTTAACGTAACAGTGCAGTAGGGTGACAACGGGATCTTAACCTGGCAAAATTACGAAAACAGCATCTGGTGCTGTGCATACAGAGCTAAGCCGTCTGCACTGACCCTGAGTGTATGTCAGTCACGTGATTTGTTCAATTGTTCCGTGTGACCATCCACACCTTGGCGGAGGGGAATGAACTGGCCGCTCCCTGCCTTCATGTGTACAGTAACCGGTACAATCCGCTATCATATTGTGCAGCTGCTAGTTTTTAATATTTGCCAGCTACTGCTGCTTCTGCTTGTCCTCTTTGTTCTCCACGTCCTCCAGCTTTTCTTCATGATTTGCGAATTTTTCCCGTTTCGTTTTTATTCTCCTGTTTTTGTTCATGCTTTAAGAATGCGTGGAACTATGCCTCCACTCCATCGTACATCTTCTTGTCGTGGAGCTTAATTAATTTAACGCAGATACGTCTCTCTTCTGATTGCCCATTCACCTTAACTTCGTTCTGTCTTTTTACGCCCTCTTCCGTTTTTGCAGTACGTTTCCTTATCCTTCTACTATAACTCGCTTGTCTTCCCTTCCATTACTTTTTATTCTGATTCTTATTTCATTCTGTCGGCTTTCCTTCTACAATTTTGTGCTTATTCTTTGTTTCACTTGATCATCCCTTATTCTTCCTGCTTTGTCTATCGCTGTAGGTCATACATTACAGAACTAGTCACCGGCCTGGCTGACCACAGAATTCGTGTTCGATTCCTGACAGGCACAGATTTTTCCAAACATTTGGTTCTTGTGGTCTGTGACGCTGTGTCGTTGGTTGTGCAGTTTCCGACGCTTAGAAGGAACCTAGTGCCGAATCGTAAAGGCTGCAGCAGTCGAAGTAGAGTGCTCGACGCTGAACAAGGAAGCACCGTATTTCTTCCGAACATCAGCGACACAGCTCGGAAGAACGCCACCGCGACGACCTGATATCTTGCACAGGTTTGTCTGTTATCCACAGAGTACAGTGAGGCTCTGTGAGCTGTAGAGCCACATATCCAATTCGTTTTCCCGGTGGAAAAGCGGCCGGACGAAAGCTGAATACTCACCTGTATCTTGTGCCGGAGGCCCAGAAAGACTGCGTTGTATCTACCACCACGAGAAAACCAAAGCTCGTAGTGGGCTGCAAATGTCTGCTGTTCCTTTTCATTTAGGTGCTCATTCTTCTCTCCATTACAGGTGATACTGAATCCTATTTATTACTGGCTTTGTTAATTGATCATTCATTTCTGCGTTTATTATTCTTTATCCCCGCCCCTCCCCCGTCTCCCACCTCTGCTTCTTCTTCTTTTTTTTTCTTCTTCTTCTTCTTCGTCGTCTTCTTCTTCTTCTTCTTCTTCTTCTTCTTCTTCTTCTTCACAGTCTTCCCTGTATTCTCTCATTATTATCTTCGCTGTTATTTTACTCTTTCCTTCTTCTGCGCCTTGCTGAGTTTCTACCGCATTCCCTTTGTGTCCATGCTCCTTTTGCTACCTGTGTGAAACATTATTTCCCCAAGCTGCATTGTCTACATACAACGCAGCAAGTACCACATAATTGGAACAATTAAACCTGGGAAAGTGTGACTGACATCCGTTCAGGTGGCGAGATTCTTCATGTAATTCGTTCTGTGTTCACATTTTCATGCCTTTTTTTACGCTGCTTGGTAACGGAACTGAGAGGCAGCCGCTGTTGCCGGCGTTGGGAGACAGAGCAATGGCCACCCCACCATTTTCCATATTACCTAAGTGTATAGCTGAAAGAAAACAATGACAGGAATAGATAACAGGAAATGGTGAATGTAATAAATGAGAAATGGTGTGTAATGATATAGAAAAGGATTAAGTTCCCGTAGAATAGGGTCAGGTGTTATGATTTTGTGAATATGGTGATGGACTGTCGGCAGGGTGAACAAAGTAGCTCACTTCTCCAGTCAGAAAGCTGTTCTACCCGCCTTATATTTATGCCGTTGATGCCAGTGGCCGCGTGGTCTAAGGCGTGTGTCTGCGGCCGCTCGCTTGTTGGGATTGAGGGTTCGAATCACGCCGGGGACATGGATGTCTGTCTCTTGTGAATGTTGCGTGTTGTCAGGTAGGGGTCTCTGCGACGGGTCGATACCTCGTCTGGAGTAGTCCTACCGAGTGTAGATGTGTCATTGAGTATGATCAGATGAAACAGTAACCTTACACTGCAATGAGGAGGTAGGAAGAGTCGAAGACTAAGAGAGGATGAAAGAAAGAAAGAAAGACATTTATCCCCAAGACGCGGCGCCAAACCACGCCGTTTAATTACTCCTCACAGGCTTACTTTCGCGCAGATCTTAGTTTATCTGGCCCATGTCGTTAGTCACTTGACACACCGCCCACGGCAGGCTGGAAGCGCAGCTGTTTATGCTGTTCGAATCTGCCGTGCCACGGAATCGACTCATTTTATTTCCAAGTAATGCAGTCAGTATGGGTTCTGACTCACTCTACTGAAAGAAGGCTTAGGGTCTTTTATTCCAGTGTATTGCAGTTAATATTAGGGGCTTTCCCCACATGGCATAACAGCCCTTATTGGGCCAGGTCCTCTCCACGATCACACTCAGACTCCTCCGGACGAATCATCAGCCCGTCGCATAGGCTTCTACTTCACAATACGCAGCACTGACAAGAGACAGTTATCTATGCTCCCGACGGGATTCGAACCCCTAGTTCCGTCAAGCGAGCAGCCGCAGAACCACGCCTTAGACCGCGCGGCCACTAGGATCGGATGCATCAGGGGTTTACTCAGCAGATTTAAGGAAGGGACGTGAAGTGTTTTAAATAAGCTTGCAGACACGCTTCATAACTAACGAACACTTTGTTCTTTGTACGTCACAGTTCTGGTGAAACTGCACACGACGTCATGAGTGCCTTTCAGACAGCCGTTGAGCGCGAGGGTTGTTACAAATACGCGTAATCTCTTAACATACCTCGCTTGTAAAGACTGCACAGGTGCAGACCTGGCAAAAGTGGGGCCACAATGCCTTATTATTCTGTCACAGTGTCATATATGACCAATAACTTACATCATGAACTAAGTTTAAGTACATCCGGAATATTTTCAAATTATCGTTAGTACCAAGTCTTACATCATACAGGAAGATAACTTGAGCTGAGGATCCCTCCGAAATATAAGGAGATTAGCCTCCAATTTCGGATGAGTTATATTTGATACTTTTGTCTGTGTCGAAGGGCTGAACACGAAGTGTGAAGCTATGATGTCCAAATATAAGACTCAGATAATAATTAGGTGCCACACCCAAGACTGCTGTTTATTTTTCACACGACACCCCTCTAACCCCTATATAAAGTAATGTAATTGTACCACAACGGGACACACCGGCCATCTTTGATCTGGTATAATTCAGAAGTCGTCTGCTGTAACTTTTCACAATACATCAACTGTGTTAACCTCTTCAAGTGGACTTGAAAATCATTTCTTAGGTGTCCTAACGGATCCACCTACAAGATTCCGCTCGGTCTTTAACAGGATCCTACCTCCAGCTTCCTGGGGTACAACAACAGAACACCCTCAAGAAAACGCACATACATTTCCTGGCTGTAAAGGCATGGGTTCTGCCGTATCGGTCAGGCGGCAACAATGGTGTCAAAGTTTGTGTACACTGTTAGTGTGAGTTAATGATCTCACAATAGAATTAGGTCCAGCATACCTTGTCGCAGTCATAGCACACCACATACCATACTTAATGTCACGTAGTGGCACTTCGTGGATTTACGGTCTCATACAAGAATTAGGTCCAGTTTTCCTAGTCGCATTCATATCACACCACACACCAAACTTAACGCTGTGTTATGGCCCTTCGTGGATTAATGTAGGAGTTTCGGCATACCATTGCGTATTTGTCTAAGGAGAGCACGTGTTGCAAGGAGATCAAATGAAGCTTCGTCGCTGAACAGTTCGAGTCTTGGTTTTGCTTCTCCATCATGACCACATGAATGCGCCAGGTCTAAGAATCCATTTTTCCTTCGGATCTGTGTCGTGGAGTTAGTGAACCGCAGTTGTCTAAAATAAATTTAAATGCAGAAGATGTGTTGCGTTTCGTGCGATATAATACAGACACGCCATTTTGCTGTGCAGGTCATAACAAAGATTTTCCAAAAAAAAGTCTCCGGATCTGGTATGCGTTTGCTCTGGTTTCTACATAGTTCGCACGTGTCGCAGCGTGTTCTATTCCTGTATAGAATTTAACCTGTTGCTGGAAACGTTTTCACATATATTGAAAACATTTCCCACTTTTGGAACAGGCGTATCTGGAAACTTTTGTTTTTGCTTACCGAATTACGTGGCATCAACTCGAAGAGACAGTAATAATCCCAGCTACTGCTGTCAGTCTCTTGTCGCACAAATTAAAAAAAAAGTAATAAACTTTGAACATTGACGATTTGGTGGTTTATTTTAGACGCCGTCGGTACGTCTGACGTTACTGTGTGGATTGTGGGACGATTGGTGGATGAATAACAGTTGGAAAGGGCCATGAAGGGGTCGGTAGTGACCAAGTCGAGGAAACGTCCTTTCATTTATCTGGAGGACTGGGGAATGCCAGGAAGGAACCGGATGTACGTTATTATACGTAATAATTTTAGGTGCTTTCGCAGAAGTACGAAAATCGAATATTAGATTGGTCATGTGTGTCCGTCCGTCTGTCTGTCCGTATGGAACAACTCGGCTCCTACTGGATTGATTTTCATGAAATTTGATATTTGGGTATTTTTCGAATATCTGTTTTGAAAGTTACAGTGCCATTAAGTTAGGACAAGAATAACGGATATTTTACAAGAAGACCACTAGACGTTTTTGATAATATCTCCGTCAGTTCTTAGAATGCGAAATATTTCAGACAAACGTGGTAGAGGAAATCAAAACACACATTGTATATTCGATAATTTTTTTCGAAAATGTCCTTTTTATGAGATAATGTGGAAAAGTACTGTAGAGCGGGTCAGGCCACGGATGATATGGCGCATGCGCGTTGTAGACTGGCTAAGGCTACAGACGCGCACTCTACCACTGCAAAAATGGTTGCAAGAACGGCCTAAGTTACGTTATACGCACAGTACCTGTCTTGGGTATTGTATAAAACTGCAGAATAGTTTAGGCGATGAGGTATAGCAGTCTATGTGATTTTCACATTTTCTTTTGTCAAAAAAAGGTTGGTCACCTCTGCAATACGGCAGTAACTGGTTGGTTTTTTATAGCCCTGACGAAATGCGTTCACTGTGTAGTACGAACCGAATCATTAATAACTGAAGTTTAATCCCAGTGTTTGAGGTCTTCGGATGCGAAGTGCAACATCAGCAAGCAGAAATGAAATAAGCATCTGGAGGTGCGAGAGAGGGATGCACTGACAGGTACCGGAAATTAAGTGAGAGCAAGGCAACGGAGATAGTACATTCCGTGCAAGTTGTGGCCCATGCGTTTAGTGTGTAATGTGTACTATAGGACACGTGTCCGTAGTGACCGTGAGTGACAACAGGTGGGAAATATGTCAACACAAGCACCAGTAACTTTGTCAGCGCTTCCCTTCACGGTAACTGCAGGTTGTGTTGATAAATAAATGACGCCTACTTCTTTCAAAATGCTGAGATGTAGGCCTATACACGAGCCCACAGATAGACGAGCAGGAATCTTAAGCAGTAATTGTACAGCTAATCTGTAACTGAAAATTAATACAAAAAATAACAGAATTCATTTGCAGATTTACTTCGAAGGGTTTGCTTCTACCGAGCAGTGAAAGAATTAGCGACATACTAAAATTTCTCTGTTCCGGGGTATGAAGCCAATAGTCGGTGACGTGCGAACGTTTAGGAAAATCCTGCTGCCTCCATCGTCGTAGGGAAAAGCCAGACGTTTCTACCGTGAGGACGGGGGCGTTAGGTTCTTTCAAGATTACTGTAAATGCTGAACTCATCTACGTTGATAATAGGGGCAGTAGGTTTCTCCGAAGCTTTGGTGTCTGGCTTACTCTTACATCCGGAAGGTTCCTCCGAAACGAGGAAACTGTCACTACAAGACGTCACACCCCAGAAGGCAGCCCATATGACCTCCATTGTATGGCTTTAATAACTGTTCTGTCAGTACTGGAACTGTAAGAATCATCACGCTTGTCACTGCTGTGTGCAGGTCTTTTGTTAGGTCACGGCTGCAGTATTTTTTCGACCACGTATTGCAATCGGACATTTTTATCATCTCATCTTCCATATATGTGTTAGACCAAGTGGTCTGTTACGGCCTCGAGCCATCATTTTGCCGGACGCCCAATAGAAATCAAACGTATCACGGATCCTAACTACTGTAATACCAAGTGATATTCCGAGGTTTAGCTGCGAAGTGAAATATTTATTGCACCCTGTACCCTGTTTTGTAACTCTCTTCCCGCAACGAATTTGTATGGGAGTTTACAGCGGATTGTTCCTTAAATCTGCCGACCAAGTTTTTTTTTGTGGTTCAAATCGGTACAAAACAACGCACACTTCACATGACTACCGACTTTCATCTGTGATAACATCTCACTGTGTACGAGGGTATGCAAGAGAAGCCAGAGTCAAGAGAGGCCAAAGAAACAGTTGCGTTCGAAACATATTATGGCTTCAGTTTGATGTAATTTGGGTGCCGGGTAATTGGGGCAAAATAGCCGTAAACGTAACAGTCATAGTCATCATATTTAATGTTTGTTATTTCTTGTCTTTGGGTATTAAATTTGGTATGTAGACGGTCAAGGAATATACATACAATAGACATTGTGGAGCAAATATTGTTTATTAAATAAATTGTTATAACTTATTTCGACGGTATGGAATTTTGAGGTTGTGACTGATAAATTTAAAATGCAATCAGCGTAGATACGTAAATAATACATTTTTCAAGGAAATACAAAAACAGGCCCAAATAATAGTAACAACATTCCTTCAGATCAACACAATTCTTTTCTTCCTTTCTTAGTCTGACCTCTTCCTGCTTACTCATTGTTAGGTTTGGAGGGTTACTGTTGCATCTGATCACACTCAATGTCACACCCACACACATTCGGTAGGACTCCTGGGCAAAGGATCGGTCCGTCACAGAGACCTCTCCCTGACAACACACATCACTCGCAAGACACATCCATGCCCGCGGCGGGATTTCAATCCGAAATCATAAGCAAGCGAGCGGCCGCAGACCTTCGCCGTAGAGCGCGCGGCCTCCAGAATCCGCATCAGAACAACGGTGAAGAACAAAATCTGTGACAGCAGTGGAATAAATGGTGCGGCCATATGGGAAGGGACGAGGCAGTAAAGATCCAAATGGGCCTCTAGTACGCTGAACATATACTCGTATTTCCTATTCTGAGACCTGCGCTGTTCTGGGATATTACGCTGCGTACAGTGGTAATTCCGTACTGACGTTTCGGGAAACCCTGTCGGTCCCACCTTCAACGGTAAGTATCGGTCCCATCTGCAGGCCACTCTAAGTTGCGTAATATCCCAGAAGAGCGCAAATCTCATCTGCATCGCGGCGGAAGCCCTCTGTCACGCATATCCTGTCTTGCTCCTTGGCGCTGATACGCGGTACTTGAACCCTCTCTACTGCCGCAGCTAATGAGGCTATTGTAAGTGTCCCAGATGATAGCTGCATGATTACGGAGCATTGGTAGAATAATTGACTGAAGGGAAACTTAGCTATCGGCATTTGTTCGTGACAGACGCCAAATGGACTGTCTTGGGGTAGGAATGTTGTCTGAAGGAAGCTAGTTGTTCTGATGCCCCAAGTCAATGGACGGCAAGATGTCTGAGACCATGGCGCGTGCTCAACCAGATGGTCACTTCCAGCTTACATTCCAGCACGTGCTTCTTACTCGGCCGACAAGGTCACGTGTCTGCTTAGTGAAGGCCATGGTGTTCAGTGAGTGAGTGAACCCATATGTGCCTCATTTTTATATTGGGGCTCCTGGGTTCAGTCGACGCGCATTGTGAGCTTCCGAAGAAATGCATTGCACATTGCAGCATGCATTAGTAACGATAAATTTCTTTTAACCTTTGTGTGATGGTAACAAAATCGAACTAGCGGGGCAGATATCAAATTACATATACCAAGTTTCGTCAAAATCAGTTCAGTCACAATTATTCCGTTGTGATGAAGCTACATAGAATTAAGAATAGCAATCTCCAATCACAACAGCTCGTGGTTGCAAATTTTACTGCAGCATGTAGCGGCTCAAATTTAAAGGGCCATCATTGGGCTTTTGAGCCGAAACGTGTTGCAGTAATGTTTAGAATATGTAAAAAAAGTTAGTTTCGGTTGACGGTTGCTATTCTTACTTCTGCACAATTCATTGCTTTTCAGGCGCGTTCGCAAAATTGCGAAAACGCGATTATTAGCTTCTTCATGTGTGTCCTCCCATCCGCATGGAACATCTCGGCTCCCACTGGACGGATTTTTATGAAATTTGATATTCGGGGATTTTTCGAAAGTATGTCAGGAAAATTCAAGAATCGTTAAAATCGGTCAAGAATAAAGGGTACTTTACATGAAGATCAGTATACTTTTTTGTCTTATCTTGCTCATTTCTTCTTAGAATGAGAAATGTTTCAGACAAACGTTGTAGAGAATATCAAAACACACATTTTGTGTTCAGTAACTTTTTTTTTCGAAAATCGTTCCGATTATGAGATAATGTGGAAAAATATTGCATGCTGAATACCTAGAGCTACAATACATGCACTCAAGTTGTGTAATACTCATTGTTTTTCCACTACAACAGTGGTTGCACGAACGAGCAGCAACGTTACGTTGCACGTACAGTGCCTGTCTTGTTATTATGTTGTGTCTCGTTCATGGAACTTATTTGAACTATGGAGTGAAATGTGCAGTGAGAAGTGATCGTATGCTTATGAAATGTGAATGAGGAGCATCGATCGATCTTCCTTTGAAATACTGACACGCAAATTTGCTCTAGTGCATAAAGAAAGCGACAATGAATCGCAGGACATGGAGCCGCATTTCGTTGAGCTCGTGGTCTGAGGTGTAGGTTTGCAGCAGCTCGCCTGCTGAAATTGTGGGTTCGAATGGGCATGGATGTCTGTCTGTTGTGAGTGTTGTGTGTTGACAAGTAGAGGTATCTGCGACGAGCTGATCACTCGTCCAGAGGAGTCCTACAGATTGTGATGCTTTGTTGTGTGTTACCTAGAAACCTCGTGAATGAGGAGGCCCTCGCCCACTGAGGACTGTTGCGCCAAAAACAAACAAACCATCAACCCAACTGATCTACCATCCACTCACTCCGTCACCCATAACCGGTGCGCCCGTCTTTTCTGAGCAAGGTATTTCAGTACTGTGGCTATGTTTGACACAAAATCTGAAGTCACTTCCACCCCTAAGAAATGCGGTCTTTTACATGTCCTCCTGATGTTATTACCAGTTGCGATAACGTAAACCTCGTTGTCGGATATGAGTTGCTGATAAAACGCAATTTAAGAGTAATGAACAGAGCAAACGGAGCCATCAGGAAACAAATGAATGCGTAGCAGTTAACGGTCTGGAGATGCAATGTTGTGCGCTGTCACCTGGAGACATGCTAGTGCAGTTGACGGACAGCAGCGGCGTCTGCCATGGGCTGTTCTATAACTGTCGCGCTTCCCCATGTAGAGGGGAAATTTGAAATGCCGATAAGAGTGTGTAACGAAACAAGTGTTAAGTAAAGTCCGCGCCATGTTTTATTAATAAGACAAGAAGGTGAACCCGGTCGTAATGCTTGGGCTACTGCATGTGGTGGTATTCGGCGTGTGGTTGACAGGGTGATGACAATTTCGTAGTGAATGTGGGTGAAAATTATCGCACAAAGTTAAAGTAAGAACTTGACGACACATTGCAGGTAATAACGAATAATGAATTGGTGCACGGCTGGAGCTAGTATGATCAATTCTTGTCTATATTGACCGACTGACCGCGAGGCAGGCACTTGGCAGGCTGCCGCTTCTCGTTCACAACCGCAGACCCAGGGCTTCCTTTCTCGCAGACTATACTGTGTGTCAGAATGTGTGACAAGAAGTGGACAGCCTGAAGGGAGATGGTACGGCGAATACAACGGAATAATACTGTGTAATACGTACCAAAATAATTACAAAAGACCTGTTTGTAAAAAGATTACAAAAAAGGAAGTACCTTGTTCTTGTTTACTGTTAATCCTTTAAAACCTGTGAGGTTCAGTTAAACTGAATCTCCGACACTTTGCGCCACTTTAATTCTATCAATGGCGAATGTAGATTTATTTAAAAGGCTGTGTTATCGTGTATTAAAACCACAATAGTATACGAAAACTGAATAATAACAAGATAATCAGTGTACCTATAACATAATGCCATGGCACGTTCGCGTAACCAGTGTTGTCGTGGAAAGCAATAAGTAATAGTATTCTGAGTGTGTGTTTTTAGCCTCAGTTATCCAGCATGCCCCGTATTGTGTTGCCAACTGTGGCCTGTCCGGCTTTGCAATATTTTTTCACATTGTCTCATAAGCGGCACAATATGCGGGGAAAAAATTTATTGGATGTGAATGCCTGTTTTGATTTTCTCTACAACTTTTGTCTTAAACATTCCTCGTTCTAAGAGGAACCGACCGAGATATGACGAAAAATGTATATTGGTGTTCATGTAGAGTACCCGTTATTTTTGCCAGATTTTAACGAAACTTGAATTTTTTTCGGAAGATTTTCAGAAAAAAAAACACACTAATGTCAAATGTCATCAAAGTTCGCCCATGCAGGCGGACGGAGAGACGGACAGACATGACGAAGCTAATAGTTGCTTTTTGCAATTTTGCGAACGCGCCTGAAGAGCAATATACGTAAGGCATTTGGTGTCCCCATTTGTATTATATTGAAGTCCTTGTTAATGACCAATGTACAGAGCTGGTTTTTGTTTTAAATTTATGTGATCAAGTGTGATGTGCACAGTAGATAACAGCATTGCACCATACGGAGACTTGTGTGTGTCAGACATACTTTGTCTCTTCCAAGGAAACATTTTCTGCCAAAGGGAACTCCTCGGTCTGAATTGACAGTGTTTGAAATATGTCTCAGTTTCCCGTGGAGGCACGTAGACTGCGTTTCTAATATGATGGCACACGCGCACAAACCAGATTTCATCTTTCGGCGAAACGGACGAGGCCATTTAAATCGTCGGGGGCGTCAGTTCAGTCGACTACTGGCAACCGAGGTGTGCGCATCAGCGATAGTAATTCTGGATACACCATGTTCCGAGGTAGTGTGAAGAGTACTGGCCATCCACTCCATTCGCCAGTTTCCCCTTCACTTCCCCTCCCGTGCGTCATCGTGTGCCATCACATTTCAACTGGACTCTACCATCCTACATCACACAGTTGCTGAAGGCACGTACCATTTTACATCACAGTTGCTGGAGGCACGTAACATACTACATCGTACAGTTCCTGAAGGTACGTACCATCATACGCTGAAGGCACGTACCATCTTACGTTTAAGACATGTACCATCCTACATCACACGTTTGCTTAAGGCACGTACCATCCAACGCTGGAGGCACGTACCATCCTAAGTTTAAGACACGTACCATCCTAAGTTTAAGACACGTACCATGCTAAGTTTAAGACACGTACCATCCTAAGTTTAAGACACGTACCAT
>Ga0123354_10007456_pt1 | contig 16474 bp, 18 predicted proteins | sample TergutLab28metaG_2_FD_97872 | JGI IMG/M metagenome (GOLD analysis project Ga0123354, IMG submission 97872) | Labiotermes labralis P4 segment gut microbial communities from Petit-Saut dam, French Guiana - Lab288 P4 | ecosystem: Host-associated > Arthropoda: Insects > Digestive system > Gut ...
GAATTGGAGGGGGACAAAGTTACCAGTTGAGTTTTTTTTGCTTATGAATGGAAGGGTAAGGGCGGCCTCAGCACCGGTCCCTTTGCACCCCATGAAAGAGCCGTTGCCTCCCCCCCCCCCCCCTTGCAGAGGAGTTTTTTTTTTGGGGGGGGGGGCTCCAGAGCCAATCTACATGCTTTGAAGGGAAAGTATCTTGCCATTTCCAGGAACTGAACCCCAATTCCTTGATCTTCCACCCTGCAGTCCAGTCACTACGCACACTCAGCTATCCCAGCTCACATGCCAGACGACAGTAACCGTAATAATTCAGTGACTTCACGAAGTACAGTCGTCATCACTGAGAAACTGACGGCTGCTCAACAAATCAAGAAATTCCTCCAGCTGGTATGGCACTGAGAGGTTCATTACTACTGTCATACAAACCTGCAATGGGTCTTGTCCTCAGCTAGTATGTAGGTTTAAGAAATACAAGTTGCTTCATTGTATACTGCTGAAATGGAAAACTAGTGCATGCAGCACACAAATGTGTAGCTTCAACAGTGTGTACATGATCACCCTTTGTACCTGATATGCCCTGACTTGCTTTGTGCGGTAGGTGGAACTTCTTACAGGATACGGGTGGGGTTCATTGGATCGGATGAAGTCCTCACTACTTTCTTAATGTCTTTAATTGTATCTGAGGTGCAAAGTCTACTCTTGTCTAGTTAAGTAAACAAAAATCATATCATAACAAGAGAAAAGAAAACAACCACCACTTCACTCCAGAAATAATAACCTTTCATTTTTATGGTGACCACAGTATGTACTACCTTACTCGCACCGCTCTCTTACTCACCTGCTAGTACCAGTCACCCAATTCTGTTGTCTGCCACTAACCGTTTTTCCTGTTTAAAGCCCTCTGTATGCAACCCCTCCTACCTATCATCAGTGGTTTCTTGAACATACGTTGACAGTTTAAATTTAAGACGGACGGTACCGAACTGCCCGTGACTAAACTCCTGCAATCACTCTCTCTGTTGTACCAACAATGTTCGGCTACAAGTGTGAATACATTAACATGCTTAAAATTTATTGCATCCATTACAAACTCTTTGTCCACAACATTCAAATTGGAACAGAAAACAGATTGATTACAGACCCGTAAATGAAGGCATTACTGTACGAGGTGTTAGACACTATGGTTCTCATGGCAAGAATATCAAGTTTATGGTCTTGGAGAATGCTATGTTGTGTAATTTCACAAATACCAAACCACACAGTGTCATATTTCAGGAGAAACAAGCGAAGAGCTTACCCGTGTCAGCAAGGTTTCAGCCTCCTGCCGACTCACAGGGCCATGGAACCAAACTTCCCGTTGCAGCTGTACCCTCTGGGAAGCAGGGGCAAGAATATCAGTTGGTACAGCAGTGTTGAATGGCTCTATAACATAAACATAAACTGTTAGCTCTTTGTACTGAACTATCAGACACCATCACAAATGATGCACTTTGATACTCACGCATGTCAAAAACATCTCGATTACTGTTTATCACAATATCGTTAACATATTCATGCTCCCTTCTTGGAAGGGGCATTGGTGGTGGGGCAACCTCACAGTTCAGGTCAATCAAGTTGCTTGAGACACCATCTGAAACATGAACCTCGGCGTAAATATATCAGTAAGACACAGCCAGAGGATTTCTCTTCTGGCATGTTAGGCTGTGTCAATGCATGAGTAGTTCCCAGTGTTTCAAAGGACTGTAGTCCCTTCGTCTTCTGGGTCAAACAGTCCAAGAAGAAAAATTAGGAACTACTTAATATTCCCTGTACTGTGCATGATGGACAATTCAACTATTCTGACCAATGTTTCAGGCACTAAGCAGTAAACACACTTGATACACTTCTATTCCATTCAGAACACACATACGTTGCTCAATCAGAACTCTACCCATACCTGGGTTATGAATTGGCCCTCTGGACATTCCATGACCTTCCAGTGAAGATTGTAGAGCCCACAACCTAGCATAAATGGAGCTCATAAACTCTCAATCTATTGTTTTACAACATTTTAATTTTTAAGAGGTGATGCGTGTTTTAATTGACACTCTGAGGTGGGTTGTGCTTTATATATTGGACCAATTCAAGGCACTGATTGTGTTAACATAAGGACTCCCTGATTATGGCATTCTGGGAGTGCTCAAATATGTATGAAGGACACTGCATATCAAGTGCGTTTACTTCTCAGTTCGTGGAAAGTCGGTTACGTAGGTTGAAATCAGGAACTACGCGTCCAACAACATGATGCAACAACCCAGAAGTCTTGACCTCCTGCATCACTGCTCTGAGAACCTCAAATCTTGCAAGAAACAGGCACTCACAGCTGTTTTCTCTTTGTGTCTGCCAACAGGTAGGACTCACAAAGCCTGCTTTCTTACCAAGGAGCCTTCATAGTTACAAAACTCTGGGCTGACAGTGTGTGTATCAGTACAGTGATACCTCGGCTAACGAAGATAATTTGTTCCGGAATCACATTCGTTAGCCGAAGCTTATGTTATCAGGCGTCTCACTTCCTGCTATCTCAAACGTAAACAACCCAGTCGGGTTGGTGGGTCTCCCCTATGTGATGTGGTCAGCTCATTTCTTTGTCACACACATACAGACGGAAAAGATAAGCTCCCGGAATGGCCCAACCATTCATGTTTGCTACTTTATTTTAGCACACACATCCACTAAAACATTTGTTAGCCGAATCCATATTCGTTAGCCAAGTCCCAAAAACAGCGAAAAAATCTTCGTTAGCAGAAAAATTCGTCAGCAGGGTCACTCGTTAGCCGAGGTATCGCTGTACTTGCAGTGTACAGAATGGTGCTGCTTGTGGTTTAGAGTACATACACCAGCAAGTGGCTGGATGATTAAAAAAAAAAAAATTAATTAAAAAAATTGTGGAAGGTAGCAGTTATGGCCTGAGTTACTATGCCTGCATTTGGCTGAACTGAGGAAAACAAAGACAACTGTAATTCAGAACAGCTGATGTCTCAGCCACAACATGAGCCAGGCACCTCCTGCATACAAGTCAGAATTGTTATTACATGAGCTAACATGCTCAGCATGTTGGTAATGTCATATCTGGGTAACATAAATCTATAATCCAACCATAAAATGTTCTTCTCAGACTGCTTGGCCCTTCGAGGTGAAGGTGCCCTGCTTCTCTGAAATGTTATGCATCACTCACCCAACCACAGTGCCTAGAAGACCTGAATCCTCAATAAAATAGAATTTAGCTCATGGGTTTGTGTGCCAGACACATTTGTGCTTGGTCAGAAGCCTGAGCCTTGCTCCAGTCTGTATTTCTTTATTACTTACAACTGTTAATGTTAGTTGAAGTTACAGGTCAACTGTAGGAAAAGAATGACACACAACAGCCTGTCAGCTACTCTGTGAACTGTGAGAGGAACACCTGACCTAAGCCATTATCACTCTTTTGAATAATGTTGACATCACCAAATAATGGGTCATTACACTGGCAAATACTGATAAACAGAAACCTACAACCAAATGACTTCACAAAACTTACCTCTACAAGAGCCACCAGCAGCTCTGTCACTCTGTGTTCGCTGTACTACCTCGTGCTGATGTTCACGCAACGCAGTCTCGCTGCTAACGGGACGTGACACAGCACTTGTTACAGCAGCAGCTGCGGCTCCGGTACTGGCTGACGCAAGAGTCAGAGGAGGGTGCAAGTTTGGCAGAGGAGGAACCGGAGGTGGGCCAGCTTCGGGGGGAATCTTGCCTGGCAAGTCATTGTAATAATCGCGGTCAGCACCATTCAAGTCGCACCTGAAGCAGGCCAGCCAACCAACATCATTCCCTTAGCAATATTTATGTTCATGCATGCTATCACATATTCAAATAAAAATGTGTCATTTATGAGTCACATAAGTTTAGATGAATTAAGAATAATTATTATATTATCAGTTACAACAAGAAAACTGACACTAGTTATAATGGTAACTCATTTAATAAATTCTAATGAACTCATATCAAGTGACTTGTGTGGTACCCACTGGTTAGAAGGCATGGTCAGGAACTCTTTAAACCGTAGCTCGAAAGCCTGCCCAATACTTGTGATAACGTCTTGTGCCAATCCTCCCCCACACTCCAGCACATAGCAGGCTCGCCAATCTTGCAAATCCTTAGCAACATATGCAACAAAGTCCAGTGTATCCTGCATAAAAAGTTACAACTGGTTCAGTTTTAGACACATAACTGTATTCACATACTAATGATAGGAACTGCCATGTTTACTAATGGCAAAGCACGGAATATAACATTTGCAGGTATGTCATGTTTTCTTAATGTATATTTCAGTGGGTTCCAGACCCACAGATTTGATTCTGGTCCCTTCATTCTGGCAGCAGAAGACACACGCAAACCTTGACAATATGCAATACTATCTATAAAAGAAACTACTGCATCACCATAAGATGCCTCCTTCGTAACAGTACAAATTCATTATTATAATTAATAAAAATGTGCTGCACACAAACTTCATTCACTCTGATAATGGAGACAGCAAATTCCTCTGATACAATGGTACAAGGTGTTAAGATCCATACAACACTGGCTGGGAGTACTTACCGTGCCACCACCAGACGCAAATGAAATACGAGGCATGTCATGCTGTGCTATGATACGTCCCGATTCTAGTGCCGTTAGCACCAAGCCACAGCTCGAGATGGTCAGATTCACATTTGCTCCAGCATGTTCCATAATTGGCTGCTCTGCTATGGCACGCTGCACACGCTTCTCTGTCTTCCTCTTTTTATCAACAGTTTTAAGTCCAGCTGCCTCACACACTCTGGAGATGCATTCCCTGAGCAATAACACATGAGGCTAAGAAACCTGAAATGTCAAACTCACCATTCCGTATGTCCTCCATGCATTTCATACCCCATAACTGTACTATCAGAAAACTTGATAGTAGTTCTGGTTCCAATTCATATTCAGGATTCATTAGAATACTCACCTGGCTACTTGGGAGCGGGTGTCAAAGTCCAGGCTCTTCATAGATGTGTTAACTTCCAAGCATCCAATGTACTGGAACAATAAAACAATGCCTCTATGATTACAACTATTGAACAAAATGATTTCATGACTGACGTTTGTGGTGTGCTCAGCTGCTCCAGGTAAATGCCAGAAATATGTCAAAAAGCACATGACCACTCCCAAATCCCCTCTGGTTCATCATGCATGAATCATCTGACCAGACCACATCATAATCTGAGTCACTGTCAGGATAACAAAATAACCCACATAAAACACCTCCAAAGACAGATTCACAATCAAAACAGAATCAGTGGGACATACCTAAAGACTGTATCACTTTACTGTTCAAATAAATATTACCATTTAATCATGATATGCACTTACAAAAAATGGATAAACCTGGAACATCATTACCAGCATTTTAAAAAGCTTAAAGAATGATGATTATAAACTACAGTGATTAACAGTTCATAATACAACTTAAAGATTGAGCTTGTTACAAAATCCAACCAAACTTTCTTCATTCTTAGCCATTACATAAGAACAGCCGAACCATTGTGATCATTTGTCATGTATCTTTTCAAAACAATTACTTCTCTTCCTCTTTCTTCACTAACAAATGCTTTCAAAATTTGGGGTGGCTGATTTCACTGTTAAGGTGGAAAGTGAGCCAAGAAATGGATTAGCAGTATTACTTTTAGCTTCATAAAGTCAAACTTACTCTTACTGCGTAAGTAATTCCTTCTTTAGTTATCAGTTGATCGGGATGGAGCCAGCCACGGGCTGGTTTACTTATGAAGCCCCTACCCGTCCCGGGACCATCTACTAGGCGAGGCATATTGCGACGGTTTCTTCAATGCTTTATCCGATGTGTATTTGCATAAGCCATCGTGTACTTTCGTTCAATTCGCTACATAAGAAAGGTAATCGCTCCTGCAATAAACACTAACCATATGCAGTTCAGTTCACTATTAAACAATAGTCACACCAGTAACCTTATATTATAATCAAATGAAGTCCTGAACTATTCACCACATAAGAATCTTATTTTCTGTATGTCTCACAGCTTCGTACCTAGACCATACAAGATGTACACAAATCGTTTATTGTGACATACAACACACGAAACATACCACCATCCATGCAATATACGTCTATCGCAATCAGCTGTTGATTAACCACCAACATTACGCCCAGCCCTTCCGCGTCAACATGCTATACTGAACATCTGTGCTCATGTCGAAGTACTTGGTACAGCCGCATCAAGAAAGTACGCTATTTCCGCTCGTGCAACACTTTTTTTAAAACTATTTAAGTGACAGCTCACATTTAGATACCACACGAGGGCGAACGATAATATGAAAGAAAACCTTGACCTGTGTGTCACTTTCAGCTGCCCAACTCCTATTCAAATACGCATTACTAACATCAGAACTACATCTCATGATATAAAGCAATTCTGATCTACTTTAAAAAGTTTTCTTCTTACAAATTCATTTTACTCGTTGGAGGAATATTTTACTGGGAATTCCAATAGAGATTTGGTCCAGTGTAATTATTTTAAAAGTAAATGTTTAAATAATCTTACATGTAATATAACTCACATTTTATTATATTTAATTCAAATTTTTAACTCATGGTTATAAATACAGAAACACACATATTGCTATTCGTAGTGACAGACCACTTGCAGTTGCTCTTTAAATTTTGTAATGTTATTTATTATATTATATTGGGTAGATGTCCATATATTATAAGTTATGTTGTAATATATAAATTGTAATCTGTAATTGGTGTGTACAATGTTACATGTGTGACTGAACAGATGAACAAATAAACAAACAAACAATTACATATATAACAGTCTGCCTAGCAATATTTTAAACCTTAAAAATGATAGGAAAAAATCTAAAAATGAGTTATACAGATCCCATCTTTTAAATAACTTGTTTTACTCTGTCAATTTTTGGAGCTCAGCAGAGATAATTAATTTGATAAATTATTTTATGTTGTAATTTGTATTGTATTAATTTATTATCATTATGTTATTTTACAGTATTTTATTTTGGAGACTGTAGTACTGACATTTGCTTATTGAATTGTATTGTGTCTGTTTTGTCTGTGTGTTGTTTTTTCTGACAATTTTCATGTCTGACTGTTGCATGACAGAATTTGTGGACCGACAAAATGATATATGTGTGTGTGTGTGTGTGTATGTATGTACATGTACTACACCCAAAATTTGGTTTGGTCATTGGTTGCCAGATTTTTTTTTTTTCTGAGCCCACCTCTTCCCACTTGACACTACCGCTTTCGTGGCGATGGATTCCAAAATTGCTGCACCTTCTGTGCTACAAATTTTATTTTCAGATGCATCCTGTTTCCACAGATTTCTTTTATCAGTTTTATATCACCAATATTGCAAAGACATTCTCCTGTAAACTTCACAGGTCAGCAGAAAACAGAAGAAAACACACTGTCTGGTTCAGTGGCTACAATAAAATAAATTTATTTAGGTGGGTCCTTCCCACTCACACAAGAACGGTTGAAATACAAGGAAAATACAGGCATTTAAAATATTTTTAACTGCCATGCCTGACATTTAACAGAAACAAAAACAATAGATAGGAAGGGTAAAAAGATCTGCAACTCTTCTTTCGAGTGTCAGTCTGCTGCAGACCCACAAAATAGGGAGATCTGGAAGTTTCTGAATCAGACAAGACAGTGCTACGATTTATGAAATTCATAAATAAAAAAAATTGTTTGTTTCAAGTAATTTTAAATCCAGCACTTTATTACTTTATTATAAAATTCCATAAATAAATCTACATTTTTGCTGAATATTGTTAAGAGGCAACAGTCTGATTCAAAAGTGTAAAATTAAATTTCAAACAAAACAAACATTTCATACATAATATTGATGTGTTATATAATTGATAATAAAATAATTTGTAGCTACTATATTATTGGAATTTTGTCTATGAACAACATTCCCTGAAGTAATAATGACTTCACCTGACAGCACCAAGAGAAGCCATTCGTCAAATGAAAGTTGTGTGGCACGTCTAACATGGACAAGTTCTAATGCATGAACCATGACTTAAAGAGACAGAAAACAAAAAGATTATATTATGACACAGTAACACAAATTTTACAATACACATATGCATTTCAGTCACTACATTGTATATGTTATGGCAGAACACTAATGAAGTGTATTCTGTAAGACCACAGCTTCATTTCTGGTTAGTGGTGCAAGTTGCCACATTGGAGGCCACTTCCTTCCCGGCGTGCTGACGTGCAGTGTGGACAATCTTTTCCAGCTCCTGTATCGTGCACTTGACGTACAGCAGTTGTTGTTCCACATTGTCCTTCTTTAGCTCGATTGGTCTGTTTTGGCGATGGCAGGTCTGATGATACAAATTCCAGCATGTTGTCTTCACCTTCACAACAAAAGCAACCTCAGGAGCAATGTCAACTGAGAGACTTGCGGTGACCAAGGCAGTGATAATTGGGGGTTACTATTTTCTGGAACGTGACATGTAAGTAGATCCAAATATTTCAGGTGAACCTGCTGCCTCCAGCTTCAGTGTAGAAGATAGAGAGGAGGGGGTTGAGAAATCTCGCCTACCGTCAGCCAATATACACAATGCCACCCTTATAATAGAATCAGCTAAGTCCATATCTCCACTATTTTGTAGCTACCCTAACAGAATATAAAACTGCATAGGCAATTCTTGATAAATATGTCTGTGAATAAGGAGTACACCTCCCAATTAACCATTTAACAGAGTTAATCATGATACAGAGGTACAGTGTGGAAAGGAACGGTGGCAATGAATCAACAGGAAGGATGTGGAAGGAAGTCACCATTGCAGAAATTTCCTTAAGGGATCAAAGAAAAATGTCTTATGAGCAAATAGTTATAACAATGCCATTTTTTGTAACTATATAACAATTAAAGTATATTTCATTATGTGTACAGTGTATACATGTATATTCACAAACATAGACATTTGAAGTAGGCCTTCAACCATCTCCATTGTCCAATTGCAAAGATAAGAATTTTGGTGGGTGCAAGAAGGAATGGGAAAAGTAGTGAATTGTGAGTAGCAGATACCGGACCTACCTCAACGTGGGTTTTTACCACAATAACCAGTCACTGTTTGTCTGTGTGAGTGCACTGTAGTATGCAAAAGCACAATTTGTAAGTGTATGAACTGTAGAAGAAATGGCTCAGAATTGAAACATCCATTTTTTCAACTATGTGTGTACTTCTCCCCTTTAGTAGCATGAGTAGTCCGGAGTGTATTGTGTACATACAGTACATATATCGGCATCTTTATTTCAGTTCACGGTGTGGACATGTTTTAATATATGATCACAGAATTCAATAAATGTTCCTGCCATGAAACTAAAACACAAATGCCCATGAGGAACAAAGATATCAAGAGGGAGTAACAGGACCAAAAAAAAGTCACTCGAAAACAAGGAGAAAAATGGGAAGAGATAGTGAAGGGGGAACTTAGGTAAGACAGAGGCAGGTTGTGAGGCTTGGTTGCTACAGGAACTGCACTTAGTAGAAGCAGCTAAGGACACGCCACAAGATACAGGTCCACTATATTCAATGTGAGTGTGACCTTGCATGGTCAGTCCCTAGGCATATCACTACAGCTGTGTTTGTTATGCTACTGAGTGCTGTCTCCCAGTGTACAGCCTCATGACCTTACCTGGTCAATCTCTAGGCACATCTCTGCAACGGTGTTTCTTACATTACTGAGTCCTGTCTCCCAGAGTACAGCCTCAGCTCTTGCCTGATCATAATGGCCCTGCAAGGCTGCTAAATGGTTGTTCAGTCCCAAAATGATTTGTGATGTTCCCTTCAATGAATTTAACAAAACCAGTTTAAGCTGCTGTTAAATTCACAACACAAAATCTTATACAGAAACTGTTTTACATATCTTACTGTACTTCATTCGCCTACATGTAAACACATAGAAAACTGTGTAGGTGTTAAAGTCTCATCATGAAAATGCACAATGAAAGCTTACAAAATCAAAACATGAAGGCAGCCAATCTATCAAGTGAAAATCTGGCAAAGTTCATGTATTTTGGAGTGAAAGTAACAAACCAAAATTACATCATGAAGAAATTAAGAGCAACTTAAATTGGAATATACAAAATTATAATCTAACTATTAGCCATGGCTCTGAATCTTGCTCTCTCACGTTTAAGGAACAATATATGTTTGGTATAGCAGTAAGAAGGGCCAAGGTAATACAAATTATGCATGATTTAATGCTTCTTAACTGGCATCAAAGACATATTGAAAGTGTTTGAGAAATTTGCACAGAAGGGAGAGAAATTTACTGGAGTCTGAAGCAAACTGCATGATGAAGAGCTTCACAATTGGCACCCTCACCAAATATTATCTTCATAACAACAATACTTTCTGTATTATTATTATTTGTGGTAAAGAATAAATATTTATATACAACCAACCAAGAAATCCATAACATTACCACAAGATTGAATACAAATTTACGTCCTCCAGTGTGTAACTTGACTGTATTCCAGAAGGCAGCTTATTACTCTGGTATAAAGTTATTCAACCACCTACCACTAAAAATAAAGTCTCTCAAATGAGATAAAATTAAATAAACCTGCCTTAAAATGTTTTCTTAACTTACATTCATTTTATTCAGTGGAAGACTATTTAGAGTACAATTTTAATTAGGAATCATGGTTTCTGTATAGGTATCAATGAAAGTGTTTTTATAACACACCTCTAATAATTTTAAATTGTACAGTATATAGCAGTGTTGTATACTGGAAACATAGTTTCATACAAACTGCTGTTTAGCAACAACAAGAATGATAATTAACATGTGTGATAAGAAGCTGTTTTGTATCAGATATATTTATAACAATATGACAATTTCTATATCCTTAAGGTTATTGTAACCTAATATCGATCTATGGAATGTGAAAACAAACAAACAAACAAGGAGGATGAGATGGGCAGGGCATGTCGTATGCAGCAGATAGAAAATATGTACAAAATTATGGTTAGAGAATCTGAACAGAGGAGACCAGTCAGGAGATAAGCACATAAATGACAGAAGAGTATAAAAGCGAATCTTAATGACACAATGTGTGTGGATATAAATTGGGTTCCTCTTGTTTTGAATATTTTAAATTCCATATTCCAAAAACATAAATCTGGTGTTCCAGGCAGTTTCTCCCTGTATTTTACCAATAGTGCTACAATGGAGCATGAGGAATGGTGCATTATTTGAAGTATCATTGTTACAATTTGTACAGCAGTGGTGCAACACAATAATTATGCCATGCATCATTTTCTAATTTGTTTGTTAAGTCTCCAGAGTACTCCCTTTGCATCAGCTAGACTTGACTTTGCAAGAGCCGCAATTATGAAAATTAGATGGAGGCAAATGATCAGCTTTATGCCCCAGTGACTTCATCTGCAGAGCAAAAGCCCCTGATAACTGTTAGATATAATGGGGGCCCCAGAACCAGTCTGGATGCTTTGGAGGAGCTGGGAATTTAACCCCTCTTATTCTGTCCCCCAACCCATATTCTAGACACTAAGCCAATTAAAGGAGAAGGGGGAAGGGGTTACATTCTCAACATTTCAAAGATTTATCTAATCTATACAGTTTTTAACAAATGTCTCTATAAGAAAGGAATAAGACATGAATGCTTTCAAGGAACAATTCTGGGAAAACAGTTTGAATAAAAATATCTGAGGTGTGACATTTTTAAATACCAAGCATATCCAAAAACTAGTCCCCTTGAACTCTGAAGGATCTGGTTACATATCACTACTAGGGTCTCTGTTATTGTCATTTGATTTTTGTGATGAATAAATACATTTCCGTGGTGGGAAAACCCCCAAGGTGGGAATCCATTTACTGTCCAGTGTGCTGATGAAGATGGTGCCAAATAGACGCAAGCAATCAGGGCATGGTGCTCCCCATTTCCATGTCAGCTAGATATAATTTAGTTCTGTTTATTTTAGTTTAGTTTATTGTTTACCCATTTCAGTCAAATATTTGATATAGTGTATGTCAATTTTAATCAGTCACAGTTTATACCTAACTAAACATAACCTTTTAGTTTCAGATTAGATAAGAATATGAGTATGAACACTGAAATTAAAGAATGGCCAAGAAAATGACCATGTCATTTCTCATCCTGTTGGATGGAGTGATGAAATCAATTGGTATCTCAGTCAGATAAGATGCAGGTACCTCATGATGAGAAATTAAATGCGTCATTACTGTGCCAATTTGCAGTGAAAGATTCACAGCAGAATGTACGTTTTGATACAAACAGTGAAAGTCTTTCAACTTCCACAATTTTGTAATTCCTGCACTACAGCAAACATGCAACATACTTACTGTACAACCTCTTTCCTTACCTCTCTCAGTCTGACCACACTGTTATGAGTTGTCTCCAGGGTAACCAGCTCGCTCGTCTGTTGTTCAGTCAGTTTTTTTCTAGCAGCTGTCAGAGTCTCAAAGCGGTTCAGAATGTCAGATACGGCAGCAAACTCATTTGTCTCAGCCAGTACTCTCTGCATATATTCCTACCAAACATGAAATTAGTGACATCCAAGGTTCTCAGGATGGTCAGTGTTAAGATTATGGTCACCTCTTACGTGATTCAGTGTAATTTTGTACATGGATACCAACTCAATTATTATACCAACTATTGCACATATATAAAATTTATAAAATTTACACATTAAAACATTAAAACTCTCCGACATGTTTCGGCCCTAGGACCATCATCAGGAAGCCATATCGTCCTTGCTAAAGTTATGCTATAAAAAGTCACATTAATTTCACTGTACCAGTTGGGTATTGTGGCGAAGAGTGCCCTGCAGGGCACTCTTCGCAACATAACATTACACAACATGGCATGCTGCCACAATACCCAACTGGTACAGCGAAATTAATGTGACTTTTTGCAGTGTGACTTTAGCAAGGACTATATGACTCCCTGATGATGGTCCTAGGACCGAAACATGTCAGAGCGTTTTAATGTGTAAATTTTATAAATTTTATATATGTGCAGTGGTTGGTATAATAATTGAGTAACTCAACTACATGCACGGTGTAACAACGAAAAAATGGATACCAACATTCAAGAGGAACCTGCTAGATGTATGATACTAGATGAGGCAGCAAGTTTGTCTACAGCGTTGGTACCTGCCTACCCACCATCACGGTTTCACATCCTAAACACCATAATCTTGACATTAGTAATAACTACCCTACCAACAAAAAGTTTATGCTTCTACCTATAATTCATCCTTGCACAATTATTACACAAACAAATAACATGTGCTCTTAAATTTAAAAACACTGTATGAAAAAAATTCTGTCATGACCTCTCAGAAAAGCCTTCTGTCATTACATACATTGGAATAGTGACCCTGAAGGGGTTAAATAAAGCAAGTTGCTTGGGCAAGAAACACGGTATACGGTGCTACTGTTCATAGGAAGGCCATGAAATATTAAAAATAAAAGCTGGCCCTGTCCGTATCATGAAGGCACATAAGTGAAGTACAGGCATATTTCCAGTTGTTAACTTCGGCGCTATGTGGAAGTGAGTGGTCAACATCATGCTCCCACCGCTTTACCCCCACAAAAGAACCTAAGTACCCACTGAATAGGAGGCTGGTGGGCCCCAGATCAGGTCTGGGTGTTTTGGAATAGAGACAGACCTCTTTCCCTTGTTGGAACTTAAACTCTGAGACATCCAGCCTGCACTGTTGATACATCCACCTGGCAGAACTTTGAAACCAATTACTTACTTGATCGTAAGAAGGTTAGTGGCAACTGTAGACATTGTATACCACAGCAGTTAAAGCATTATGATGGGGATTAGAAAGGTAATCTTTATTTTACGTTAGGATACTATTGAAGAACTTACCTGGACACATCTAAGGGATACCAAACATTTTAGTCAGGAGCAAACTTAACTTATTCTTGAAGTAACTGTATTCTGACAGTCACCATGTTTCTGCTTCTTACCTCATATATTCTGTGCTTATTCACATGCACTTCCAGGGTTCTCTTTATCTGTAGATAATCTTCTATCTTTGCCTGCATTTCAACAATCTCCTTCTCTCGTTGCTCCTGCACCACCTTCTCTTCCTGAATCTTCTTTTGTGCTCTCTCCCTTTTCTCTTTGTTTTCCTGATGATCAGGTAACTTGCTTAACTTAATTCAGCGAAATTTTCTCAGGCTGATGGCCACATCAGGATGTGAAATTTTTAAACTGTTTAGGAAATTAACTCCATCCCCATCTTCAGAGTGTGCTGGAGGTTTGGTAGCACCAACACTGATGACTAGGTGACCACAACTGATGTCTAGTTGTCCACCCAGTCATCAGTTGTGCTGCTACCAAACCTCCAGCATACCCTGGAGATGGGGACGGAGTTATTTTCCGAAACGTCAGAAAAACCTCCCTTCCTGATGCAGCTGTCTGCCCAAGAAAATTTCATTGAATTGTGTTGCTGTGAAAGCTTCAAGACTTGCTTAACCAAAGCTATTAATTTCACAATAAGGAATTGTTACTTTAGCAGAGGTGAGACTCATGGTCACTGATGTTTGAGGAGGGAGGAGAGGGAGGGGGGCATGCCATGAATCTGCTTCCAGCTGGATTTTTCAAAAAGAATTAAAATTGTAAAGAAAAAGCAGTTTTAGAAATATTAATATTATACATCAAAATTATATTAGAAACCTGTTATTCTTTATTGAAATATTTCTGCAACAAAATCCATAGTAATAATCATAAAAGTCTTCAATGTAGTTTTGTAAGCAAATTGTTGGCTTACTGCTGAAAGAGAATTCTGGCAGGGCCCGTGGTTAGTTTCATTGGAAACATTAGGAACAAAATCAGACACTTGGAAGACTGTCAACTCACAAAGATTGACCATCTGACAAATTAGGCGGTGACCCATCGCAGAGGACCGTATCATCAGTTAATGATATGAAGATAACAGAAGAAAATTTTGTACTGTTTTGAATGACCACTCAAAGAGGCATTAAAGTGTCGTGCGATAATGAAATAAATGAATAATGATTTAACACGTGCATATGTAACTATTACATCTCAGAAGACCATAATTTTGTACCTCACCATCCTCACACTAACTGCTGAACAATGAATTGATTGAAACTAAGGTTTGAATTGGGTGAAAGCCTGAATGGATCATAACTCTAATGTGACATGTGATTTTTACCTACAATTCAGGGTAATATTTTGATAACCTAACAGCCGACCTGTACAGACATATTGAAGTGAATGAAGGATTCCCTGAGCAGTTGTTCCTTCTCTTGTAACTTCTCCCAGCGCTTGTCCATTTGATTCCGCCTCTCTTTCATCTCATACAACTGCCCCTCAAGCTTCTTCTTAGCCACTTCGAAGTCCCTGCGTGCAGACACCAGCTGTACAGCTGGTGACAGCGGTGGAAAATCCCATTCCGGTTTGTTTCTAAAATAAACACCAATTAGTAGCATCTTTCTACTAAAGGCTACTGCTACAAAGGCTTTGTTCCAATTTCAAACAAATTTTAGTCTAGCTTTCATCCTATAAAGGAAGCAAGTAGAATTATGAGATTCAAGTATCGTGCTGTGTGTGTGTGTGTGTGTGTGTCCTTCATATTTTGAATTAGCTGACTGATTTTCATGATGCTTGGAACGAACAATATGCCACTGTATGTTACCCCACACCCCAATGCCATACATTTAAATTTTCTCTGATCAATAACAGTATGGCAGAAGCTCAAATTTGTGAGAATTGTGTGCCACTACTGACATTTGTGTGCCACTACTGACATTTACTTTGGTAATATGAAACTGCTGCAATATTCTTGTAGATTATAAAGTATGAACACAGTCAGCTGCAGATCCCAAATTGTTTTTTGGGGGTGGGGTAAGGTGGGATGGGGGTCAGTTCACCCTGAGGCCACATATAATATACTTCTGATTTTAAAAATTATGTTATAAAAATCATGTCATAACTACAACTGTAACCTTATGCTCTTTGTAACTGCATTTATGTAAGTACAAATATAACTATACGTTCCAGCATTCTCTCACCTAATTTAGATCACAAGGTCTAATCTTCTTGGTTTTTTTTTTTAAATTTCATCCAAGAAATCCAAAGTTTTTAATTTTAGTTTTCAAAATTCTAATATACTCATCATTGGCCAATTTCTGCAGCTGATTCCTGCTGAAGAGTAAACCATGTAAATCTTTTGGTATCATCATGCCTACAAAATATGTGATTTTTTAATTTTGATATGGCAGGAGGTTGTAGCCTGGCAAACCCCCCCCCCCCCCCCCGCCGCCGTCCCCCCACAACGCGGCCAAACCCCCCCACCTCTCTTTTACTCCCGCGCGGACGCGCA
>Ga0123354_10007457_pt1 | contig 16472 bp, 9 predicted proteins | sample TergutLab28metaG_2_FD_97872 | JGI IMG/M metagenome (GOLD analysis project Ga0123354, IMG submission 97872) | Labiotermes labralis P4 segment gut microbial communities from Petit-Saut dam, French Guiana - Lab288 P4 | ecosystem: Host-associated > Arthropoda: Insects > Digestive system > Gut ...
CGGGGGTAAAGTGCGGCCGGGGCGTGCTGCTGACCACTCACCCCCTTCTAGTGCCGCGGTCATGGAAGAGTAGAGCTATACCTCTACCCACCCTCTGGGCCACACCGAGCCTGTAACGGGATCGCTGTACCTTTGCCTTTACTACTGTTGGCCTATCAGATACCTGAGACATGAAGACGATGATCACAGTGGGTATGTTACATGTCACCGTACACACACAAAAATCAAACTCTGGCGATTTATCGGGCACTGTCCTAGCATCAGAGGGGTTCCGCCATAACACCGTTTGATATTTCTTCCCCCCATTCAGTAGTGTTTTGATGCAAACTACTTACTAATGGTTATACGAAATTTAAATACACAGTACGGTAAGGCCATTGTTAGTCCCAACTCATGAATTCGTGCGATGTCCACTGGCTTTGTCGGTGTTGTTGAGCGCATTCATTGCGAGCTACCGAAAATCCCAACTAATAGCAGTGAGCTTATGACTTCTATTGGATTTTGAACGTAAAATTCGCATTTCGAAACGTTAGAAGTTCCTTGATGTATATCGCATGATTTTTTTAAAGCTTGGCTGCAAGGAAGCGTTTGTTGCTACATAGCGTACCCCTTAACATGAGTTTCAGTACGACCCTTTAGACATTAAGTGTTGTCCAGTTCTGTCCGATATGGTGGTTTGCGTGCAAGATGTAGAAATCAACACGCGTATTCTCTCCCTTCGGGCCTGTACATTTCGGCCAACCGACTGTCAGTAATATAAGAAGATTAATGGTCAGTTTTACGCTTCAGCCGTTTTTTACCCGTCTGGATTGCATAAGTAGGAGAACGTATAGACTGGCCCGCCGGTCTTTTATCCCCGAAATTACAGGGAGGATTTTGTTTGAATTTTGATTGGGGGTAAAAAAGGTAGAGTCCGCCCTAGAACAGGCCACGAAGGTCCAGAAGGAGGAGTAGAGGTATAGCTGTACTCTTTCTTTGACCTCGGCGCTAGATGGGGTGGGTGGTCAGCGCCGCGCCTTGGCCGCTTTAGCCCCGGGAATGACCCGGTGTTCATCATATAGTAGGCTTGGTGGGCCATTGTGATTGGGGGGCTGCTTTAAAATTTGTCGAATGGATTTCAGTTGCGTCTGTATCAGTCTAGTAAGACAGCTGCTCCAGTGAAATTCGTTCGGGTATTTATCTGGACGAAGGAGCAGCAGAGACAGGCGCCCCATTGACACGGCAGAGGATAGATCGCTACACGGAATATTCGGACCTCTGATGAAAGGACTGCGTCTTCGGTGCAGCACCGCGAACTTGTTTAATTTGAACAACAAGCATATTTATTTTATTGCACCTGAAACCCCCCAGTAGCATGTATCAAGCACTGATCGTCATAAAGATGAAATTAATGCGTACTATAAAATATTGACGTTGAGGTCTAAGACAGTAATTTGACCCTTTTCAGTGTAATGTGTGGAGAAGATTTGCAGCGATGGATTTTTGTGTGCAGAAGCGAAGACGAACGAGTCAAACGAAGGCGTGGATAGAGAATGACAAAAAAAACCCGTTCTGTGGAGTCTTATGTTTAACATACAGCTATATTCAGTTTTTACATTACGCATTTAATTCAGAAGTACCACGGATGTGGAAGTGGGATTGCTGAACACCAGGTGGGGTGACTTCCTCTCTCCGAGCAGTGACTCGATTCTTGTTGGTTTTACTCTGACGTCACTTCCGTGCGTCACGGGTTGTGAAAACCACAATCACAGCAGCTTGTACAATCCAGCGCTAAATAGGGAGTTTTTATGAACAGACCCTCTTTACTGGGGAAAGTTAGGAAGCTGGAATTTGAACTCAGGTCCTGTTGACGGTTATAACAGTGCCAGGTTTCGTAAAGAGAGGTTCTTTCCGAGGTTGGTATCAGAGGGAGCTCCTGTCATGTCGGGCGACCAAACTGTACAGAATACTCAGCTGTTGGCCATCGGTTTCATAAACAGTATCTGCAAATGTGAATAATTCATAATTTGTTAGCGCTGGTTTGCAGCTGCATTTGTGTATATATTTTTTTTTTCTGTGGCACTGCGGACAAACGCGGACCATGACCTCATTTTGTAGGTTTCTGGATCACATACGACGCACCAAAGTTGGTACGATTCCTCTGGACGAGTGATCAGCTTGTCGCAAAGATCTCTCTGACGACACACAAACATCCACGCTTCCTGCGGGATTCGAAACCACAATCTCAGCAGACGAGCGGCCGCAGATCTACGCCTTAGACCGCGCGTATTAATTTAAGTGAATTGTAATAACGTGGATTTTTATTCAATTTATTCTGGGTTCGAATGTTAGCCGGTACGCCAGACACTTTGACATTTTTGTCTGGCTCTTCATAGTGCCTTCCAGCAAACGCTTGGGGTATTACCCCGGTTGGGCCGTGACCACGTACTTCCTAAAACCCCCAATTTACTCTTGCGTCTTCTTACCACCCAGAATTTACAATTTGATTTGTCCACGACATAGTAAACTAAACCGGAAATTTCTCCATCGTTGGCCTGCGAGGCTCTTTCTTGGAAAGTTTGTGGTTCGTATGGTTAACACAATTTCCTGTTTTGACGAAACCCATTACGGAACTGTCCTGAGCCAGTTGATTCCAGTCCACACTAGCATATCCAAACTACATGTGTTCCATTTGAGTGTTAGTCCTACTTGTGTATGCACCCAGATCTCCCGAATGGGTGGTTCCATTGAATTCTGTCTATACGTGTTACAGGTTATGCACTTATGGTTCCCCTCAAATTCCGCCTTGAATGCAGATGTTATGAAGGTATGGGTAAAGGTAAAGTTAAAGTCCCTCTTCACATTGTGCAGGCATATAGGGGGAGTTGAGGTATTGCTCCACGCATTTTAACTCGGCACTATGTGAGTTCGATTGGTGAACTCCACGCTCCAACCGATTTACCCCCGAAGAAATTCCCCGGTGCCCATTCTGTAGGAAGCTGGGTGAGCCCAAGAGCCGGTTTGGACGTTTCGGAGAAGAGGCAAATATCTGCCGCTTCCGGGAATCTAACCCCGGATCGTTCAGCTCACGCAAGTTACTCCTTGGAGACCATTTTATCATATTTCGCCAAATTTGTTGGTTCTCGGTACAGTTGGTGCGTATGCCACTCTGGGGGTTAGTTGGTACCCAGTTTGTAACTCGGGTAAGTTTGTTTTTAGTAAAAAGTGTGTATAGTCCGGGACTCAGGTCTGCGATGGCAGAAGGCTTGGAAGTGTAGGGTAAGTGTGAGTTGGAAAGGCCTGGCTGTCTGTCGTTAGAGAGCCGCAAGTGGGGTCCCGAACAGTGCTGAATGAGGCAACTCGTTCAAAAGATGGCACGTCTGAATGTTGCTCTTACTTAACGTAGGTATGATGGCTACACGTTGTATTGCGCACCTGGTATGATATGTTAAAGGTAACTGAACTGATTGTCGTGCCTCATGTTTAGCTCATTGCAGAGGTTTTGTAGGTGGTGGTGAGCAAGCTATTACTTGGCGCCAGCGCGGACCTATTTTTAGCGTAGTGTTCTTATTTTGACAGTTTTGGGAAACACGTAGTCTCTTCCGATCGGTCTCGTTGACCAAACAAAGTCGTCGAGGATTATAGTTTGTACTGAAGTAATGGCACTGATTACTTGCTACGACATTCTTAATAGGTCTCTTCCCAGTGAACGATGTTCTGTTTTTTACTGCCCTGGCGATACAGACTTATCTCTTGATGTGACTAATGCGTGGAATCGAACTTGGGACAGTTACAAAATGGTTTACAAAACGAAGTTAAATCGTATCAGTGTTTTTGAAGCAAATTTCATGAAACACAGGCTGTATAATATAATTCTATTTGTCAAGTAGCTGAAAGAATAAACGAGTGCAAAATTTAGCCTTTCGGGCTCCTTGGAATCGATCCACAGGCGCTTTGCTTTTATTTTAAGAGATTTACATGGCGGCAAAGCGTTGGATGCCTTCGATTTGAAACTGTCCATGCCTATAAATGGCTTGTTTGAATTCTCTTGAAGCTTGTAACTTTCTCGCACGGGAGTTGGCATTGCTGCAGATTACTAATTCTGAAAAAGTGGTTATTTGGTATAAAGAAGCTCATGCTACCGATTTTCATCCACATGTAGGTTTTGTGTTACGTTAGTAAACCCAAAGTCTGTAGCAGATCGAAAATGGCAATGCGTCGTGCATAAATCCTTTTGAGATTAGACAGGAAAAGCAACATTTTCTGCTAGTGTTTGGATTCTAAGTCATGCCACTCGGGAAACATCGTGTTACAGCTCCATTGGATGTTATACCTTAAACAAGACAGGAAGTGTACGTATAACGTAACTTTGAGGCACATTCGTGCAACCATTGTTGTAATGGAAAAGCAGTAAGTATTGCATATGTTGAGTGTGTGTTTATAGCCTTAGATATTCACCATGCATTGCGCATACGCCATATTGGCATTTGTGGCCTGTCCGGCTGTACAGTATTTTTCCACGTTATCTCATAAAGGACACGATTTTCGAAGAAAAAAAATTTACTGAACATAAAATGTGTTTTGATTTTCTTAAGAACTTTAGCTGAAACATTTCGCATTGTAAGAAGAAATGAGCGAGATATGATCAAAAATATATATTGGTCGTCATTTAAAGTACCCGTTATTCATGTACGACTTCAATGAAACTTGAATTTTCTCAACAGATTTTCGAAAAATACTCAGTTTCATGAAAATCCGTTTACTAGGAGCCGTGTTTTTCCGTACGAGCGGACGGGCGGTCATGACGAAGCTGATAGTCGCTTCTCGCAATCCTGCGAACGCGCCCAACAAATAATGCCATTTCTCTGAAATCGAAATATTTTACGAGATGTCAGTAGATAAACAGACATAAAATGGTGGTCATTGTCCAAAACACTAGTCAAGCCTAATTTTGTACTGTTTAAGGATCTCAACGACTTGTGCTCTGAAAACGTTCTTTGAAGTCACATAATTTGTAGGGCTCTCCCACTCATATGGTTCCGTGATTTTTTTGATTGGTTTATTTAATGGCGCCTTCTCATATGCAGATCTTGGTCCGCATGTGTTGTCAGAATGAGAAGTCATGAATTGAAAAGAGAGTGGGCTGAAATTCTTCTCGCCCATTTTACGATATGTGTTGCCATAGCGCTTGTTCCAGGGTGACTGAAGAAACTACGAGCTTTGAACTCGTAGTCGAATGGTAGTGCGTGGCGAGGAGCTGCGAGCTTCGGATTCTTCGTCCAATCCCCTGGTGGCTTATTTGACGTACTTTTGCGAAGTAGGGAAATGAATAAATGCGTGACTGTGGTTTTCAGCAGCCGTTGAAGTTGTGGCATGGAAGAATGAACATCGTAACGAAATTCATTGAGTACTTTAAATGGCCATTTCATCTGATAGTGGTGTAGCTTGGAGCTGCGAGTTACCGATGGTTTGCCATTGGCGAAAGTACACGGTCGAGGCTCGGGTATTGTACACCGATTTCACGTTGTGCAAGTTTGGTCACTACATTAATTTTGGGGGGCGGTGTGGGGGGGGGAGAAGTGTTGGAGAGAAGGGAGAAACCGAAGCAGCGATGAAAAAGAAAGCTTGCCCACGTGCGTTTGCTTCAGCCGTTTCGTGTTGTCAGGTGGAAATATATTTTCTCCCGTGTCTTAAGACTCCAACTTACTTCATTCAGTTCAGTTGATCTGTATTGCATTGAACATATTACTTCCCTCTTGGAACGGTACATTAGAGCGTTTGAATTACACAGTTGACATGCATGGTGTAAATGTTCGAATATGAGCACGGTTCGTATTGAACTTCAGGCGCGTTCACATAGTCGCAAACAGCGCTTATTAGCTTCGTCATTTCCGTCTGTCTGCATGTATCAGCGCGGCTCCTGCTGGACGGATTTCCGTGAAATTCAATACTAGGGACGTTTATGAAAATCTGTCGGTAAAGTCCAAATTTAGTTAAAATCGATTAAAAGTATCGGCCAGTCTGCAAGCCCACGCACCAACCTGGTGTATAATCTAGCATTTGCGGCATCACGTGTTTCAGAGTGTTGATTAATTGAGCGTGTCTCAGCAACAACAAGTTCCGTTTCCTTTTTAAACGTGCCATTTTTTAAAAATTGCCCCTTAGGTTCGCAAACAGACGTTGGTTAGCGTGAAACATACCATTTGAATAATAATTAGCCTTTCTTGTCGAAGAACGTACCTAAAAGCGTTAGGATGAACAGTCACTACGCATTGTTAGCAGTTTTATGCTACAGGGCTTTGTTCTATAATTGCGTACGACCAAGCACCGAAGTAATCTAGGTTCGCTGTTTTTTACAGGCACGTTCGCAGCGTCGTTATTTGAGAACCCCGTAGTGTGAGGATGGTGTTAGCGACCTTGTCACTAGTTGAAATAATTCCTGCGCATTGTACCCCATCGTAGTACTTCTAACCAAATATTTACAGTAGAGCAATACATTTCACTGCAGCTGGCTCGGCGTGGCATTGGAAGCCACGAAGGCTTCTCAGAGTAGCAGACCTTTGGAATTCGAACCGTGGTTCCCAGCAGGCAACATGAACGCCACGAAATTTTCTTCCTTTGCTGTCAATGAATATTATTTGCTGTCCCTTACATCGATATTAATCCCGCAGTCGCCTGGAATCGGGGTGGTGCAGACTGACACCATGTCACCTTTCATACGTATTAAAAAACTTCAACATCGCGATTAGAGCACAGGGTGTTGTTTCCATTCTAAGAATTAATTGTAAAACGATGAATCGTTACTTAATTAAGGGTCCTATAAAACTGGTCTGTTCAACAAGTGCCCTGCTTTTGTGAAACCAACTGACCAACTGACCGAGCACGCTGGCTGCAGCGGTAGCGGCCGACTGTTATTGTGGATGTGCCCGATTCGAATGTCGAACGGGATGGATGTTATAGTGACAGGTCCGTCGAGGGGTTTCTCAGTTCATCCAAGCAGATGCTAGTTGATTGGACCCAACGGTACATTACATTACACTGTGTTGCGTTATACCTGCCTTGCTCAATTTTGTTCATTACGCTTGTTACGGTCTCGCCCATTTTGTCCTTGATGTAATCATTGGCACAATGGTAGGTGAAGTGTTGAAGTATGGCGTTCCTCGTTATGCAGTTTTGTGCGTATGTTACTTCCTAGGTGTTCTTCATGATTGTTCAGGCACCCATACTGTGCATGACTAATTTCAGTGTGTGTGTGTGTGTTTGTGTGGGTGGGAATAGATGTGCATATGGGGTTCATACAAGCCTGGGACACGCGGATGCACTTGTCTCCATCCATTCCCTCAATTACGTTTCTTTGAAGTACACGTGTGAGCAGCCTCATGTTTTAGATTGCAGTAATAACACCAATACGAACCAGCTGTCTTCAGAAATCCTGAGGTAATACAGTAGTGTAGAATAATTTGTGTTGTGCTGGATGGTGTTGCACAGATTGGTGAATGGTTAGACGCTTTGGGAACTGCTCACTGTATGTCTTCATTGAGAAGTAAAGGAAAGGAAATGTCCAGCTTAAGACGGAACCCGATCATGGAATCTGCGTTAACAATCTGTGTTAAAGCAGGCATTGGACGTGACTTCCATCACCTGTCGGACATGCTGGACACATGTGAACTTCGAAGTCTTATCGAACACATTTTCCAAGTTATTGTCAAAGAAACTGCCCATACTGAGCGCCTGGTGGTATCTTTAATTTCGCCATCTGTTTGTTGATTGTTTTTACGTGAGTTGCCTTCTAAACTTTCCCACGTATAATTGCCGCACGTGTCATCAGGGCAACGAGCAGGCTACAAAGAACGACTTAATATTCGGACCTAAAAAATATTACCTACAGGGCCGTTGAATTATTGGCTGTGTGTTAGGTTGCTCCATTTTGTTGGACGAACCAGCCTTCCTTCGCATTATTTAGAGTGCAGGAATCCATCCATTATGCCTTTCTGAATTTATTGTGTCCGAGAAGAAAAAGGGTCCGATTATTCTTGTCGCACTGACAGCACACCACACTCCAACTTTTATGACATTAATGGCACCTCGTTTTTCTGGCATTATATGCCGACCAAGATCTGTTATTCTGAGTATTTACGTGATTGTTTAAGTAAAATTACGCCTTATCTGTAGCGCATGTTAAAAACCGTACTGAAGCAGCGCGGTCAGGTATATGTGACTACGTCATCAGATGATGCTGTGTAAGGGACGGCTGTCGGTTCAGAGGACCGGGAATGAGTTATACACGGCACGATAACAGCGGACAACGCGAATTCCGCTTTCAGATGGACGCACGGCATTATTTAGGCCGTTGTGGCAGTATATAACCTAATTGTAAGCGGAGGTAATTCTTTATTTTCCAGTGAGTTATATATATTTCTATGTTTAATGTGGAATGTAGTAGCATTCTTTCTTTGTTGTATGTTTTGTTAGAGTTTAAATATTGACTTAAATATTTACTTACTGCTACGGAGTGCTAGTTTGCATTCCTGGTATCATTTTCATTTGTATAAAGCTTGTTATTTCGGCTTAAGGCCCTTTATTATTGTGGAAATTGTTCGTTGTTGGATTGTATGATAGGGAATCCTTTGGAACCATTACGTGCACGACGTCGGCGGCGAGGGCTTTCAGTGCTGTACTTCGTGACGTGTGGCTTATGCTTTTACATACGCACAGAAATCTAAACTGAACACCGTAAAGGTTGAGCGGAACACTGTTTACCCTTCAGCACACAGTGGAGTTTAGGGAATATATGGCCATCTCTAACAGTTAAATCTGTGAAAGAATTTGTACGTGTGTTCTGAAAGTGACATTTGTCACTTTTTTCCACGAACTTCTTGAATAAAAAGCTATTCCCTTTGCAGAAGGTAATAGTTAAGTTGTTTCTCTTCAGCCACGGTGCGCCGACAAACGCACCCACACACACACGTCAGTAACTCTAAGGGGGTGGTTGTCAACTGAAGTACGACGAAATAGGATGACTTCCGCTCAGGCAGATTAGTTACCCAGGGCAACTCACCGCTTGCGTAGCGTTCTAAAGAAAGTTTTCTTTACTTGCCCTCCGTGGAATGCGAAGGTACAGCACCGGCAATGTCTGTCTTGATCCACTGCAGGCCGGTTCATACGTGCATGCCCTAGTTCTGTAACATCCATGTCTGCATTGGTCACTCAGGTACGTAGCCTGAGGCTTCCCAACCAAACATTTGTATTCACTACTTGTTTTTCGTGTGTACGAATTCTGCATTCTCCTCCCGTCTTCCTGGAATCACCATGACAGTATTATATGGAGGGTACAAATTTGAATACGAACCGTGTAGTCTGGCAAGTTATCACAGCGTTTCGGAAGTTAATGTTGCCTCCATTTTTGGTGTATGAATCTCAAATCTCCAAGCCACCCTATCATATCTATCGTCGCTTTGTAATGGTTTACACTCCTTCGTTTACAGGATATGCCTGGTCCAAATCTTGGCCAGGAGATCAGGATGGTTTTCATTATTACCCTCATTTCCTGGAGGAAAATACTGATGTAGTGTAAGGTAAATCGGTCCCATTACAGGCCCGAGGTGCCCAGAGGGTTCCAGGAAATTAAGGTTTCCAGATTACAAGACATTGACCCAGAATGGTGGTAAGGTTGGTCAGCCTTACCCACCTGCCGGTTTTTTACCCCCACTAAATACTCCTGGTACTCATTTCTGTTAGAGGCTGAGTCGACCCCAGGGCCATAGTGCGATCGGAAGGATTATGTCAATGAAAAATTCCAGTGGCACCATCTGGAATAGAACCAGCGACCTTCCTATTTGTAGCACAGCGCCTTAACCACTTCTTAATTCATCATTCACGAATTTCTCATTCACCATTATGTTGAAAGCTGTAATTTGCGTAAGAACCGCGATATGTATGTGTGTAGGAGTCGCAGAGGAATATATATACAGTTGAACCCGGTTATAACATCAGCTTATGCGACACCTCGTCTGTTGCGTCAGATATTCCGTGGTACTAATTAATCGCTCACTGTTGACCATAACACTACATTCCTCAGTTAGAAAAACACTCGTTTATGACAAAATATTCGGTTCTTTACATGACGTTGTAACAGTTCGACTGTATTTTGTAGTCCTCCAAAAGAGGTGGAGGTAAGTGGTAGTTACGCAGTTTGGGTAATTATTGTTACCAGTTGTGTAGGCGAATCCCGGTGGGGGCGAGAATTTCCGCACCCGTCCACACCGGCCGTGGGGCCCATCCAGCCTCCTATTCAATGGGTACCGTGTCTTTCCCGGGGGTAAAGAGGCCGGGGCGTGGCGTTGACCACCCACCCCCATCTAGCGCCGAGATTAAAGAAAGAATAGAACTATACCTCTACTCCTCCTATGAATCTTCGTGGCCTGTTCTAGGATGAACTTTACCCTTACCTTTGCCAGTTGTGTTGGTAGTTGCACACGCTTATGAGAAGCAAAGTTCCACCCGTATACCGCCATCCATCTCTTTATCACGACTCACAGCCCTTACAAAAGAATGATCCGAGATTTGTCCCTTAGAAGGCTTTTACAATTTGATGACTTTTTGGGCAGCCCCATATATCAGTTTATATTTTATGCATACTAAAGAAATATGATGACATACTGTTATGTTAAACCATGAACTGACCTTTGTTTGTTGTTGTTGTTGTTGTTGCTGCTTATCTGCAATCTATTTTTCTTCTTACGTTGTTTTTATTTTGTTGCAGGTGAACGATTTCCTTTCTGGGAAGGCACCCCTGAACCTCACTATGCGACTGGGTGACCATATGATGCTGATACAGCTGCAGCTCTCAACTGTCACGCCTAGTTCGTCACGTCGATTAACTAACACTAATTCCAACACTAACACCAGCACCGCCTCCACCAATTGTTCATCGATCCATTCACATCTTCCTGTCCTACCTGCAACGACTTCTGCGCTGCCCATGGCAGGTTCTAACAATTCGACGTTTTGTAATACACCCGGTACCTCACAAGCGATTATGGTTCAGCCTACCGTAGATAGCAGATGTAGTAATAGTAACAATGCTAGTGATACTGCAGCACCACAACGCCACAGTTCGTCTTCAACTATGCAGACGTGTTCTAAATCTAATACCTCATTGTCACAGAGCAACGTTTCTGCTGCCTCACCTAGTCCATTATTAGTGTCATCAAGAAATTCAGTTATGACAGCGTCTCAGTTGTCAGTTATGTCGAGTGGTAAAAATGCGTCTCATTCCACTTCAACCGATAGCCAACGCCTTCACAGTCAGCAGAAGGCATCGCATCAAAATTCTAGCGCGGTTCCTGTGGCAAGCGAATCTGCTAAGTTATCGGTGTCACCTAGTTCGACGACAGGCTTGAAATCCTCGTCGCCTGCGTCTGTACCAACACGGCCTTTTACATCGTTGTACACTAAGTCTTCGACGTCAAATTCTGACACCTCGGAAGTGGCTAAATCTTCCAGTATATCAGAATCTTCCCACCGTACAGTTCAACACTTAATGCAGTCGCCTTTGAAATCCCTTGAAAATGCCACAAATAATGTAAGTGTGTATACTGGTACCAACTCATCAAATGTAAAACTTCCCGTATCACAGACTGCACCGTATAACACTGTTACGACATCCTCAAATCAAGGTCCATTTACGTCGACTTCAGTGCATGCATGTACATCAGGGTCACCATCTTCATCATCCAGCTCAACAGTGTCGACTCCTGCATTATGTAAATGCGAACCTACAACAGCTGCGAAACCGACTCTAGACACTCGCGCCCTCGCCGAGGCTTCCCGGAACCTCACACAGACGCTGAAGCAACTCTCTTCGGAAGTGCTAACATCCCGTTCCGATCCAGCTGAGGTAAGTAGTTTTGAGCAACCAAAATAAAATAACTTTCTAGCAGTAGAAATGGAAGGTTCGCCGCAAACACTGAGACCCGCCATTGCACACGATCCTGAACCAGTATCAAGCATTTCACGCACTCGGTCTATTTCCTTAAGTTGCTTCTAGATTTTTCACCCACATCGTCTGTCGATCCTACAAAACGATCGCTAGACAACACATGTCGCCACCACAAGCCTGTATGTAGAATTATCCTCTATATAGAATATGTTTTAACCTCCTAGATTTCACTATTTTTGAGAGTACTAGGTGACGCCGAGACGGCGAGTAGGCTGCGGGCGAATCCCGGAAGAGGTACGAGATATTTCTTTCCCACTTCGGCTCTGGGGCCCACTCAGCCTCTTATGCAGTGTGTACAGGATTCTTTCCCGGGAGTAAAGCTGTGGGGGCGTGACAGTGGCGTATCCAGGAATTTTGTTCCCGGGGGGGGGGGGTTCAACATTCAGTTGAGGGCAGAACGGGGATCTGGGGGCGGTAGCCCCCTACTCCCTAGTCAAGGGTTCTGGAGGCAGCTGTAATTTGGTACAAGAAATTTCATTTCATATGGTAAAAGTTTCTTAATTTTTGGTACTTTAAGACTGTTTATGATGACAACCAATTTACTTGTCATTGTTAATGTAAAACAATTGCGAACTTAGGTAGTTTTAGAATTTTACTGCCTTTTTTTCCGAACATCTTGGAGTGTTGGCGCCCTAAATTCAGCAGTTTTTAAGTTTTCACAATCGTGTTGAGTTTGGCACGATTTCGGAGAGGCTTCGGAATTTCGGGGGGGGGGGGTTGAACACCCCAAACCACCCCCTCGGTACGCCACTGGGGTGTGAAGTTCACCACTCCCTCCATCTAGCATCGAAGTTCTTTCATGATGTGGGCAGTTTGTCTCGTTAGATCTCAAAGTTCAGGCACTCGGTACCAGTTGATTTTCTGGAAGCAGCACGTTATTTAGGTTGTGCGTATCTTTCTCTGTGCCTTTCTGGTGATTGGCATGAAAAAAAATCATTTTAAGATACCGGCCATATCGGCTACGGCCTTAAAGGGTGGGGTGTAATTTTGTAATTCTATCCGCGTCCTGCGACCCATCCCACGGTCCATTGTAACATGGCGAACCACGCCCTGGATTTCTCCCCTTCCACAGACCGCCCTAGAAGTCCTCACCCCGCCCCCATACGTCGAGTAATTGGTCTCAAGGGGTAAGGGGAGCGGAGGCCAACGCCCGTCAAGCTCGGCGGCCGGGAATCGAATGTGGATTGAGTAACTTCGGGTGGTAACGACAGTACTGCAAGTTGGGTGTTGTTTGGGCCAGAACTGGATTTGTCTAGCCGTGCTTGCGAGTTCGTCTGGTTACTAAACGACCAAATGCCGCAGTGGTTACCACTTGTTCTCATTCATGCTCTTTCGAGCCCGAATTTTCGGCTGATAGTGGCTGCCCTCTTGCTGCAGTTCTTTTTTTAGAAGGTTTTTAATATCCAATCCTGGCAGTAGTGCCTTAAAACTTGTCTCCATTCACGTCTTTCCGAATTGTACGCCACAAAAGTTGGGCCAAACATTAGGTCATTCGCCTAATGGTTTATGGGTGAAATGCCTTCACCGAAATTCAGGTTTAAGATTTAAGTCTCCTGGAATGTTACCTTATCTCGTTAGGTCTACAGTTCCCGGCGTTACGAAGATCGTAGTGCCTTCATCGTTAGGTCAAGTAAGCCAAGATGAAGTGACTACCTTCGGGACTACTTGGCCCTGAAGATGAATTCGCAACGATATTTCGAATTGTCGGAAGCTGTAACCCCAGAGGCACTGCGTAACAACCCAGAAGACAAGTTTTCAGCAGTACCAATGTGAGAACTGCAAACTCTAGGTTGTTTCCCCCCTTTTCTTTCCCGTAAATACTGAAGGCTTCTGACGAATGACTTGTTTTCTGGACTTGCCCATCATCTCATATTAAAAAAAAAAAGGAACACGTGATTTCGGACACTGGATCTGTTCTCGTCCTCTGGTGAAGTGGCGGGGAGAGGGGAAGGGGCATCTGCCGAGCTATTCTTAATCACCGGCATCCATTATCTGTTAAGTGCTTCTGTATGTGCACCTGGGATTATGTTTTGTTAGCGATAGATGGTAGAAAGTATGAATTAAGAATGACATATCTCAGGAATAATTATGTAAAAATGACAGAGCATTGTCCCTGTACACGCAGTGAAGGCGTATAAGGACGTGGGGATGTAGCTTCGCTCATTCTTAACCCCAGCATTAGATGGAAGTAAGTGGCCAGCTTCACGCTCCGGCTGCTTTGCCGCTGACGAAATAGTCTCCGTTACGCATTGCATGGGGGGCTGTGTGGGCGGAATGGATATCCCAGTATTATCAAAACCAGTGACCATAACACATCGATTCGGAAGGAAGTGGGCGGGGGGGGGCCCTCCAAGAGAAATTTTAAACATATTCTAAGCATTATAAACCTACCGGGCCCTATTGACCTTCGTTGTTACTTGCTGACTTCGTTTTGATTAGCGAAAACCTTATGGGCGACATTTACAAACTAGGTTAACTGATTTGGTTTGTTAAATAGGTCATGTGCCCCGATTACGTGTATTTCCCTTGCCTGTTGTTTGAATTTACAAAATTCCTTCTTCTTTCCAACCTTTCCTATGGCCTTCTTCAGACGAGCTTTGGGCCAGTTTAGAATTTTCTGTCTCCCCTTTGTATTTCCAGATACCTGCGGCTACCGGTCTGTCAGATTTACCAGCGTTTAGGTCTACTGGGGATTCATTCCCCGGGAGTAAAGCATTTATAAATTATGCAGTTCACCCTCGAGAAACAAGTCCGCTCGGTGGACACCAGAGCTCGACTGAACATGGTTTCGATTTTTAAAAAATCTTCGCCCATACCGGGCATTGAACCAGGATTAATGTGTCGAGCCCGTAGTGTAATTGTACCGACTGCGCTGCCCGGGGCACTTTATTCTTTAATTAAGTTACAATCCGTGTTGTTGATTATTCATTTGGCCATGGCGGGGATACGTTCCTTCCACCGTTCTGCAACTGCAGAATGCCAGTAGCCGAATTTTAAGCGAGATATGAAGTACTTGGCACCGAAATGGGGATGCCAGTTTTGTTTCATTTCTTTAATGTGTTTTGACACTCATGTAACCATCGTGTTTGTGTCGATTTATAATCGACCGTCTATATTTTACGCAGTTGATACGGCATCGTTCAGTAATACAGAACTTAAGAATTATTAGGTATACCATTATACGAGTTACACATGTCATGCAGCGTCAAACGAAAGGGAATGTGGCAATGGTGAATACAGGATTTAGGGGGAAGTCTTGCCTAATTGCTTCGACGGCATTTGCTTAACGGGACTGAGGAATACCGCGGAAAATTTTTAAGTCCAGCCACAGACTTGGCGAGAATCAAACCGAATATCGCCTGAATCCCAGATTTATAACGTTGGAGCTGCACTAACCGAGTCAGATTTTTAGTGCTGTGTTCATAATTAGCGTATTGTTCCAACTGCGTCAGCATTGTGTCTACATCGAGAGGGTGACAGGAGTAATAAAACGCAGTGATGACGTATCCGTAGGTGTTGTGTGTATATTTAGCCCAGGGACCCGCGTAGGTCCAATCCCAACGTGCGCGGGAATCTTTCTGTACGGGGGTAGGTCGTCGGGGGGCGTGAAGCAGTCGACTCCATCTAATGGCGAGTTCGAGGATGCGTGGAGCTCTACGCCGATTGCCTCATACGCCTTCATGATGTGATTTTTATTAAACACGAGCTCGTGTTTATGCAAGTACTGTTAAACACCATGACAACTGTACGTTGTACTGTTAATTTTTGTGTTCAACGGATATGACTCAGGAAAATCCCAGGTTACCCTATACAGAGTGGCATTCGAAGTAAAAGTAATCGATAATATCAGCAGGGCCGGTTGAAGACGTTCTGGGCCCTGTGCAAAAAAATTAGTCTGGGGGCCGTACCTACGTGTAGTCCTGAACTGAAAGTGCGGATGTGGCAGTGTACGTAAGAATTAAAATGTACAACATGTTGTGGAATATAACCAGCCTTTGAGGTCTCTACCCTCTATCCCACGCCACCCAAGCGGTGGGAACCCATGCATCCGCGTAGACTGCGATTGCCCTATACTGGCACTGAACTTCAGCAAGTTCGATAACAATTTCATTTGTGCTGCAGTTATGAAGTACTGGCCAGTATCGTTATTTTGTGGATAAATGCCTAGGCATGCGTGATTACTACTTACTCCATACGCCTCACGAAAACTAACTGGGCTGTGTACTGTCGCGCGTTCAGTTGGTTCCGTGCAGCATTTTTCATACAGCTGCTAACGAATGTTTTGTGTGTGCTGTTTAACGACGCTGTCATTGTTTTAAGATTATACAGCAACGGTGACATTAGAATCAGTATGGAGCATTGGTGGAATGATACTGACAGAGGAAGCCGCACTACTCGGAGGGGGGGGGGGGGGTTTCCGCCCCAAATCTTCAGTGGCCTCCCCGGGGGCCGAACATGGGGGGGGGGGTGGTGGGGCCAGCAACCAAACGAC
>Ga0123354_10007458_pt1 | contig 16472 bp, 10 predicted proteins | sample TergutLab28metaG_2_FD_97872 | JGI IMG/M metagenome (GOLD analysis project Ga0123354, IMG submission 97872) | Labiotermes labralis P4 segment gut microbial communities from Petit-Saut dam, French Guiana - Lab288 P4 | ecosystem: Host-associated > Arthropoda: Insects > Digestive system > Gut ...
ACTTACTTACTCCATGGTGCAGAGTCCTTCTTGAGAAGCTAACTGGTTTGCAACTAGTCAAGAAATTCCCCGCATTTCACGGAACCCGAAGGTTCATTACCGCACTCACAAGCGTCCGTCACCCGTCTCTATCCTGGGCCAGCCCAATTCAGTCCACATACCCACATCCCACCTTCTAGAGATCCGTCCTAATATTATCAACCCATCTACGCCTAGGTCTCCCCAGTGGTCTCCTTCCCTCCGGTTTTCCCACCAAGACCCTGTACACCCCCATCTCCTCACCCATACGCGCCACATGACCAGCCCATCTCATTCTTCTCGATTTTATCACCCGCACAATATTGGGTGAGGAGAACAAATCATTTAGCTCCTCGTTATGCAATCTCTTCCATTCCCCCGTTACCTCGTCCCTCCTAGGTCCAAATATTCTCCTCAACACCATGTTCTCAAACACCCTCAGCTTCCTTTCCTCCCGCAATGGTTATTTTGGTGGTGGATACGAAAAATACCGCCTTCTGGAATTTTCATCGCGTAGGTCGGCAGAAAATTACCTCAACACTTGCTTCTGCTTTCAGGTATCTGAACCACACACTTCAGTATGAAGTTGCTGTGTTTGGTTTGAGGAACGTGTTAGAGACAGGACATTCTTGGCTGTCAGGTAAGAAGGCTGCTTCATGAGGTGTGACACTGGTGTAGGTCTCCATCATGTATTTTAATGATCATAAAATATAGGGCGGGTGAATATGTACGGTGAATTGGAAGTGGCCACACTCTGTTCCAAGTGTGTTATACCGGAAATTATGTAGAAGGGAAGAAAACCAATCGTCTACCACATTAAATGTTACTGTTGCTAGAATTCGAACCACCTGTGGTGGTGCAGCTGGTTGAGGCACTGCACTACAAGCCGGAAGGTGGTGGCTTCAATTCCCGATTGTGGCATTGGAATTTTTCATTGACTTTATCCTTCCTGCTGTACTATGGTGCTGGGATCGACTCAGCCTCTAACACAAATGAGTAATAAGGCATATTTCCTTGGGGGGGGTGGGGGTAAAGGCTGACAATCTTGCCACATTCATGTGTCGAGCGTCGGGGAAATCTGGGAGCCTGAACATCCAGGAACCATTTACCTCTCGAATGCAGAAGGGCGGAGCCGTTACCACTGCATCTACGTGTTCGGTCTTCTGTGTAAGGTAAAGATGCGGGTGTAGCTGTCCCTGACCACGCTATCGCAGAATATGGGTGTCAGGGGCTCAAATCTCGGGCAAGTCATCCCAAGATGATCATAAACTGGGGCACCGGGAAGGAATACCGGTTTATGCTGTTGAAGAAAGGGGTAAGTGTAATTAAACATACTTATGATAATCTAGTGGAATTATATGATAAATTCCAATACAAAACTGTGGAGGAACATTTGACAATCGTCTTTTCAGCGCTTGCCGAGAAGGAACGGTATGTGTCATAAAGAATTCAAATACAGTCGCAAATTCTTCGTCTCCCGAATGTGTAATCCTTACACACACCACATATTCGTTCGGAGAACGAGAAGTATTGAGATCACTCGAACCCGAATGGAATTCAACCGTGCTTCATTTCAAACTACTGTCAAGCTGTAGTTGGGGGATGTTTGGCAGCGTAGGTTGGCAGTCGTTTACCGACGTTTCGGGACGCTAGTGGGGAAGATGTTACAAAGAAACTTCGTTAAACAACTGCCAACCGCGCAACATCCCAAACGAGCCAAGGCCTCAAATTCACTGATGCTGTTTTGTCGAGGGAAAACTTCACGAGTTTGCGCGGTTACTTGGGCCAGCCAAATTTAATGATAAAAAAAACCCCCGCGATAAATCGTAGAAAAACAAATTTATCTTGACGTGATTTGGAGCCCTGAAGCAGTCGTCCTTTGGTTATATTTTGTGATCGAGTACGACGGAGAAGAACTGGCCTTCAGCTGCAACAAATGTATTGGCGCACAGCGACGTGGTAACTGGATTGTCACAATCCCAGAGACGCTCTAAATGAACAGTAACCAATACATGAACAGCTACACCGTTGCGACGTCAGCGTCGAGTCCTACTGCTTCAGCGTAAACAAACGTAAATGCATACATCCTGCTTTAGTCGAGAGTATCAGCGAACTGCAAAAGTCTGGGCAGAACGCGGAGGCTGAAGTGGCATTTACTCCGTTGATTCCTCCGGATTAGTTCATCAATACACTCAGTAGCCATTCCCGGACATACCCTACCCTCTTGTGTATACCGGAAGCAAGGAGAAGCGAGATCGAAGCCAGCCGCAGCGAATTTCTTAACCATCGACTGGACGAAAGTAAGGACAGGTAAACGGGGGAGCAGAGGTATAGCTCCACTCAATCCTAACCTTGGCACGAAAGGTAGATGAGTGGTCAGCCTCACTTCCCGTCTGCTTTACTCCGAGGAAACAGCTTATGGAGCACAGTGGTTGGAGGGTTGCTTTGGCCCCCATGACAGATCTGTACATTTTGGTTACAAAATATTTCCCTACCGGGAATCGAAATTAGATTCGCCTGTCGTCCAGCCCGCAGCTTTCACTAAACCAACTACGCTATACTAGTGGAAAAGTCCAGTAATTTTTTTTGTCTCCTTTATTGTACCACCAGTCTATTACAGACTATAAGTACTCTTAATCTTATATCCTACACTGATATCGCATGACCTGTGGAGTAATATTCCATTGAATATCCTCACATCAGATATTCTCGTACCTGTATATGGTACTTATGAGAACCTTTTGGTTAGTTCAGTTGGTTTGAAACGTTTTAATCTTCTTGGTTCTTCTTCGTCGAGTAGGGCGGGTATGAGTTCGTTGGGATGTGTGACTAGCTTTTCTCGGTATTTGGTGCTGAAGTTAGTTATTTCTGCTTTAACAGTGGGTATCTGTAGATCGGTGTGTAGAATGGTGTTCGGTACATACCATGGAGCGTTGACGATTAATCTGAGGACTTTATTTTGAAATCTTTGCAGTATTTCGATGTTAGAATTACTTGCTGTACCCCAGAGGGGAATGCCGTACGTCCAGACGGACTTTAGGTTAGTTTTGTATATTAGTAATTTATTTTCTAGTGACAGCTTCGACTTTCTTCCTATGATCCAGTACTGCGGTGGAGTTGCAATCCGAGCTGTTTTCTTTTGGTAAATATGTGTTTTTGCCATGTCAGCCTGCGGTCAAGTTGAATGCCTAAGTATTTGGCAGTTTCACTCTGTGGGATATGTTGTCCGTTTAGTCAGTAAAATTAAACTGGTAAAGATTTAGTACCCCCTGTCTTCCCCTCCTTTCCTTCAACGCCATTCGAAGAGACGATTTAGCTCCATTTTTAACCTACAGATGGCACATTTTACAACACAAAACTACAACTATGGCAAAACGATGGCTAATACACATATACAGACATGAAGAGTCTCCTCCAATATGCTTTCATACTGTATAGATACGTCACAGCAACGAGAAGCTGTTCGCGGTTTGTTATGTAAGAAGCCACACGCGACACCGGAACATACACACGTATATGGTGGAATGTGACAGAACTAACAACGCGTAAGAAGAGGTCGTTCACATGCCACACGCACAACAGTCACGCATCCGACACACTAAGCACCGCTACTTGCACCAGGAAGCAATACTGACCGCCATAGCGCACACAAGGTAAGCGGATGACCTACCCTAAACTGCATTACGCCACTTCCTGCTCAGAGCCCACTTCATATATTATTCATAATTGAAGGCATAGTCGGCGTAGACAATGGACCAAAGATCATACATGGGCTTGACCATCGAGAATGGACGTTTTTTGCCAAATTACCTAAGTGTGTACTGTATGTCGTTTGTTACGCCGTGTTGGAATTACTGCAATTTGGTATTTATAAGTGCACACACACAAACAAACGGGATAATCTTGTTAATTAACCAACTTAATGCACAAATTCTTGTTTTATAATAAGATTTATTATACGCCTCTACATGTTTCGAGCACTATTGTGCTCATCATCAGGAGGTCAAAATTGTATTATACAACATCTGGTATCATCACACCTGTAGGTGGTCGTGCGGTGCACAGGTTGGGAGAGGACGGTGTGTTTCACTCGAAACTGTAGCGACCGGGTCTTTGTGCCCTCATGAACACAAATGCAATACCCTATATCTCAGTTTCTTACAACGGTATTCAACACAAAATTTCTGTGGAGTGTTGGATGTAGCATAGTTCTGCCCATGGGCGCATTCGCAGACGTGAGAAAACTAGGAACTTCAGAAATACAAAGTGAGAAATCCGACGAAGCGGGGCTCTTCTTCAGAAATTCCCGAACGTTATGATCATGAAGCTTTATAACCATGAGATTTTTTGAGTTTCCCTGTTCGGTAAACATGAAGATTACTCTCTTCTGGGACATGACGCCGTGTAGTTTCGAAGGTATTAACATTTCGCAGGAACTTGAAACCTGCAGTGGGCTACACAGCATGACGTCAAGCACTACTCCGAACTTATTTCACTGTCGTGTTCACAAGAGAGGACATTGGCCCCTATCGTCTGCCTGATCAATCCTGTCCACACTCTCCCACCCTATTTATTTAAGATTCGTTCTAATATTATCCCCTTCTCCGCCTAAGTCTCTCGAGTCGTCTCGTGCCCAACCCATATCATTCTCTTTGATTGATAACCCTACTAATATATGTAAAAATAAAGGTAAAATCTTCCCTATACAAGCCATAACGGCATATAGGAATGTAAGTACGGCTCCACTCATTCTTAACTTCGGCACTAAATGGAGATCAGTGGGCAGCTTCACGCGTCGGCCGCTTACCCCCGGGAAAACAGCCCCTGGTAGCCATTGAATAGGATGGTTTTTATGTTCTTGTTTAAATACAGGATGATTCAGGAGAACAGGTCAATAATTTGAGGGGTGATAGTAGCCGCCATTTTGAGAAAAAAAAGTTCATATGAACATGTGTCTCATTCTGAATGGTTACCGAGACAGAGCTGTTTGAATCTGGTGCTGTGTGAATCTTCACACACGAGTTGCTAAGTGCACTGAGGCCGACGATAGAGTTTTCGAACATATATCGTAAAGTGTAACAAATTTGTCGTTTAAACATAAAATTAAAATTAAATTTAAATTAAATTAAAACGGATTTTTCTTTCTTTATTAAAATTTACAATGCCTTTCTATTTGTAGATTCAAACAGCTCTGTCTCCGTAACCATTCAGAATTAAACACAAATTCATATGAACTTTTTTTTTCGAAAAAGTCCGATTATATCATCTCCCAAAATAGGCACATTTTCTCCTGAATCACCACGTATAAGAAATATAGTCTGGCACACAAGCAGGCATGTAAATTACGAGACAACCGAGAGAAACCGAGTCTAATGGCAAAGTTTATCACTTATTTTCGTGATTTCTATTTCAGCCCCACAAGCAATTGGCGGTATTCCAACTCAATTACCATTCGACTACTTGGTTTTTAATCCATTCCAGTTCGTCGTTCATCGATCGTCATAAAATAAGCCACACAAGAGACTAACTCAAATTTCAATACGACGTTGAAAAGCAGAGAATCTCAAACCCTATAACAACAATGCACCCTTCCTGTTAGTAGAGCTAGTGCACGTTACATTGTGCCCTGTTATGCACATCTGAAGTGTTAAGCTTAATTACCATTGCCAGTGGAGCTGGCAGAGATTTCAACGCAAGGATAGGCTAGTTAATCACTCACAGGCAGCAAATACGCAACAACGTTGAAACTGTTTAAAACAATGAGAGAAAGTGTGGCGAGAAAGTCGAAACGGATGTATTCTCAGACACAGATGTGTTGCGTATGTTAAGTAAACGTTTTAACAAACACCCAAATTACAACAAACTTACATAACCACTGTGAGAGAAATGTATCCTCAAACATAATGAAATATATGTGGGTTTTAATTTAAGATACGATAAAGAACAAAAGGCTAAGGACTTGTCAGTACAGGGGGACTGGTAAGTCCTTAGCCCGACCAGGAAGGAAACGAACTGCGCCTGTCAAAAGTGTGATGGGCAGAGGACTGGATTGATTTGGCTAGGGTAGGGACAGGTGGTGGACTCTTGAGAATGTGGTAATGAACTTCCTAGTTCCATAAAATATGGGGAATGTAGCTTGTTTCCTTCCTGGTCGGGCTAAGGGCTTATCAGCATCCCTGTATGATTTTACAGTTAAAACTTTAAAACTCCAACACGCTTCGATTCTTTAGGAATCATCCTCAGGGAGAAAACATTAATTAAATATGTGTAAGACATGTTTTACAGTAAGATAATAGTACATGATGTACTTGGATATCCTGGAGTCCACGGTTCGAGCAGAAATGTGAAGAAATTATCTACATGATGAGAATATAATAAATGGTCGTGATGGATTACACTCATTCGATATAGCAGAATAACAACGTGTCGATTGGACGACGAGTTGTTATGAAGAACCTGATCTCAGGTTAGCAAAAATTTTACCTGGAGTCCAACATCGATCGTGGCTCTCCTGTACCTTAAAATGGTTGCTAACAAATATTAAACACTGTGCGTTTTAGGATAAAATATAACAGGTTTGTTTAGTTTAAATAACATTGTCTATATTATGTGATTCGAAACGTTCGTAAAGATATGACTGCCATTTTTTTTAAAAAAATGACACATACTTTTTTATGCGAGATTTTCTGCGCCCGTCCAGACCGGCCCCTGGGGCCCACCCAGCCTCCTGTATAATGGGTATCGTATCTCTCTCCGTGGGGAAGTGGCAGGGTCGTGGAGTTGACCAACCACCCCATCTGGCGCCGAGGTTAATGAAAGAGTACAGCTATACCTTTTCTCCCCCTTTGGGCCTTCATTGCCTGTTCTAGGGTGAAACTGATTTTTTACTGTATGTGAAAAGAACCTGATACAAAGGACAAAATTCTACAAAATTTTATCAAAATATATTTTTTAATTTTCTGAACATATTTCTTAATAAACCATCAGCCACAAAGCTGATACAGAATTCACAAATATAATTCTCATTAAATTAACCTGTAATTTTAAGCCTATTTCTGTAAATTGCACAAAACATCGACCTCAGAATTATGAAGTTATATCAGGCTTTGAGGCGACATTGTTCCCATTTTATCGTAGCATTATGTTTACGGAGGTATGCCCATGTACAGTTCATAACTGTGACACACACACACGTAACAACTAAGTCCATTTGTCACAAATTTTACATCAAATTTGCAACTACTACTTCATGATTTCCAAATTGCATGCTTTTTTGCGCCGCGCATTGTCATATAATCATACAATACAAACCAACAAATACACCTTTTCTAAATTAATATTTTAACTTTAAGACGGTGGTATGTACAGGTAATGGTATACATACCTGTATACACAACCGTCTTCCTTAAGCTGGACCCTCGTGTTCGAAACATGTAGAAGAAATCAAAATTAAAATTAAAATATTAATTTAGAAAAGGTGCATTTGTTGGTTTATTTTGTATAATTTATTATTTGCGTTTTAAATAGCGGTCCTCAACTGCAATATTTTTATTTCCAAAAGATATTAGTATATCAGAAATTTGTCAGAGCAAAGACTCTTGGAGAATCAAACGCTCGTGTAAGACACGAACCCAATAAAAGGTAAGCAAGAGATCCCAAACCAAATATGACACTGGCAAAAACCAATATAACAGTACTAACGGTAAGCATGACATAAACAGGATTCGTCTGACACCAAACAACTGTGATTACAACGTTAGTAAAAGTCCATTACACACAACACTGTGCGTACCTAAGCAACTACATGGAGCAGATCCCTTCTTGAGAAGCTAACAGTTCCTTAACTGGTGCGAATATGCCATACGTTTTGTGGAGAGTAATGAAGAGGGTTCGGAAAGTAATTATAAGTGAGGAGAAGTGAAAGGTTTTTGAAGCGTGGTGACGTAACGTCCAAAAGTGGAGGAAAGTTAAAAGTGGGAAGTGAAGAATAGTGAAGTGAACTGAAGTGAAGTAATCTGAAGATCTTTTGTGAAATGTATTATCACTGCTTTATAGGTATGTAGCTGTATGTAGGTTCTGTGTAGTATGTTGTTTCATAATTATTTGTTTCTCATGTTATTTTATAATTACTCTACTTATATCTGTTAATATTCTCTTTATGTTTCATTTCTTGTTTTTTACGTTTGTTTTCTATTTTATGAATTCTGTGTTTTTGTATTGTTTTGTGTATTGTTTCTCCTTTTGGGCTGTCTCTTTCCTATTTTTGTACAAGTTTACCGACCACTGCCACTAGCTGGAAATCCAACTGCAGTAAATAAATAACACAACATGCCATAAAAAAATTATAGTGTCCACAACTGCTGGCAGTTTTCCCTACCCCGAATCCTATTAATTCAATACACGCTTTCTATCATTTCACTTTGAGGTCCGTTTTGCATTATCCTACCATCTTCGCCTAGGTTTTCCTGGCAGTCTACATACATCCTTCAGGTTTTCCCATCAAAACCCTCACCAAATTTTTCTCAATGTGTGCATTCTTTACTGTAATAAGGTATATTTCAGTTGGCAGCGGCGCACACAAGCATTCCTGAATAGAGAAGAAAGCATCTTTAATCACGGCCGTTCAATTTAAGTTATTTCAGATCTGTGTAAGACGAGTGAAGAAGTCCTTTCCAACATAATATTCTACAAAACATATGCAACTGTCCTGCACTTATCGACATACCGTCACTGGTTCTTACGGACAGCATTCATGAATATTTACAGCACACCTTACCTCTGCATTCGCATTAAAACCAAAGGAATATTCTTACCCTAGAAAGTCATCCACCGTTTTAACGTTGGCTATGCGTCAGAGCTGTTACAGCTAAGAAGTTACGGGAGAAAACGGTACTTTCTAGGAACGCGACACTGAAGTTTCTACAAGCCCTACAAACAAACACTTTTAAATATACAACACTACACCATTCTTACGTTCAAAAAAGTATATTAACACTGCACACATCTAAACACTTCTCTCTCCAGTGTTTTATACACAATAACCACTCTCATGATTCACGATGTTGGCATTTCCATCTTGTCTACTCTACAGCCGAACCTTTCTCAGGCGATGCCAGAGCAACCTGCTGGCAGTCAGGTAAGAAACGGTATCTACTGGTAGAAAGAGACAGCTAATACAGCAGCGACAAGAAAGCATTGTGGAGCTGCACTTGGCAGACGATGAATGTAGGCAGAAAGTATTCAAGGTGGCCTGAAAATAACGACAAAAGAATGAAGGTAACAGTACCTGTCTCTCTCTACTCCTTGAAGGCGCGTAGGAGGAGAAGAGGTTTAGCTCCACTAATTCCTAACTTCGGGACTAGACAGGAGTGGTCAACAATACACACCTGCCGCTTTACCCCTGGGAAAGAATTCCGATACCCATCGAATACAGTCTGTATGTGCCCCACAGCCTGTCCGAACACTTTAAGGAGAGAAAAATCCCTCGCCCCAAAAGGGATTCGAACTCCGAACCGTCCAGCCCGTTGCCTATACCGACAACAGAAACGTGTATAGTCACGTGTCAGGTTTACGATTTTATTTTTTTCCGTTTCATTCAGATGAAGTTCCTCAGCAGTACCAATCCACGCAAAACACAACACTCTAATTGGAGCGGGTATGTAGTCAAACACAACTATGTCAATTAAGGTGTATTTAATGGCTATACTAGACAGCTACATGTTTCAGCCTTTACTGGCCATCTTCAGGTTTTCTTCAAGAGAATACCAGAGCAACAAGAACCTTCATACTTGACACTAGCCGCCAGAATCTCTCGTGCCTCTAGTCAGAGCATACCACCACACATGGAAATTACATTACGCAATAAGGCCCGTATATAGAGATCTCTGCACCACGTGTGCGCACAATGTATATAGTAGGACCTTAAGTTAAGTTCTCTGAAAGACATCCTGAAAATGGCCAGTAAGGCCTAAACATGTAGTTGTATAATATAGCCATTAAATACACCTTAATTGACAAAGTTGTGTTTGACTACATACCCTTTCCAATTTTCACACACACAACCGGCATGACACACTTCCTACAACACTCTAAACTTCGCGAATTTTGATTAATTCCATCTCGCTGAATCTGTATGTGCAAGTGTTGTGTGTGCATTAGTACTGTTGATGATTGGTCTACACAAAGGGATGACGTCGCCCATGAATTAAGTTCGAAGTTCCTTCCAAGTGTTCCTTTACTACGAATTAGTCACAGACGCCTCGTTCATACCCTTGTCGGCTTTCTTGGTAACAAAACACTTCCCCTTAGCCAAGGCGTCAGTAAGCAAAACAGCTGACAAACAGAGATTATTTCTGCATTTAGCATCAACGTTTTGTTTATAACCGAGACAGAATGTTCTCTGTGCGGTACAAACTGAATCTTTTAATATGGTTTGTAGTTGAGTGACGCTGAGCACAAAACTCATTTTAAGCTTTTCCTTAGATAAATGGCCCCGTGGAAGAGTCCTTGAAAGGCTGATGTTTCAGTCCGGTGGTTAAGAAACACTTTGCATTTATTACGGAACAAGAAAGCCAATTACCGTGCTCACAAGAATACGTCGCCTTTACCCTATCCTGTGCCAGCTGAGTCCAGTCTACATTCTCAAACCGCATGTCTTTCAGAAGCATTTTAATATTATCCTTCCATCTTCGTCTAGGTTTTCAAAGTGGTCCCTTTTCTCGAGTTTTTCTTACAACATGAAATTTCGCAGTATTCGTCTCCCCCATGGAGATCAGGGCATCCAGCGTATAGTTCAATTACAATACATCTACGACACTGCAGACAACTTGACACACGGAATGTGAAAAGACCTTCTCCGTAATGCGTAACAGAGGGAAGCACAAATCCCATGTGCCAGATCGCCATGGCGAGTAAATTTTATACTTTGGTCCCTCAGTATGGAATTGTCCCGTGTCACGTTCCTGGCGCTTACAATTTTGAGGTGCCTTCTAGGTTTTTGGAACACGGTGCTCTACTGGCATAACCGTACGTTAGATCCAAGTTTCTTGGCTTTTGGGTCCATGCAAATAGAATGTTTCCCTGCCAGTGCCTGTCCATTGCAGTATCACCTGGCAGCCACCCAACAGATGCTTGGACCACGCTCTCTCTCTCTCTCTTTCCTTCCCCTCCCCCCCTGACCTGGAAGGAACAGGCTGGGTGGATGAGTGATGCTTTTTCCATATAAACAGCAAAACGAAAACATTTTCACGCTCCAAAACTGACGACAAGTTTAGGGTCAAAGGAAGCAATTTATCACGCAACAATGGCAGAACCAAACGCTGCTACAGTCAGCAAAATCAACATTCACACCAAACAATTAGCGACGAAGATGGTGACATTTGTCTAATATAATTTTGAGGAGCTAAATGATCTCTACTGCTCACCCAATATTGTGCGGGTGATAAAATCGAGAAGAATGGGATGGGCTGGACATGTGGCGCGTATGGGTGAAGAGAGGGGGGTGTATAGGGTCTTGGTGGGGAAACCGGAGGGAAAAAGCCCACTGGGGAGACCTAGGCGTAGATGGGTGGATAATATTAGGATGGATCTCCAGGAGGTGGGATGTGGGTATATGGACTGGATTGAGCGGGCCCAGGATAGAGACAGGTGGCGGACGCTTATGAGTGCGGTAATGAACCTTCGGGTTCCGTGAAATGCGGGGAATTTCTTGACTAGCTGCAAACCTGTTAGCTTCTCAAGAAGGACTATGCACCATGGAGTAAGTATAATTGAAAATTATAATTTACCTTCCCAGGGTTATGAAGTTCTGCTAGGGAACCATCGACTGCTAGATGAGTTCAAAAACAGAGGCAATGTAGGTATAAATTAACAACTTTACATTGAGGAGCATTCGCGTAATCGTTGTTATCGTGGAAAAGATGTACGAATTACAGGTTCTGTGTGTGTGTGTTTGTGCGTGCGTGCGTGCACTCTTGCCGTAGTTATCCAGCATGCAACGCGCATGCACCATATTTTCATTTGTGGCCAGGCCGGCTCTACAATATTTTTCCATATTATCTCATGACCGGTACAGTTTTCGGAAAAAAAAAGTTATTGAACAAAAAATGTGTGTTTTGCTTTTCTCTGCATCTCTTGTACGAACCATTTCTCGTTCTAAGAAAATTTAGAGTGATATTATCATAAATGTATTTAGGTCTTCATGTATTAAAAGTACACATCATTCTTTTCATATTTAGATGAAACTTCTCGACAGATTTTCGAAAATTCTCCAATATCAAATTACATGAAAATTCGTCCGGGGAGCCGAACTGTCCCATGGTCGGACGGAAAGATGCGACTACAAATTGCTCATAATGAATACCAAGACTGTTTTTCATGTTTAAGCAGCATGTCATTATGACGTATGGGCCAACGGAGGCACAGATCCAACCATTCTTCACTTAGTGCTACATACGGGTTCCTGGTTAGCTGCATGTTTCGGCCTCATTCCTGGAAAATATTAGCCGATTCACATTGGTGGGCGCCAAAAACGTTTTGGAGAGGAAGCAATGAAATACTTCTTTAGCTTCTGAGAACCTGCGTCCGGTTGACCAACCCTTGGCGTCTCTGTCAATATGGTTTATCTCCTATTGTGGGCTCAGCTGAATACTTCAGTGTTTATTCCCTCCCCTCCCCAACCCTTCTTGGATACCCCCCTTGACTTCATTCAATAACGATATTCATTAAAAATGTTAATTACTAGCACAAATATACGTGTTTAAAAAGTGTTTTTTTTATGGCTGGACAGCCCTAGTGAGTCTAACTCCATGCAGCAGAGTCCTTCTTGAGAAGCTAACAATTTTTCAGCTAGTCAAGATGTTCCATGCATTTCATGCCCCCCCCCCCCGTGCATTACCGCATTCATAAGTGCCCGCCACACATCCCTATCCTGAGCCAGATCAATCCAGCCTATGCTCCATCCCACGTCTTAGAGATGCATTTTAATATTATCCTCCCATCTAAAACTGGGTACTTCTAGGTGCTCTCTTTCCCTCAGGCTCCCCTAGTGGGCCTCGTTGTTAAGGTTTAGAGATCACACTCAGACACACCACACTCGGTAGGACTCCTCTCGATGAGCGATCAGCCCGTCGCATAGACCTCTACCTGACAACACACAACACTCACAAGAAAGACATCCATGTTGGTGGAGGGACTCGAACCCGCAATCACAGCAAGCGAGTGGCCACAGACCCAAGCCTTAGACCGCATGGCCACCGGAATTAAGAAGCTGATGCTCTGTAATAATTTTTAAGACTCTGAATCCTGGAAGTCCGTACATCACGCACACAAGTTCTGTTCCCACTGCGTGTACGTTGCGAAGACAACCAGTTCACGTTCTTTATGGGAACAGTTGCGGTTTGTTTTCAGAACCATAGAAACATGTAAATATGCTGTGTGGGAAACACGAAAAGGTTTTTGAAGTTAACGCATGTCGTAAAGCACGGGTGTACAAATTTTCGAGAATTCTACGAGCCACCTTGACCTTCTGTTGCCCAGCAGGGTGACCTGAGGCAAGATCAGTACTGCAGACCGAAACATATCAGGAGTCACTGTACGAAATTGTATTGCGACGGCGACTTGACGCCCGGAATCTGTGGACCCCTGTTCTACAGAATGTCACCACAAGATGTGAAACAGACAACGGCAAGCAAAGCCTACAGACTGCATAATCAAAGAATCGTCGTTCGATTCTCCAAAGTGTGCCGACCCATTCTAGAGACCACTCAGTCTTCTATTCGATAGACATGGGGCTCTTACCCACAGGGGGTGGGGATAAAAAGTAGCCCAAGTATGAAGCTGACCACACACCTCCACCTAAAGCTGAGGTTAAAAACGAATGGAGGTGCACCTCCACTTCTTCACACGCCTTCATAGCGTATGTTCATTCACTCTGTAGTCCATTACCTCTTCCAAAGCGACTTCTTCAAACAGTCCTATCTAGTGCTTCCTCTTTCAATTTCCAGCATCCTCGCATTTACTAAAATTATCCAGTATCTGCTTACGTCTTCTTCCTCGTCTTCCCGTCACTTATGCCCTCTATTTTTCCTTCAATAACGTGTTCTAGAATGCAGTTCCTATGCAAGATGTGACCAATACAGTTAGCCTTCTTTCTTCGTAATTTATGTAGGATATTCCTCTCCTCCTTGACGCTATGTAAGACAAATTCTGTCAGCGAGTCAAGTCAGTTATTAAGGACTGGTATCATTCAGTACCACAGGACTCACTGGCATGGAAGAGACTCTGTGTCTCCACGCACACGTGTCCGCCATATAACACGTACGATGATGCATTAAACGCCGAAATTAATTTGAATGAAGTCATCCCGTTGTGTTATCTGAATATTTACTTTATTACAATATGTTTCTGTCAACACAACTAACACTTAAAGTATAACATTACTGCGACATGTTTCGACTTGTGACAGTCATCATCAGGCTGGTCTAAGAACCGTTTAATATTTTGCAGGTTTTATTTTGTGCATTTGGGATCCCTTATGCCTTACACTGTATAATATTGTTAGGTAACTTACCTACAATACTACTGTATGTAATATAAAGCAAATAACTCCGCTCACACACATGCTTTATATTACACACAATAGTAAACGGTTCTTAGATCAGCCTGATGATGACTGTCACAAGTCGAAATATGTCCCAGTAATGATATACTTTAAATGTTAGTTGTGTTGACAGAAACATATTGTAATAAAGTAAATAGCCGAAATTACGATAGAAATTAAATTAGAAGTAAACTTCACGAAAATTAAAATTAACTCCAACACTTACAGCCTCATATCTATAGCACCACCCCATTCAAAATCGATGAATCAGCAACAAATACTATCAAAATTCAAAGAGAACAGACAAAGAAATACACACACACACACACACACACACACACACACACATATATATATATACATCATAAATTTTGTCCTGTCTAAGGCTTCAAAGCCGTCTGGAGCCGCACAATTCATAAGGTCGGAAGAAGTAAAGCATCAAAATACAAAAGAGAATACGTGCATCAGGAAATGACTTTTTGGAGTCTTCAAACGTTAGGTCGACAAACAAAAAAATTAGTTACCGTATTTGTAAATGTTTCTGCTTAGCGTCAGAGTTACGACTTTTCTATATTAGCAAATGAAAGAGTTGAAATACAAGCACATACTTCATGTCTGAAATAAATTCAGAAAACCAATGAAGTGTAACATTATTGAGCGGGGGTCCTTTTCAATGTTTGAATAAGGGTACCGAAGGGGGATGAATTTAAAGAAGATACTTTCAAACCCATGATTTTATACACATTCTGGGCGGTAAATGCTACCCCTTGTTACACAATACATTAGGAATGTGCAAAGGAGGTACTAGTAACGTAACGTAACCTAACCTAACCCTTTTCGATGCATCACAATAGATCCTTAGTAACACATCACAATGGGTCTGAATAAAGAAAACAACTGTATTTTCATATATTCAAAAGTCAAAGTGCATAATGGTGTGCATGAAACTTACAACCTGGAAAATATCAATTACATGAACTAAAAAATGAAACGCTGAATTGCAATGAATGGGCCCGCTAGTTTACAATATAAAAATCGAGGCATTCATTCATTATTTCGCACTTGGGAAATACACTGCAAGGTTTAAACTTAGAAAAATGAAAGTCCGAAATTACATTTATCTGCGAGAAATAGTTCGTAGTTAAACAGACCTGCTCACAGACAAATCTCTCTGCTCCTGATTTTTATAAATAGATGCATATTGTTGTATCCTGCGCCGTCCCGGTGGGGAACGTATCGTGGATATTGGTCCAGGAGGGACGGAGCTCGAACTTCGGTTAAGACGGAGAGTTGGGCAGGCCGCACACACTCGCAATAATCCCAGCGTCAAGTATACTGGAGTTTATTAGGCATAAACAGTGAGTAATGCTGGTACAAATGAACTGTACTGAGTTCAATTCTCGGGATCTTGGTCCCTTCATTAACATTAATACTGATCGTCCAGCTTCATACAAAGCTGCTGGTCACCGTTCGAGGTACTTCGACAGACTGTAACTGGAGCACAAGGCAGCTACTGTTACATGCGTCAACCCACACATTGCTCGCGCGATAAACACTTATCGCGACCACTTATAAACAAAAAGAAATGGAATGAAATTATATTCCTCCTTGCCTGGTCTGCTTACTAAGAAACAGAGGTGTAAACAAATAGTATGAGTTACGGAAAGGCAAGGACTCCCAGCGTGATGAAATAAGCTTCTGACTTACATGCAGTATATATACCACAATCTCGCAGGAAAAAAAACAAAACAGTGTATATCAACCACACAGCAACAATATCCATCAACTATACAACAATATAATGGAAATAAAAGTAACAGAAAAGGACGGCCTTGAAAGAAACGAGATCATGATG
>Ga0123354_10007459_pt1 | contig 16472 bp, 9 predicted proteins | sample TergutLab28metaG_2_FD_97872 | JGI IMG/M metagenome (GOLD analysis project Ga0123354, IMG submission 97872) | Labiotermes labralis P4 segment gut microbial communities from Petit-Saut dam, French Guiana - Lab288 P4 | ecosystem: Host-associated > Arthropoda: Insects > Digestive system > Gut ...
CAAGAGTTTGTTCGACAGTTTCACCCACTGTTTTCCGCTTGGGCATGGCAATGGGCTGGTGCTTTTGCCCACAACCGTCTTCTGTTTTTTTGCACGGGCTGGCGGAACACCGGAACTGCTTAAAAAAAAAACCCCCCCCCCCCCCGTCTGCACATTCCACCTCCAAACTTCTTCATCAGACTACAGTTATTATATATGGTACACTAGTGAGGTTAAGGTAAAACAGGTGAAGATGCTATATGTAACTGGGGTCCTCGCCACGATGGCATACGATGGAATGGAGAAAAGCTCCACACATTCTTAATCTCGGCATTCCTTACCTCCAAGAAAAGAGGCCCGCAGTACCCACTGGTAGGTATCTGGGTGGGCCCCATAGTCGGTTTAGACCTCGCACTTGACGAGAACCAAACTCTTAATTTTTCAGTCGTCCAGCCTCTCGCAAGACCGATAGACTATCGTCCTGTCATAACGTCTACACAGCATTACGATCTACAATTGGCATTCGAGGGCACATCCATTTCATCCAACGCAACCAACTAATAAACGGACCCTACGGAGTTGTCGTTTTTTGAGAAGCTGACAGTTACTCTCAAAATAAAACCCGCTTTTCTGAAAGTCGCATGTTCATTTCTTAGCCGACAACAGCTCCATGGCATGACAAATCTACCTATCTGTACACTGTAATATGATCCTCCCTTTTAGATTTCTCACTATCCCATAACGAAATACAAAGAAATATAACTCGCGACTGAGATGCAGCATCTGCAGTGTGATTACATTTACAACCAAACATTTGTACAACGAATAAAAAGAATATCAAGGACAATTATATACAAAGTGAGCGGAATAAGACACATCGACTCCACGACGGAACACATGAACAGATTATTGTTGTTAACATGCGCACTCACTACAGTACAACCGTAACAGAGAGAGCTTCTTATTTAAACATTTCTCCTTGAACCAAAAAAAAAATGAAGGAACTTACAGATTTCGTTACATGTGTATCTGAAAGTTACACGGGCCACCTTCGCTCTTCACAAATTTATAACGTTACTAAAGCCCCATCATGTATTTTTAACGCACACTCCACTCTACTTTGGTGCGTTTAAATTCGTTTCACATGTACCAATTTCTGGCGTTAGGAAGTCAACGTTCGGGATACTAGAATCAGCAGAAGTAAAATGCTTTCTTTTTTTCTTTTTGTAAAAGCAAGGAACATTACAGAATATATAAAGGTAAAAGGGAGAAAAACAATGAATTATAAAACAGGGAATAAATTATTTACAATTTTCAGAGGGTTGCGCTGAATAAGGAATCACAAACATTTCTATCATTAGCCAGTGTGGTGTTTCAAACTAACCACACTCAGGAAAAAATGAGAAGCACAATTTGGTGTTACAGCCTCTAATAATGTGCTCTACGGAGTGTATTTTTTTGTGCTTGTAAAATTCCGCAAAACTGCATGTCAGCAGCACGGTATTGCGACCTATTGATCTATAAGTGGCTGGGATGCTCCATCTCCATATGTTCCTGTCCTCTGCTAGCCTCTTCAATCCACTTATTTTCATCAACAACAAAGAGTCCCTCCTGACGTCTTCCCATCTCAGCCGTGGTCTTTCCACAGGTCTTCTTTCACGGAATTTTCTATTCAGAACTTTTTCAGTATTCTAGAATCACCCATTCTGACTATACGATGAGCGTATTGTGACCTTTTGAACTTAATACATTTCACTGCATCAGGTACGTCTAACAATTCATACAGCTCCTGCCTCTACCGTATTGCGGACGTCGACGACGACCTGAAATACAGCTTGCTCGCGTGAAGCGCTCCGACGCTGCAGCAAAGAATTTTACGCGACCGGCATACAGTGCCTCATGCAAGGGTGGCAAAGTGTGTCGATAATGAAGAAGACTGTGGAAAAATTATCTCAACTTTGTAAAGAACGTACCCACGATGTATGTAGATTTCAGTGTATAGTTTGCGTGAACAGAAACTGGAGGCGTTACATTCGTGCTGCCCCTCGTATTCCGTCTGTCACATTTATTCAAATCTTACACTACAAAGTGAATAAATATCCTTTCCTGCTATATTAGACCAAGTTCCGTGGGCATGTTTCTGGGGCACTAATATAATTCTCATTTTAAAATTATCACTGTGGTTCAATTTTTCAAGGGACTGAAGTTACAGTTGGACTACATTATTACACAGATAAAATCAAGGACTGGATTGACAGGGCATGTGGCACGTATGGGACAGAAGAGTAGTTTGTAGTACAAAGTTTCGTTAGGAAGCCCGGATGGCATCAGACCACTTGCAAGACCTAGGAAAAGAAGGGAGGCTCATATTGTAATGTATCTGACAAAAAAAACAACGATAATGTGTGGAAAGGACCGAATCCAATGAAGGGATTTTGTTAACACAACAATGAATCTTCGGATTCAATAAAAGGTGGGTAACTTCTGATATCTGACGAACATTAGCTTCACAAGAGGGATTCCAAAACGCCACGGGTTCTTAACTCTTTTTGTGCCATGGATCCCTTTGACAGTCGGGTGAAACCTATGAACCCCTCTTCAGAAATGCGTATTTAAGAGCGTACAATAAAATACAAAGATGTAGAATGTATACCTACGTATTACAATATATATTACAGACTGTATTACAAAGACATCAATTATGCTCAAAATATAGTTTTCAAAATATCAAGAAATAACAATTATGTCATATGGTAATATACGTGCTTCTTTATTAATCCATTACACCAATAACAAGACAATAAATAGATTTAAACAACAGGCACGTTGCAATCAAGTTGCATATTTTTAAAACGACACTTGCGAAGACGTATTCTGGTGTCCTTATTTAGTTTGTCATCATCTCAGATAGCTTTACTGAAGTTAACATTTTTCAAGTCTACAGGCCATACATTACGTTGTTACCTACATTCATTAATGAATAAAAATCCAAATTTCAGTTACAGGTAAGTGAAAATAAAGTTGTAATTTTTTTCCCAACCAAGTTCACGGACCCCTTGGGGGTCCATGTATCCCAGGTTAAGAACGGCTATACAACGAACAATGAGCTCTGGGAAGTGTTCATTCATCCGTGGGCCTATTTCCTCAAGTGGTTAAGTATATACAGCGGGGTTAGTAACAATTATAAATTATAATTAAACCTATACAAGTCAGTGATCTAATCTCAACACACATTCCACCCGTTGTTTACAGATACAGATTATGTTAAATTTACAGTTACCTAAAAAAAAACTTGGTACGGTCGCTTGATTTGTAACTGTCTGAAAACAAACACTGTTTGTAGCTGTAAGACCTACAGTCTATCTCTATACAACCTGCACATGCGGAACTCCAATACCCAGTTTATTTAGTCAGTAAAGTACAGCAAAAGTTCACCCTATAACAGGCCACGAAGGCCCAGTGGGGGAGCAGATGTATAGCTCTACTCTTCCTTCAACCTCGGCGCTAGATGGGGTAGGTGGTCAACGCCACGACCCGGCCACTTTACCCCCGAAAAAGAACGGATACCCATTGTACAGGAGGCTGGGTGGGCCCCAAGACCGGTCTGGCCGAGTGCGGAAAATCTCGCCCCCCACCGGGATGCGATTCGCGGGCCGTCCAGCCCGTAGCAAGTCGCTATACCGACTGAGCTATGCCGGCCCCTCTTAGCAGTCGGTATCAACCGAATGTATAAATATAGATGTTGTGTTTCCACTGCGCTGCTGTACGTTCTATTAACACATTAAGAACATTTTTCGAGGATATATTACCACGCATTTCAAGATCGGTATCTTTCTTATACGGATGCCTACATGGCGAACATGGTCATGTTACGTACTGCTGACATACAAACAGGAAATACGAACATGACATGATTACAGTAGCATTATGTTTGCACCAATTTTATGAAAATCATCAGTTCCTTCAAATGTTATTTGGAACGAAAAACAACGAACCCCAAGGTAGTAAGTTCTTAGGATGTTACGTGTGACAGCTGCTCTCGTCTGAAGTGTGAAGCCGTGCAGTTTGGTTCGTACGTGCCGAGGCTGTGGAGCACCTGTTTATGAACCACACGACGTCACATTGCTGTAGATAGTAACCTTCAATAAGACGGTAATACGAAAACTTACAGTAGGACAGCCGGCTAAAACTTTGTTCTTCTAACGCTATACGACAGCTAAAAGAGTATGTAAAACGTATTTCATGCAGATTCATGTTTGTGTTTCAAGACTAAACCCCTCGTTTCGAGTTTCTCACATAAAAATCTGGGTATCAAATTCGTGTCAGGTAAGTAACAGCGATCCTGCACTTCAGTCACGCCAGGACAATAAAGGGGAAATAATTAAGCTTTGCACGACAGATTTCTTTGCCCATCCTTGTCAGTTTGTCAATCCAGTCATCCAATTCGGCGCAACGTGATGTAATCTGTTGATAAATGCGAATAAATAAATTCAGAGTAATACTATCGACATAAGTAGCTATATTATCCAATTAACGACCTTTCAGTAGGGGTGGCCCAGTTTAAAATATAAGGCCATCATGGACAAGAGATGTTTTCGGTTTCGATGCACGAACAGGTTAGCCGTAAAAGATACAATGAATATCCAGTGGGTGTCACTCCAGACGACGCTCAAACACAGCGCCCTATGCCTGGTCAACTGTCACATCTGTCGCCCATGGCGATAAAACAGATAATTACCACCTTACAGCTATAACCACCTTTCTATCATGTTACAGGCCACAGACGGACCACGGCTCAAACATATCTTCAGACTTAATCTTGGTGATAGTCGATCACTCTCAGCCGGTTCTGCAGTTTTCTGCTACGCATGAGGCCCTTAACAGTTTACTGTTCTGTGCCATAACATAATGTAATGTGAATGTTGTGTCTGTGCGTGCTGTGAAGGCACGTAAGGAAATGACTAAACTAATTCTTAACTGTGAGACTAGAAGCAACAGCTCCCGGCACCCTGGGTGGGCCGAAGAGTCGGTCTGGGTTCTTTTGGGAAGAGAAAAATCTCTTGTTTCTGCCAGGAATAGCACCACGATTACTCGGTCGACCAGCCTAGTCACTAACCGACTGACCTATCACACCTCCACCCTACCCTAATGTAACGTGCTCTAAATTCGCAGAACTCGCAGGTACACTATGTAAACTGACCCAACATACAGCAAACGGCAATCAAGACTTAAAAGTATACAGGATGAGAAATGCAAGCGTAGGAAGTGAAGAAGAATATTACAAACGAGGAAGAGAAGAAAAAAGAAGCATGGAAAATAATACGAACATAATTGAGAGGACTTCGATGTTTGGAGATTCGTCTTTCAAACAGTCTTTTATGGATAACCAGCTTTGTCACGTTATGTGTGCAACATACGCTCGACTTAATTAGTCGTCATGCGACTAACTGTACAATTTACAAATTCCAAAAAAAATTTACATATTTGTATTTTATCAGATTAGCCTGATGATGACTAAGTCGAACTACTTGTCAACGTCGCTAAAGGTAGCGTGACACGTTGTTTATCGATAAAAGGTTGTGTCTGATGAAGTATAGTACTGTTTATTAGGTTGAGATTTTTTGTATTACTCGTTCCGTGCCTTCATAAATAACATTTTTCAACAACCAACTAATTGCACTATATGTTTTTTACTATTACCTACATTAAAGTAACAAACTCCAGCATGTTCCTGCCCTTACAGGGTCATCATCAGAGAGTGTATATATATATATACAGCAAGTATTTGTGTTTAAAACAATATCTAAATATTGTACGTTTTTATACACAAATATGTGATGTATATATACAGTCCCTGATGGTGACCCTGTATGGAGGGGAACATGCTGAGTTTGTCACTTTAAAGTAAGTAATAGTAAAAAATATATATATATATATAGTACATTTAGTTGGTTGTTAAAAAATATGAATGAATTATTATCTGAGAGGTTTTGTTCTCAATGCAGTGACTACTATGCCGACTGTCATCTGAGACACACGGAGGGAGAAGCGTGCTATCTGAAGACGCTGTGGACTGATAAAGTGTTAAAGCGTCGGTGGTAGTAGATGAGTACGGGGGAAAACCGAAGAGCTCGGAGGAAAACCAATCTCAGAGCCACTTTGTCCACCACAAATCCCATACGAACAAGATCAGAAATGAGCCTGACGACGTTCGTGGAATGTAACGTCGTACATTTAGATGTACCTTCAGCACGAACACGGTATGAGCACATACGCCAATAATAGGCCTGTAGTACGCTATTAATACACAGGCACAAAGCTTCGTAATAAATAATAATAATAGACGGTTTGTTGTGCTTTAAGACGGCGACGTGCATTTAAATGATGTACCGCGTGGAAGGGATTAAATGACACTACAGTATTGAACTAAAGCCGACAGAGAATCAAGCCGATACATTCATTTAAGGTTTTGGTAATAAACCGCAATGCTCAACTCATACTATTGGCTATTGTCCATTTTACGTCATTCATATTGCGTGCAACAGATTGACTACACAGTCATAATATATAAATAGTCAACAAGATGCACTACAATATTTATGATGTATTTTATTCAAAATTTTCTCACCAACATGTTTCGGCCGCTATTATGATCATGTTCAGGGTGATATTATTATTATTATTACAATAACACAAAGATACAATATAATAATATCGCCCTGAAGATGGTTGCAATAGCGGCCCAAATATGTTGGTGAGAAAATTTTGAATAAAATGCACCATAAACATTGCAGTGCAATTCGCTGAGTATTTCTGTATTACTGATCTGATTAATGCACTTAAAATTGAACATATTGAAATGACTACAGACTATTAAATCCAACCACCTGCACATGTAACCATACATAACTATTTGTTATTTTGTGATATTTCGGCCATATTCAGGGAGTTCATTTACAAAGGAAAACATTTATAATAAATGCTGTCAAAGACGTGCTTATTTGAATTTAAAATACATTGTAATCAACCAAAAAATCGCTAAAATGTATAAAATGTATAATTATTAAATGCAGGTGTTTTACATTCCACATTTTAGCAATATTTTAATTGATTACATTTCATTTTAACTTCACATACTCATATCTTTGACAGCATTTATAATAAATGTATCCCTTTGTACATGACCTCCCTGAATATGGCCTATAGGGGTCGAAAAATGTAGGAACAGCAGCACAAAATAACACACAGTTATTTATGGTTACAAGTGCAATTAGCTGAATTAAACACTGTACAGCTACGGGCTATGTTTGGAACACAGATAGATTCGGCTCGATAAGAAGAAACGCAAATAATTCTGTCTGAAACAGTAGGCAAGGTGAAGACTGTGTGGGGAAGCTGTGTGGCCGGCCAACTATCCGTCCGGCTGATCAGCCCCACTCTCTTTCACGATACTATCTGAGAAGGACGCGCAGATGGGACGTTGAATACTAATTCGGCTCGAATGGACGGGGAGATACTGCTACAGGAAAAAAAAAGAAGAAAGAAGCCAGCAACTCCGAGGCATCTGTTCATAGTTTATGTATACAGTACGCAGCGTTTAAACTTAAAATTACATTAATTTTTGTGGAAATATTTTAAAAAATGCCTTGCTTCTGTAAGTTGACCATTTATCTACGCCACCGATTAAACTAACTGGTGGGCCTAAGAACAGTCTCAAGCAAGCTACTTCAATTACTGAGCCTAAACAGAGAAATGACCCACAAAAAGAGGACGCGTGATTTTGGGGATGGTATCCTAAAGGAAAAACAAGATCTGGCAAGAATTTATGGAACCTTCCTTGCTTTACATGCTTCATTCTATGCGCTGTGGCTAACAGAACTATAAGTGTAATAGTTTGCGTACTAGTTATTACCTTCTGGCAGACTTTCTGTTAGGTAAATTCCGGCTACGTTACAATTGCTCGGTGCAACTTCAAAGATTCATACAGTTGCCAGGTTTGTAACCTTTGAAACGAACAGTTTTAATAAAGAATCTGTTTAATTTAACAAAATATTTTTACACTGTGAAAGTAAACAACGGTTTTTTATGTTGATTTCATTAACATTACATTTTCGTTCTACATTTTTCGGTATAGACCTACAAATTCAAATATACAGCCAACCCACAGCAATAAATAAAGAATCAAGTCACGCAACACAATACTGCATACACAAAATGCGCATTACACGATACAGTTTTCATTAGTATTCACAAACCTCTTCAACTTAATTCAATACATTTTTTACATGTGTTAATATAACGTCCAAACTTCAAACATTATATCTTTAATGTTACAGATGATTATCGTAATGACACACTCAGGAGGAAAAAATAATGTAATTACAATCAACACAGGAAAGACACGACTTATAAGACACGGGCGCAGATGGGATAATATTAAAATGTATCTGCAATACGTACGATAGGAGGGCGTGGAATGGATTAATTTGGCTCAGAACAGGGACATGTGGCAGGCTTTTGTGGACACGTTAATGAACTTTCGGGGTCCATAAAATGGGGGGAATTTCTTGCGGAGCTGGAGTATCTTTAGCTTGTCACAAAGGAATGTGTTCAAAGTAGCCAGCTGAATAAAATCTGTAACAAATTGGTGCACTTTATGTAAAGGATTTTGTGAAATTCAACATTAGTGGACCGTAACAAACGTAATTATTGCATTACGGAATTTATTTATAATATAATTTTAAATGCGAATCACGTCTTCCACTAATGGTTTATAATTTACCGGGATCATAACAACACCTAGAAATAGACGTCGCGCGACCGCCATATCGTTATTTGACAATATAAGACAGTCAGTTTTCCTACCATTCGACGCCAGCTGTACAGGGCGCAGTCTGCTCGCAGTGTCGTTAAATAATCATACACAGACACAGGCCTACAAATAATGCTAACGCACGAAGGTCAGTGGTCAGGTTCCTTACACTGAACTGTAACAAGGACAGTTCACTTTTAATTACACTGCTGTCTCCCTACTTTCCCACCAAGTCTCCACCAAAACTGAGGCATTTATCCTATCGTGGTACCAGATTTTCCATTACTTTAACAGAAGTTCTTGCCAAGTGTTATCAGCCAACGTAAGAAATAGGTTATTTATTCGATCTTTATACCTTTAAGGACGAAATGTAATTGTTTTATTTGAAGACCCAATCCGTACCGCGCAGTAAACACCCTCCGTCTTGATTATAAAAGCCATTAGTCAACGCTGTGTAAGGGAATAATCGCAGTTGCTTCTCAGATTCATACAAGCACATAAATATACGGTGTGGAAAGAATGTACAAATTTTGAATGTTACAACGATGGTACGTACGGTGACCACTGCTCTTTAAAAGGTCAAATCTGCGGCCGCCCGGATTTTGCTTCAAATCTGGAAACAGCTGACAGTTACTCGGTAACGAATTCTCCTGATATGATCACAATTAGTGGTGGTTCTTTAGTTAAAGATTTATACCTACACATATGCGAATTTATTTTCTGGCTGACTCTGGGTATAAAGCCGCGTTCCTGCAACCGCGGTGTTGAAAAATCTGCCGATAATCGTGCACTGTACAAGGAGACAAGGGAATAACTGTCACACTTCCACTTTATTTACCAGAACTTTTCCCATTGTCACCACACACCGTTTCGAAAACTATGTTTCCTTCTTCATGCCAACAAAAAAAAAAAACTAACCACCATCAAACTGTCGAACAATGTATGATTCAACTAGAAAACCAGTATGGACGTGTTAAATTTCTTACATTTCGAAAATTCAGATAGTTTAATTGTGTTTAGTTTTTATTTAACCAAAAGAAGGAAACAGATGAGAAACAATGCGTGGTATATGTCCCGAATATGAAAAAAGTTCCAAAAAAGTGACCGAATTTGCATTAAACCACTGTCAACAAGACAGGCACTATACATATAAACGTCATACTGAGCGCGTTCGTGCAACCATTGTTGCAGTGGACAAGCAATGAGTATTAAATATTGTGTGTGTGTGTGTGTGTGTAGCCTTACTCAACCACCATGCAAAGCGCATGCGCCATACTGCCATCTGTGGCCTGCCCCGCTCTACAATATTTATCCACATTGTCACATAAATGGCACGATTTTCGAAAAAAAAAGTTACCAAACACAAAATGTGTGTTTTGATTTCCTCTACAACGTTTGTCTGAAACATTTCTCATTCTGAGAATAACTCAGCGAGATATGATCAAATATATATATATATATATATATATATATATATATTGGTCTGTACGTAAAGTACTCGTTATTGTTGTCCAATTCTAATAAAATTTGAATTTTCTAGACAATTTTTCGAAAAATACTCAATATCAAATTTCGTGAAAATCCGTCCAGTGCCATGCGGACGGACGGACGGACGGACACAGTGAGAAAGCTAATAGTCGCTTTTCACAATTTAGCGAAATTGCCTAAAATATATATTATTCAACTGTCACACTGTTTCCACAAATGCTTATCTGGCAAATACTCGCATTTGGGTGCACTTGCCAAATGTCCGCCTGGTCATTGTGACCACGGTCCCTCGACGCGTGTACCTGGACAATCGACGCACTGAATAATAATGCCCACACATCAGTCACTTGTCACTTAACGACGCTATTTGAAATGAACAGAAACCACAACCCAATCAAGTGAACAAGACGTAATAGCCAGTCGACAACGGAACCCGAATAAAAATCTAACGCAGCGCTCTTAACCTTACTCGATATTCTGATGGCTCCTTGCGTTGAACCCTACAAAACCGAAGCACCGTACTTAATTGTAATAATAAATGCATTAGCCCGCAGGCAGAAACCATTTGTCTTTAATTGAGTTGCATTACAAAAAATAATCTCTTCAAAGGAAATTCAAAACAGACTTCCTAGTGTAAATTACTCCATAGAGTCAAAACGAATATGTAATATCCCCATGTATACATTATACACATCTCTGGCTGCTAATTTAAGCAATGGGTTAAATTGGCTTGGAATTATACCCAGAACATGAGTGGTAACATTATGTAAAACGCTCTTTAATGTTACAAGGTGTGTGTCGAACGATACAGTAATTACCGACTAGTCTTTTGATGTAATCATCTCCTCCTAATAGATCTACATATTCTACGTCGAAGCACTTAGTCCCGTGAGTATTTTTGTTTAGATTCTTCCCGATTTTTAACATACATAACCACAATATAAAAACGAATGTTTGGTCAATAATCAGGCCGTGTCTATGCAGATATTCATCAGTCCGGATGTTACGGCTCTCACCAAAACCTACATCAATTAATTCTGTCAGTAATGGCTTCTAATGTCGGCTGTACAATGATACAACCTAAGTGTGCCCCGGCAGGTCTTCTCATATAGCAGCACACTGTTATACCTACAAGAACCCCGAAAGTTTCAGAATAGCTCTGCAGAAATGACGTGTAGTTGCGCTTCATACGCGCGTCTAGTTGCCTAAGGAATGGAAGAAACGTTTCGCACCGTCATACAATTGCAAGCAGCAATATTAACGACGTTCTTGATCGGAAGATCTTAAGCCATAACGACTGGCAAATAGTTACCGACGTTTCGAAAGGTTGCAATGCTTTCATCTTCAGGGTGAAGTTGTCACTGACGAATGTTCTTTGTAATTGTGTAAATGGAGACATTCGAAATAAAAAGGGATGTGCGAGACATAGTTGAGGAAGGGCCATCTACACCACACACGTTAGACAAGGATAGCAAAATATTCATACAAACTAGTATCGCAAAAGGGGGCTGTTAGAATACTGCATAGGTGAGTCCGCTATCGACAGAACGAATCTCGTTACAACTATATGAACTTTCCTGTATAGAGGGTGACTTCTGTGCACAATAGGCCGGTTCGATTGGCAAGCTGCGCGGTGCACGGTTAAGTGGCACATGTTAACAACAGGCTAAGCCAGGCAGACGGTTGGGTTCACGTTTGTTTTGCATGTGAACCAGCATATGAATTTCTGCGACATTTCGCAACGCAAAATGACGGGGCAATGGCGAACTGTGACTGGGGGAAAGTTGCATGGTTCAAATCTGTGCGGATGCTTGAAGGAATGTTACTGAATGTTTTCCATATGGTGGCAGAGTAAAACATAGCGTGCGCATGTATGTATGTATGTATGTATGCATGTACGTATGTATGTATGTATATATATGTATATGTTTGTATGTATATATATGTATGTATACGTATGTATGTATTATACGAATGTATTTATGTATGTATATGAATTTATTTATGTATGTGTTTATGCGTGTGTGTATGTATTATGTATGTATTTATATATGTATTTTGTACGTAGGTATGTACGTATGTATGTAGTTATGCGTTTATGTATGTATGTATGTGTACGCGTGCACCCACAGATTTTTACTGGGAAGGCTGACCTTCAGGATGTATAGAAGTTATGTTTCATTATAAAAACTATGTTATTAAAACCATGTTGTCAGTATAACTGTAACATAGCACTGTTTGCAACTGCATGTATACAATATAAAGATAGCCTGTTCCATGCATAACTCATTTAGTTTCAGTCACAAGTTCTATTTTCTTGTTCCTTAAGTTCATATGAGATTTCCTAAGTTTATTTTATTTATAAAAAAATTACGGTGCAATAGTCATCAGCCGATTTCGGCTGAAGGGTAGATAGCGTAAAACGTTTGTTATTGTTGTGGGTATAGACTCCGTGTACTGCACATCTGTGGGGAGGCTGCAGCCCAGATCCTCCCCCCTTTTGGTGCACGCTTCTGTTTGTGTGTGTCTGTATGTGAAAGTATGTGAGTAGGTAGGTCGGTAGGCAGGTGAATGGGTGTGTATGTACCTATCATATAGTTGGATAATGAGAGAAAACAACAGAAATGAAGCTGCTGAATTGCGTCAGTGGCAGCAGTGAGACCTTCAGATGAAAAAAGGAGTCGGGCCATTACATCTGGAATTGCAGAATGACAGTACTTGAGACAGCGATTTTGGACTACATGCATAAAACTTTGAAAGCTGCTGTTCGAAGACATAAAAGAAACGCACCGCATATAGAACTATGATCCACGAGCAACATGGGATCTTGAAAGATAGAGGGAGACCGAAACAGAGTGGGACCATGCCATGGGGCTCGCTCCTTGCAGATGGTGCTGACGCTCAAGATTACAGGAGCATACTACAGAGGACATCAGTCTCGTATTTCGGCCGCAGTGCCGAGCACTAGACAACAAATCTGCGTTAGTCTGTAACACCAGGAGCTGTTACCATGAATGACAATTGTTCGACGCAGATCCTGCAAATATTTGTAGACATGCCAGGTCTGTAACTTCCCAGACCAAATTTGTAGACATGTCATAGACACTCAAAAACATTCCCCCTTTGTGTAAAACCACAGGTACAAGATATCCTACTGGCGTATAGAAAAAATGACAGGTTTTCAGCTGCTTAAATGAATTTTCTATTGTACTGTGGAATTAAGGGTACAGTCTACTGGCTGTATACAGCTGTCACCCAACATACGTCATTATTACAATAGGGAAACATGGCATTTTGGTGTAAGCTGCCTGCTTCCAACCGAATTCACAGACATACGCTACCTGTAGAAATGCTTGTTCACTTCTCACTACCAACTTCACAGTCGACAAGCTGAGGAGTATGGTGTGGCAGTATGCCACAGACGTGTATCCTGGAAGCGCGGTTCGAAGCTCAGCGGGGACATTAACTATCCTGACGTCGTTTGTGTTCTTACGCAGTCTCATCATGAAATTCGATTAGGCCACGACCACTTGCTTCCAACTAAAGAATTTCATTGGGACAAAGTTACTCTTTAGAAGCTGGAAGTTCCTCAGCTAGTCAAGAAATTCCCCGCATTTTATGATGTCCGAAGGCTCATCACCATCTTCACAATTGGCCGCCACCTGTATTTTCTCGAATCAGAATCCGGCCCATGCCCTTCGATCTTATTTCTTTAAGACAAATTTCTTACTTCTGATGGTCTACGCCTAGGTGTTGCTAGCGGTCCCCTTCCCTTAGGTTTTCCCAACAAAACCCTGTACACACCTCTCTTCTCCCCCATACGCGCTACATGGCACCCCCATCTTATCATCCACAATTTAATCGCCCTTATAATTCCAAGCCTGAGGCACCGTGTAACAATTTGCATTACGATAAGGAGTTTCTAGCTCCTCCCTCAATCCCCAACGTGAAGGACAATCCCTTGTCGGCCGTTCGAGACTGCTTATGCAATATATTCACAGCTACCCTCTATATCTAGAGGTCGCCTTGTCCATCCGCAACAAGGGGATGAGCCAATTCGTGGCGAAAGGGACCCGTTTTCTTCCTATTAGTTTCCAATTCATCATTTAGCATGAACTTTGCCATTAAGTGCTAAATAATAAGTGCGAAGACCGTCGTAAAGTACACCGTCATTAGACAGGCAGTTGACAGTGCTTGAATAGTTGGTCCAGTGCTAAGCTGCGCCATTCTGGCCATCCTTTACAAAGAATCCTAAACGAATCATATGATTAAATCAAGGAAAATCTAATCGTACGTAATAAAACTGAGACCTCGTTTATGTGCGTGTATGGGACCTGATGGTGCCAACTATTAGGTCGAAACATGTAGTCTTGGTAACCTATAAGTGTCATAAAACAAAGGCGTGTCTCACTGAATATTTCTCTCATGGACAATAAGAAGGGTTGACGGAGACATGCAGCACACGTAAAAGTGTGAGAACTGTGTGCAGCACACCCATAACAGTGGAAAAGCCGGCTGGAAAATCTGCGCACGTCTGGGAAGATAACATTAAAACAAATGTTAGAGAAATAATATACGAGAATGTGGAGTGAATTAAACTCTCTCAGGATAAACTCAACCCTCTTATTTTTGTAAACATGACAATACTGGCATTCTAAAAAAAAAAGTACATTTTTGGTTAGCTGAGTACCTAACATGGGCACCACAAATTGCTAACTTACTTAGTCCTTACGTTGGATTTAATTCCGCTACCAATCTTTTGGAATTTTTTGCGCTGCCACCAAATTCAAACCAAATACGAAAGTTAATGGCAGTGGTCACACGGTGCTATTTGGTTAAGGGTACAGCACCCACAGCATAAAACTGACCACTCGCCTCAAAATAAACGAACTGTGAGCATTCAGAAGCTTGTGACATGTTGTAGGAAACATTCTGTAAGCTATAATCAGAGCACGACCTGGGGAAAATGCAGTAAGCATTCGACACCTACTGCCAAGGACTAACCTCAACCAGCAGATATCCAGTTTCGAGATCGAAGAAAGAACCACCAGAATACGAAGGAGGGTTTACCTGGATTACACATCGCTTTATATCCGACCCACAGCAAATTAAACAAATAGCCTATGTATAGCCTGTTTAAATACGCTAATTGGTACCGTGGCAGAGTGGGAGTCCGAGGAATCGTGGTTCGATTCCCAGCAACAGAAAGAAGCTTATGTTTTCTCCCACAGTGTCAAAACTGGCGCTTGAGCCAACCAAGCGTCCTACTCAATGGTTAGACATGGCGGGAGGGGGGGGGAGGGGAGAGGTTGCGGCCAGTTCGCGAAGCTGACCACTCATTCCTTCTAATGCCGAGGTTACAGATAAGTGGAGCTCTGCTTCCACTACCTCGTGTGCCTTCATGGCATGTACAGGAACAACTTGGCTTTTGCTGCTGTAAGTCACACGGCGATGATGCCAGCAGTAGTCTACTACAAACTTCCAGAAACAAATTTCGAACGGATATTCTGGGAGAGTCGCACAGCGGGGTGGACATTTCCTGTAGATGTAAACCGGTTGTGAAAAGTGAAACAAGAGAGGAATTAAATATTAGGTAAAATGGAAACACCTGGAAGACCCGTTTGAACTTACAATAGTTGTCGGTTTCATACTCAGGCTTAAAATATTGATCTTTTTTTTAATATCAACTGGGCCATCAGGTCGGATACGTTATGTTACCAGAGGTGGGAAAGGTGGTTGGACATGGTAAAGTGACAACCCGCACCCCTAAAACAGTGCCCACATTTCCTCTATAGCTCTAAAGCATGCAGGGCATCTTCAACACCCACACCATGCACGGCGACCCCGCTGTTTCATCGACACGGTGCTCTACCACAGAATGTCCTTCCTACAATTACACATCCTCTCAATAAACAAAAATTTAAAACAGTCTACGATACTCTCCTGTGATCATCACACACCAGGCGCTAGCATGGATGCCCCCCTCTCTTTCTCCATGTACGCTACGTATGTAATATACATGTATGGACAAACACATACATACATATATAATGGCCTAAAAATTGAAATTCTCATGAAATAAAGTGAAATGCCAACTTAATGCAACTAGGTAATTTTATTGATGTATTCTTAGCACCGACATGTTTCGGGTACATACGTCCATCATCAGGAGCATTAGATGTTGAGTTGCAGC
>Ga0123354_10007460_pt1 | contig 16470 bp, 16 predicted proteins | sample TergutLab28metaG_2_FD_97872 | JGI IMG/M metagenome (GOLD analysis project Ga0123354, IMG submission 97872) | Labiotermes labralis P4 segment gut microbial communities from Petit-Saut dam, French Guiana - Lab288 P4 | ecosystem: Host-associated > Arthropoda: Insects > Digestive system > Gut ...
AAAATGCTTCCTGACGTTGACAACCCACCGCCTTCTCCTCCTCCTCCTCCTTCTCACAGGGGCATGTTAAAGCTGCCATGACCTTCTATCTGTTAGTTTATAAGAAGTCATACTTGTTTATTTACGATTCACGCTACATTTAGCACAAAGGGCAACTCCCAGATAACCTTAAGGTTGAAACAAAAAGTATGTGAGGAAAAGCAGACAAGTAAAGCCAGTTTAATTAAACACATTTTGCTAAAACGATATGATGACAGAATTCCTTGCAGATACGAGAGATATACTGCACGACCTCGGAAATAATGCTTAAATCTTAGTTCCTTTAACAGTATGTCAGTTGCATAGCTGCCGGGAGAATGTAATCGGTACAGCGACTTTATTACGGGATTGGAATCCCGGCAGAGGTAAGAGATTTTTCTCTTCTCCAAAACGTCCATAGCGTGAAGGATGCCCACCCAGGCTTCTACTGTCAATGGAAACCGACACTCTTTCCGACGCGGTAGGTGGCGAGGCTTGACGCTGACTACTCGCCTGCATCTAGTGTCGAGGTTAAAAATGAGCGGAGACACACACCCACTGCAAACATGCCTTTATGGTGTAACAAATTTGCCTTTAATAAAACTGAACTGCATGATGAAGTGATAGGTATATGGCTGAAGAAATGGCCGAAAACAAGGCAGCACGTCAGGCCGGATGGCACCTGCCGAAATGGACGTTGTGTTACGTTCAGTCCCTTATTAAAAAAAAGTCTTTCCGTATCCTGACTGCTTAGTCTGTGGAACTTTCAACTACACATTATCATTCGCACAGGTTAGTTTTTACCGAATGTGAGGTTATGTTGTGTCGCGAACTGGGGATTTTTAGGCAGAAAGTAGTTCGTGGCGCATTTGAAGGTTCTAGATTGAAGGAGCTCGATCCCCGAGACAGATCCTACGATTCTATTCTTGACCGAGACAGATCCTACGATTCTATTCTTGACCCACGTCCAGAACCCCTCTACAAACCCACACAGTCTATACAAGACCGATATGGAACGAGGTCTCTGTACACAAAGCTGAAGTGTCCGCAGCTGATAAAGCCTCACTGAAGACACTCCCAACAACGCACGAGTATGCTGTTTACATAATACTGCTGTTTAAATTAGACAGATCATAGGCCTCTTGGAGTCATGTGAATGAATGGGAATGCTGGGAGGGAAGGTTGGGGACAGTTAAGTATTAAATGGTAACTTTTCGTGCCCCGCAATTACCTGAACAGAAACGGAAACACAATGTACTGCTCACAGAATAATATAGGCATAGACGGGGGGACAACACTAAAATGGAACTTAAAGAGAAGTAGGATGGGAAAGCGTGAACTGCATTCATCTGGGTTCGGACTGGAACAAGCGGCGGTTTCTTGCGAACACAATAATAAAAATTCGGACTCCAAAAAATGAGGGAATCGTCTGCTTTTAAAGACGGTCTCGACTCCAAGGAGTTCCTTATTTACGCTGGGGAAAAGAAGAAAAAACTGAATAGCAGCCCTCCACATGCAGAACTGAACCAAGATTATACGGAATTATTTTGACTGATAGACTATTTCACGTGAGGGTCGGCAGGTCCGTACCTGCTCCGAGCAGGAGCGTCACTCAGTTCTGCTAAGTACATAACAAAGCACGGAAAATAACTAAATTCACACTATCTCTGTAGGTACTGGCTAGTAAAATCGTGTTACCTTGTTCCGCATGCAAAACTACCACTCTTTACGTTCGCCTTCACTCAACTAAAAAAACGCACATTGTCAAACAAGCTGGCTCAACGACCTTGGCACGTCCATTGCAAGTTCTTGTTACATGTGTGCTTGTCTTGCATCGCAAGTAGTAGGATGATGAAATTATTCTGGAATGGTAATGTTAATACATGACGCCGAAGGTCATTCAGTGAGGCCTACGAAGTCAGAAGCTTATTGTATTAAAATGAAACTGCCTTTGGCCTAGTTTGTTATTTATGAGCTCGTCTTATAACAACAAATAAATACATATCATTTATAGGCAAGGAGTTTCGGGCAGAAATATAATGCCCATTTTTTAAAATTAAGTGACTTTCAATCCCAGAATTGCGTTGTTAATGTTACGTTATAACCCAACAATAACACGCTAAACATGACGCGCTCGGCCACAGAAGGGGCACAAGCAATTCTTACTCGATTCCGAAGCTCCTTTTACTGAAAGCAAATTTAAACATGTTACAAAGTGCGAACATTACGAATTCTTTGTCGGGAAGAATTCAGGCCGTCTTGCATATAACCTTACAGCTGGACGCCATGGCCACGATCAAAATTACTTACAAACATAACAGTCTCCACATTACATTTCACATGTAGCCCTAATGAATGACACGTTACCGCCATCAACTGAAAAGCTAAATACGGATTTCATGTGACCGCCACGCTGTTGATACACACTCCTAAACACACGATAACAAACTCACAATTATTTTGAAAAAAGACAAAGGCAAGAGAAAAAGCTGAGAAGCTGTAAGTAAAACTGTTCCTATACAAGCCGGGACAGACCCTTGGGCTGAAGGAAGTTGAGACTCACAGAATTTATAGACGATCAGCACATGAAGGTAGCAAGGATGTCAGCCCGGCTGCCTTTACCTCTAGGAGATATCCCTGGTACTCATTTCTGTTAAAGCCTGAACCGACCCCAGGGACATAGTGCGGCCAGAAGGATTAAGTCAATGAAAAACCCCTACAACCTCAGCGGGAGTCGAACCCGCGACCTTTCAGCTTGTAGCGCAATGCCTCAACCAACTGCCCCACCGTTTTATTTAATGCGTTACAAGTTTCTATTCTTGAATCGGTTACAAATTTGATAAGAATAATCAAATGGGCGATAGTTCCTTCGTTAGGCCCCTCGTCCACACAGGACAAAAAAAGCTCTATGACCCACGCGGGATCTTTTTACAAGTATATTTCATTTTTCAATGTGAGGGTATTAAGACATCATTATCAGTCCACATGTTTTCGTGGAAATACATAATTTACAATTTTAATTGTGGTATCAGAATTCCTTTCCTTCTTATGTTCGTAAAAAGAAGAATATACAAACACGATGATTCGTTTCGTTCCTAGCTGCAGCATTATTACGTTATCGGAGGATGCACTTCCCTCTACGTAGGTCAACCTTGGACTGATCTAGTAGCCTAAAGAAATGATGAAACAAACCACTTACTGCTCGTAATACATCTTTATATAAGTGGTTAAACGACTTCCACAATTTTTGTTAAAGAAGGCATGGAATTACACATGATTAAGCCAAAATATAAATTTAAAATGTAAATGCAGACAGGCCCACTTCATTACAGCAGTCCCTAGCCATTTTGTCACACACGGTTTCTACATACTCGCGTTTTCTCATTTTTGAATACATGGGAAAGGGGTGGGATGGAATATCTGTTGGCTTCCACGCCAGCAGATCCACATATGCTCCGGGCAGGACTGTAATGTCACCTGAAACCAGTTTCATAGAATACAGACTGTAACTGCGGAGCGTCTTTTAGCGATATTTTGTAACACTTTGAGGCCAATTTCTGTTTAAACATGTTATTCTACACTTTTGTTTCGAGGAGTTTTCAATGTGAATTTCTTTCATAATAATTTAAAGAGGTCAGATCAGTTATTTGTCCACGTAAATATAAAGTTGTCCATGAACTATGCCATGAAGGCTTATGTGGAAACAGAGAAGCACCGCGCATTCCAGGCCTTCGAACTTGATGGATCTAAAGTGATGCTCAAGTGACGAAGGGGGGACCATTCGGAAGACGGAGGGATAGACGGGAGGGTATTATTACAATCGAACTTAAATAACAGGATAAGAAGGCGTGGACTGGATTGATCTGGCTCACGAAACGGAACCAGGAGTCAACTCTTGTGAACACGTCGAAGAACCTTTGGGTTCCATTAAATGTGGAAAATTTCTTGACTAGCTGAGCAGCTATCAGCTTCTATATAGTTACTGGACTCCAAGAGGTAAATGCGAGCTACAATTATTCAGCAGACTTAACGCAACCAGAATTGCTGATTTTACATTCCACAAATTGTGCTGCATTATTTACTTAATTACTTACTTCACGAAGCAGAGCTCTTCTTGATAAGGTAACCGGTTTTCAGTTAGTCAAGGCATTCCTCGCATTTTATGGAACCCAAAAGTTCATTACCGCATTCACAAGTGCCCGCCACTGTATTATTATTGCTTATTATGTCAAACTTGTTTTAATTCTTATATGCAGCTTTCGTATTAATGAAGATCAATCTGTTATTCAGTGAGCACCGGTAGATCGTCGAAGCTCCAGAAATATACCGTGCTACGGATTTTTTACTCCTAAAATTAAGCATGAATATAAACTAAATACAGTAATTAATCGTCTCACGAGATACTCAGCAAAGATGCTCTTTTCAATGAATAATAAAATACCATCTCTTAACAATCATCCCTTCCGTAGCTTGGACGGCTGTAGTGATAGGCGGTTATACTATGATACCAGCGATCACTGCTATTACTTACAGTCACTGCTACCGCAGTAACGTGCTGGTTAAGATCTGCTCTGCTCTACCCCATCAGTCCAATGAGTTACTTAGTTCTATTCCACTGAGTTAGTTCAATGACTAATCAAAATTATATTAACGGAGAAATAACGTACGTGTCGGCTGACCAGACCGCAGCCAGCCAGTCACTTTATTGACTGAGCTATCCCAACTCATTCTACGAATGATATAAACTAATTATGAGCTTCAACGGGACGATAACGTGCTGGTACTGTCACAGTCTTCGCTGTTGGCTCTCAGAACATCACTTCAGACGGTAATTTGTATATTGCAATCTTCCATGTTCTCCATATTTACAGCCCTAGACATGCAAACGAAAGGCCTCTAGTCAGCACCAATGTCGGTAGGGTCATCGTATATGCTGACAATGTTCGTAGTTTTACTCAGTCCCGACAAATACTGGGACAGTATGTCGATAACACAATGGCAGCTTCTTTCAGAACCATTTAAAATTCATCACACATAAATCAACCTACCATTCCACGCTACAAAAACGTGCTCCCTCTCGGTTGTGTCCACCAAATCAGAGGCCGAGTAGTTTCCCTGTAAAATCCCGGGATTAATTCCTCTGCATCAACGTTTTTACGACGCACTTTTCAAGATTAAAAGACATCTAACAGACAAGAATAACACCGCTTCATGCAACCCAGATTATCACGAATCGCAAACGTTATTTTCCTAGCTCTACGAATAATTCTGATGATTTGTAAACGGACTTGCTTGACGGGGAACCGGATTCGGGTCTAGGTTGGGGAAGGGGTTGTGATAGACACTTTCGTGTTTCTTTTCAGTTCCTTCAGGTCAAAGGTTAGTGGTGGTGGTGGTGGCGGCAGTAGTAGTAGTAGTAGTAGTAGTAGTAGCAGCAGCAGCAGCAGCAATACTTAGACATGGGCAGCTGCTACGTCTCCCCCATCCCTCCCCCCCGAAAGATATACAGTTACATGATCAAATGTCGCTACCCTGCAGACATCATTCCATGGGCTGATACAAACACAGGCATTAAGTTACACTGTTCGTGAACACTTGGTGATAAAGTCTGTGACGTTAATACGACCCACTGAACACCGACAAAAACTCCGACATGAATTCTGTCCTCCCCAAAAACAGCATCCGTAATTTCTTGTCAACCGGTGTCCAGTGCTATTTTAATCTGGGGCAGTCTCAAGTTATCGACCTCAACCTAAAACACTAATATGATTACATGACGATGCAGTAACGGCAGAGAATCCTATGCCTCGTGTTTATCGATAAAGTAATTACTGCCAGATGCAATGACCCATGCTTTCATTTCGAAACAAAAACGTTCACACGCTTGCGTCACGATTCTCATTCATCACAGCGCGCGTCAGTGATGCTGCTATGTCGGATATCGATTTCTGTCCCCTGAAGTACTGCAATGCAACGTTTTGTGAGTCATTACGCTCATTGATTTAGTTCCTAACTCGCCAGTAGTTAAGTTCATATTGAGAAGCACGCTGTCACACGCAGTACTATTCTCATTTTGGGGAAGAGGGTGATTAACACGCTGGATATACCTCTGTTAACGTGCAAAACCAATCATCGCGGAACTGCGCTTAACTTCGAATATGGGGGGGTCCCAAGTTCGAATCTTGGTACTGAGATTGGGCTTCTTGGATTCTTCCTCGACCCATCGAGGAAGATGTAAGAACAACTTATGTAGGCAATAACCGATTCCTTCCATTTCCGTGTACCCTGCTCTCCGTAGTTGACATGATGCCGTCACACGTACCGAGACAAATGCAGTCACGGGTGGGGGGACTCATTTACATTTACTATACAACAGAACTCCACTTATCCGGATCGCCAATTATGCGGATCGGCTTGACCCTTTGGGTAAATCTGTCGAGTATGCTACAACGCTAAACGTGCCTGAAATTACCGGTTATCTGATCAAGTACAGAACAGTGTTATGGCTTCTAGAACTTCAAATCAGGCGCGGTCGAAAGGTTTAGACGCAGGTACATAGTGTAAATAGTAACAGTTGAACTTCAAACTGCCAATGTAGCCCATTTTCAAAGAAAAATCCAATTATCCGGATAAGTGGTGTTTTACTGTATTAGTCTCTTGAACTCATGTTACAACGAGGTTTTGGTTACAAATTCACGGAGCAGTAACGCCACCAAGATATTATTTTATCAGCCACACGCACGAGGCAGGCTACTGAACGCACATGAATGTAAACTGCTGAACACTACTACACTTCGTCAGAAACTGTACCCTATCTACGTCTCATAAAACGATCAAGCACGAGGGAATGACGCATTATAAATACAATCAAGATATTATCCGAGAGATACAGATAACATATGAAATTATTAATAAATAAAAACTATTAAAAATGGTTCGAAGGCTTAGACAGACGTCACGAAAATCGAATCCCAGTGATGCTCCACTACCACAAGACGTCAGGCAAAATATCAAGTTTTAATTGCTGCACAAAGAATTGGCCAAAGGGCTTAATCCGCGAGGCTGATGATGATTCACAATTTAACACAAACCACAAACCTTTTACACCGATAACACGGCACTTTAAAGATCAAGAACTGTATTAAACTGCAATAATAAAAATTATCAGTATGAGCTATATATACACGTGGCGGGTAGTAACCGTGCCTGGTGCTGGAACATTTGCAGTATAGAGCCTGCGAAGCTACATGACGAACTTTAGCCACTGGATGTCACACATTTCCATATTACTGCCTTTCTTCAAGGCAGATCACAACATCCACGCCTACATGATACCAGCATCGGATGTTCTAACTAGCAAACAAGATCGCGGATGGTGGGAAAATTATCCCATTATAAAAGAACATTTGTCTCATGTGACACAGCAAAGAGCAAGAATTTTTGGAGTGTTAAATCTGTACAAATATTAAACACTGTCTTTAACGGACTGCTGTATATCGGGGCCGACAAGTAAAAATATCGACCATTATATTGCCAGTCGGGTTTCGATTCCAGGTAGAAATACTGATCCTTCACTTCGACTGTTCTTAGTACCCCTCATCCTCAAAATGGAAACCAAGAGTCCTGTTCCATGGAGTACGGTGGCCCAGCATCGAAATGGTAATCATCAACGTCGCGGTGTAGTGATTAGCACTAAGAAAGCCATGGATATTAATTTCGGCCCGGAAACTAGCTATGTGATTAAGCGTATCGAAATTTCACTCAGCAACTCAATTATGCTAGAGTAATTTTATCTGAGCACCTTTTCAATTTAAAAACAATTCAAAATAATTCTTTAATTTAAAACTGTACACATTCTACCGCTAATTAACAGATAAGACAGACACGTGGCCTTCAGATACTGATCAAAGAAGCACGAATGGGCCTACCAATAACACTACTGCACAATGCTGACTGAACAGAACTACTTACATCACAGCCACTGCAGCCTGAATGTTGAATCCAATAAACTGTAAATCATCAGCATTTAAAACCACTTTCACAGAAACTACAGGACCGCGAAACCTTCTCACTGAACTTTTGTAGTGTGTCCTATTGTTTGAACAGTCTGTCACTTCACTGAAGGTCGCGTCAATTTACATTTTATTAAACACTGTGCCCATTATGACAGGTTCATTTCACACACAAAAGCAAATTCATATTACGGAAAAATAGTTAACACTCAGTCAACTGTTTAGAAGGTGATCAAAACAAACAATAAGGTGGGATTACTATGCGGACAGCAGACACGACTCTATTGATGGTGCGTTTCAACTCGTCTGGGTGCAACTCCGGGAATTCGGCAAAGTTCGTGTGTTTCGGGTTGGGCTCGGCCTCTCCACACGAAGTACCAGCACATTACACACTGCTGACACTCGTCACCTGCCTAAAGCCTTCCAACACGTATAGTCTTAACGCAGGGATGTTAGCCGTACGAAAACAATTTAGCAGGGTAAACAGCACGTGTAAAACCAATGCACCGATGTCACACCAGCAATCAGTGCGCTGGTTACCCTCTGCTTAAAACAAGCTCATTTCGATGTGAAGGCATCTGCAAGAGTGCAAATGGCTTTACGCATTCTTAACTTTGTTTTTATAACCAAGGCAGCTATCCCTGGTGTCTACTGGATAAACTTGAACGCGGTGACCGAAAGAAAATTCCACGCTCCTCACAAAGCTTGTAGTGGGCCAAACGAATGGATCTATTCGGGACGAACGGAGAAGACCTTGGTACCTATTTACACTTTTCAAAGAACAGCAATAACCAATATGGCTACATGGTGTACTCGTACTTACATATCTAGCTAATTACGTGCAACAGTGGCATTCTTAAGTAGATAACGGCCACTCAGGCAGTCAAGAAATTCCCAGCCTTTTTGTGGAATTCCAAGCTACTCTTCATATCTTGCTCACAACATCCCACCACTGACCTATATTCTTTGTGAGATTAATTCAGTTTAACATTACCTTTCCATTTAAGCTTTAATTCCCCAATTTGAGGTGCCTGAAAATATACGATCTGACTATCCTGACAAGACTGAGCTATATAAATCAAGAAATTTTCCATTATGGAATATCACCGTTCGTCAGGTATTCCATGAATTCAGGCCTCAGTAACCTGTTTTCACATTTCCAGTTTCTGCTCGGGGAAGTAAGAAAACCACGCTTCACAAAGACATGGATGGTTGCTTCATGGACCATGGACAAGCAACCTCAGCAATCTGGTTTACGAGGCCCTGTGAGAAACTGCACGGCCTCCCGAAAGCCAGGCAGACATAAAGGACCCTTGGCCTGGGCGGAGGGAGCCCGTCCTTTGCCGTAACTGCCTCCAGTGATGATAATACCCGAACATTAACACGCACTTCTTACTGCAGACTAGGCAGCAATTCGGGGGAACCTCTTGCGATATAAATTAAATTGGGAATTGATTTGAAAAAAAAGGCGCATTGTTCTACATTTTGTTCACTATGCGACATGTATCGAAGCAGGGGTGGTGATGATGCTGGGGGGGGGGGATTAAGAATTGTCCCAGAAACAACGCGAATCGCGTAACTGTAAGGTTCGCACTAATGTGGACGACGGTACACGGGCCTATGCTCGCGTCTCTGATTCAAGAGCGTTTCAGAACAGACAGCAAAAGTTTCACGGGTTTTCATATCGCCAAAACAAAAGGCAGTTAAACTACATCCTCAAACGGCTATTCGACTTACGCACTGCCCTTCCTACGGAGAACCAAGTGCCGCAGAGAGCTACAGGTATACGACCCGCATTGCTCAGATCACAACTTCCTTCCACTCCCTTACCCAATCCATAAACTTTAGAATTCCCCTCTAAAACCACCTGCCATACCAACACACAGACATGAAAGAGGATGCGCCCCCCTTTGCCGCACCCGCACGACTGCTATGGCGGCCATCCACGATATTGATTGCATGCTCTGCCAACACTGCACCTCTCTCTCGTCTACCCATCCCCAACCCGCACCCTCTATCACCCACTATTCCAATATGAGAGAAAGGGGAAGCATGATTGTGAGAGAGGGTGGTAGAATAATAGGAGACAGGAGGGTTGCGCGAGAGGGGTTGTAAAAGTAGGGCTCCAGCGTGCCTGTGAGTGTTATGTAGGGGATGAGAGCAGACGAGTCGGAAAGAGAAGGTTGGAATGAATGATGAATACCATCCCCTCACTTCGTTCACCCACGACTGGCGACACAAGCGCCCTCCAACATCCCAGTCTACGGCAATTCTGCTTCCACTCGCTAACAAAAGAATGGATCAGCAGCACGCAACAGGAAAAAAGTTTTAAAAAGTTACAAGGGTGGGAGAGATTGAAAATTGGAAACAAGAAGAACTGAAATGAAAGAGAAAGAAAGAAAGACAGGGCAAGGGAAACATTCTTCATGACAAGCGTTGCAGTGGGGCGCGGGCGGGAACAATGCAAGGAAATGCTTGATCATTTAGCATTACAACGAACACATTAAGCATGGCGCTGTGAAAAGGCAAATGTTGAAATAATAGGTGGGCGTGTTGTACAGCTTCCAATTACTGTATCAATCATCGGTCCATTTACTTCAGAAAGCTATCTGTCTAAAAGAATATCAATCTTGTAGCCTTGCATTTGTGCCGCGCAAATGTCTACTGCAGTACTACATTAGCGACCGTGGTAAAATAGGTGACCTGTGTTTCATTTAAGCGTCGTGTTAAGAATTAAGTAAGGCACACCTCCAGCTCTTCTTAACCTCGGTACTTGATCGGAGTAAGCTGTTATCTCAACGCCCGCAGGGGCGATTTCAGGTACACTTTGGATAGGAGGATGGCTGGGCCCCAGCTGCGGAAACATCGTGGAAAATAAACATCTCCGACCACGCGGGAAATCGAACTCCGATTCTTGGGTCGCCCAGTCCGTCGCCTCGTCACTATACCGACCACGCAAAATTGACCGCCTTCCTTTGCGAAACTGGGTGAACAAAACTCAACCACGTAAGACTCACTACAGCCGTACAATGCACATATTTTAATATGTGGAGTCAGATGAAAAGGGAGTGAGACCAGTACACAAATTGCACCGACATACCCCGTTCTACCAAGCAGCATTTCTTCTTTCGCAAAGTAAACCATATTACGAGGTAGGGAATGTGCGGAAAAAATTGGCTTTCATCATCGTACTTAAGACACTGACTACTTTTCTTCACGTGCGCCCATGGTGATAAGTTAATGTACATTTATAAAATTATAAATATCCGTCGCGACGACACTGAGCGCTAAGAAGGATCGCTTATTTAATATGCATTTAATAAGCCTTTTTGCTACAAGTAGATACAGTATTATTTTGAAGGTGGCTCAATAAAATTATAACAATTCGTATGCAATGGTGTAGTATCACTAGGTATATTATAGGGCTATATGTCACGGAATGGGCATTACGTATTTGTAAGTACGCTACACGACTTATAATAATAATAATAATAATAACTTTTAATTCAGTCGTGACGGCCTTATGAGGAGAGTGGAAGGTTAGGGATAGACCGAATGGGTGAAAATCCCGTCGGTAGTCAGGAGTTTCTCTCTTCGTGAACTCATCTAGAAAGGTCTCAGGGTCGACCCTCTTTCCTATACCAAGAGTAATGAGATTTTTCTCTTGGATTAAGGGCGTCAAACCTCCAGTTACTTCCAGATATAGAACGGGTGGGGCTTCATCTTCATAAGATTTACGCGACTTCAAGAAATTAAGTTTCGGCACAACAGTAACTATTATCATCGCGAACTCTCCTTGAACGTCTGCACAGGCTACTCCGCATACATATGCTGAAGCAGGTAAGAAATACAGATTACCGCACTCTACCCAGAGATGCAAACCCCAATCGCCCATCCGATAGTCTAAGTCCGTCACACCAAAGCGGCTGTCGTTTGCGAAGATTATAATGTGGCTAACACTTCTAACAACTATGTGACACATAATGAGTAGACCATTCGAGGGAACACAAGGACGGACGGAAGAGGGGGGTCTGTCGAAGGGGTAGACCTAAGGGACTTCTTTCCGTAGCATTACTATAGTCAGCAGCCACTTCTCTAATAGGAGTGTCATTTAGCACAGTCCACGCAGACCAATTTCCGTTTTCAACATGCTCCTTGCGCTAGTCTGTTTTCTGAGCGTCCTTCACGTGCAGAACAGCAAACAGCTACAACACGCCAAGTTCCGTCTGGTGTCATTTTTATGTAGACAAGATAGCAGGAAGGAACAACCAGTACACCTAACACCCCTTGCAAGGAAATTTACTTCCATGGTAACGATTATTGAGGGCCGGTACTCGGTACAGACACTCGCTACGAGCTTGATCGTCCGGAAATCGAATCCCAATGGGGGGCGAGATTTCGTGCACTCGTCCAGGCCGACCCTGGGGCACACCCAGCCCCTCCTCCTCCACACACAAAGGGTAGGGGGTCATTACCGGGACGAAGTGGCCGAGGCGTGACTTTAAACACCCAACCTATATAGCGCCGTTAAAGAAAGAGTAGTTATACCTCTACCCACCCCCTCCGTGTTTTAATGGCAGGTTATGGAGTAAATTTGAACTTTTTACGGTTCAAATTCTCACGTTTTGAATCCCAAGCTAAGAAATGAAAAAGAAAAAAACGTCGGATTTGAAATAGTTAAGTGCCCAACTAAGAGCCATACTGCTGAAAACTAACTCTCGGCAACCGTAAGGGTTACGCTGCTGGGCGAAAATTCGCGGCGGGAAATAAATCAGTGGCGAGGGGAATCGCTGCCAACGTTGCCTGCAGCTTCACAAACACAAACATTATGCAGGAAAATGCGGTACTTCACTAAGGCGACAACCGTTCCCTTCAAAACCTTTTCCAATCATACTATTCTGGATGTTATGTATCCTGCGTTATTGAGAGCGTCGTCAAATAAGCCATAAAGATTATTACTGTTGCGGTCACCCTCTTTCTGAGTCACAGGCAAATTAAAAACACAGGCTACAAAAACCAAATACGAGGTGTTGGCGACAGACTGCCGTATATACGCCCAGGAAGGACTCTGTGCTGGGAACGGTGGCACTGTGCAGTAGAAATTTATGCACAGAAATTGGGCCTAGATATTCAGTATCGCAAGTCATGACAGTTACTGTTTCCGTGTACAAATCTTGAAACAACCTAGGTTCACAGAGGCTGTGAAGAGCTGTTAGTGCTTAGAACAAAATCGTCATGCCATGACTTGACCTTAGTACCAAAAGCAGGAACACTGCTCTCTCACGTTGGGGGCCAAAGATCTGGAAGTGCTCCAGTTAGTACGATCATAAAAAAACACTTCGCGCTAAACAAGACGGCTCAAACGACTTGTATCGGATGAAATAATGTGAAATGCCAACTTGATGCAACAAGGTAATTTTATTGATGTATTCTTAGCTCTACACGTTTCGGGCGCATACGCTCATCATTAGGAGCATTAGATGTTGAGTTGGAGCATATGGTTTTCTGAACTGAGTTTGTGGGTGGATGGATGGATGGATGGTGGTCTTGAGAGCCGCTCCGTAGGTCGTGTGTGCAGTGCGATGGTGCCGTGCACCATCCGCACCGTACACACGACCTACGCAGCGGTTCTCAAGACCACCATCCATCTACAAACTCGGTGCAGAAAACCATATGCTGCAACTCAACATCTAATGCTCCTGATGATGGGCGTATGCGCCCGAAACGTGTAGAGCTAAGAATACATCAATAAAATTATCTTGTTGCATCATGTTGGCATTTCACATTATTTCATGAGGAAGATGCACAGTCAAACAACCCTCTTGTATTGCATGGTTCGTAGCTCATATACCGGCTGTGACACCGAATATCCTGACCAAAGTCCTGCGTGATTTTCCTCTGTGCCTGAAGGCAAATTCCATGATACCTTAAATCACGCAACGACCGCGTCATTTCACACCCATTCCAGTCACTAGTCATCTTAATATTCGACGCTGTACAGTCCTGAGCTACTGACAGCCTTGTTAAATAAATAAATAAGTAAATAAATAAATAATACGAGTTTCAAAGAAAAGAAAGTTTCTTCACAGCGAGCAGCCTGTCATATAAACATACCATTTAGTACGGTATACAAACGAAGGTTTTAGATATTGACATTAGTTACCACACCAGAATTGTTACTGGTTAACCGCAGCGATGAAAACCACAGTGCACAGATATCTACCGACGTTACTCGCCCGTGTCACCAAATCAGAAATTTTCACAGAAACGTCCATTTACTGCACCGTTTTGTACGTGATCATACGGTACGTACATTTTTCTGACAGTATATGATATACGTTTTGACTGTTCAGTACAGGCATAAAACAACTGTAACGTACTACCGTTGAGTTAGTTCCAATTGTCTACTTGTATATCGGATGTACACACAGCAACATGCTCCAGTTCTGGGAAACAGAGCACTGATTAATTCCTCTACTGACGGTCTGCTATGCTTTTTCCGACGAGAGGAGCTTCAGGAAGGGAACAAATATAATTAAATGCGTCTACCTAGAGCTGACAAGTGGATGAGGAACACAGGGTGCGTATGAAGGAGAGGCGTATATAGCGATGAAGACCGTACTTTCTCTCCAAACGCTGATAATAATAATGTTAGGATTTATGAAATTTCAAAAGTGATAGCAACAAATATTTCCGGACAGAATTCATAAACTTCTTTCCCTACTTGAAAAGACATAAAATCATTATAAAAATACGACCAACAAGTGCATATACAAATATGAAAATTTATTGTATTACGAGCATCGTAGCCTCCTACACGTTTAGGGAACCTATTGTGGCCATCTTCATGGAGGTGTTCGCAGAAAGATATTTTACAAAGAACGTCAAAATATATTAATTTACAGATATAAAGAGATGTCACCACCCATGTACACGGAATGACAACACGCAACTCAGCACATATAATTTTATCATAATTTTATATTTTAACATACAGTAAATTTACATATATGTATACGCACTTGCTGGCCATATTTCTCATAATCAGTTACCAATGCACGGTCATGAACCATTTAAGACATACAATCATATTTTGCTCTGTAAATAATGTAATACAATTAAATCACTTAGGCACGCAACACTAACCGTTTAAAGTGCAGTGATCAGCGCATGTGCGTGCCACTTGCTGTTACATTTAAATACTGCATTTTGCCAACATTGTGTATTTAGTGTATGGGTCCTGTATGATTCTCTGAACGCAGTGCGAATATTCGCTGTAGCAGCTTTAAACGCGTGGTATTGATGATAAGAAGGACTTGTTCTCTGTGACGTAGAAAATGAAATTTTATGTATTATTTACACGAATTTCAGTACTCACATATTAATATATACAGTCACGCTTGCTACATTTACAAAGGTAAAGAAAATATAAATTTATTTACTACCAGCCGGCCCATGCAGAAAATTCTACAGTTTATAGCTTAGATTTTTTTCTGTATCCTACCTAGTGCTACAGAGGAGTTTTAATTTTTCTCACCAGCAGGATACTGTATAACGGGGTTTCCCCGTACCAAAAAAAAAAAAAGTTTTGGGTCCCCATGAGTGAGAGGTTTTCACCATGATGAAATCAAAAGCCGACTTTCCACTTCACAGGTTCGCACGTCTGTCATGTCGTTAATATCGGTTGTAGGTAATTAAATGGGGAGGCGCTTGGATTGGCTGCAGAGGCATAATTGCCGTACTAAGTTTTGCGAAAATCAATCGAACGGTTCAGAAGTTGAAATGGGGAACTCTGAGTGCAGTAATCTCACATGTCTACTTGTTGGTCTTTTTAAGGGAATGAAGTAGGCTGAACAGAGTAGTGGGGAATTAAAACCCTATCGTTCGCACTTCTGTAACCAAGCTGCCAACATTTGCTCCGAATGGAACCTGCAATAACCCAGATACAAACCACAAATGTCCCGAGTAATACAAGCTCACATCTTAGTCAGGGACGTTATACAATTACGCATGTATCCTAAGTGATACTAACTTGCACCTGACAGGTTACTACACTCGCTACATTATTCATAATGGTCGTAAAAAATAAAAAATTACGACTCTTGGAGAGAATCATCCTCTAACGACATACCAATATTTAAATATACTTCAGTAAAATCGAACAAGTGGTCCAAAAGCTGAAAAAACGAACGAACACACACACACACATATATATATATACAGGGTGACTGAAAAAGATGGACTCAATTGGACAGTAAACTGCGCCTCAACAAACACCAGGCAGTTAGTTGTGGTATTCCCGGTTCTCTGCTCGTTCTATGGGTTGACTTGCGTGGGCTACGCTCAAAACTCTCTTGAATTCGTCTCACATTCTCCTCTGATACACGTGGTCGGTCGGAGCTTTTGTCTTTACACAGACAGCCTATTTGCTCAAACTGGT
>Ga0123354_10007461_pt1 | contig 16469 bp, 11 predicted proteins | sample TergutLab28metaG_2_FD_97872 | JGI IMG/M metagenome (GOLD analysis project Ga0123354, IMG submission 97872) | Labiotermes labralis P4 segment gut microbial communities from Petit-Saut dam, French Guiana - Lab288 P4 | ecosystem: Host-associated > Arthropoda: Insects > Digestive system > Gut ...
AAATCTTTAAGGGCCCACAAGACAAAAAACCAACAAAAAACAATAAAAAAACCCTTAATTTTCAAAAAAAAAAAAAACCCCCCCCCCCCCCCTCAGTTCCTAGTAATGTGGCCAACATCCTCATGATCCTACAATATTGGGCCATATACAGAGTGCTGCGCCTACCATAAAACTCGCATGTCACTGGGAATGGGCGCAGAGGGCCACTTCCATCTACATCAATCTTCATCTCTGCTCTCTGGTTAACAGGATTTGTGTTCTTGAATGCAGTACATGACAACGGATTCAAGGCTGTAAAGGCAACAAAAAAACTCAAATCTAATTAATCATGAAGTTATGACATGTAACATATTAATTCTCTATTATAATATACAGCAAAAATAGAACAAAGATGAAACACAAAGTGGATGTATTTGCAGGTAATTCTGAAGTACTGGTTGAGGTGTCAGCACTGCTTAAAACTACATTCACTACTATTATATACACTGGTATACTATACTTCCTTTAACCTCATATACAATAACACACATTTACAGAAATGCTGGGCTACATTCAACCTTATTCACTGAACTTGTCATCTGATGGTGGAGTAATACTTACAAGTATGGCACACAGCTCCTGCATAACCAGTATTAGTGCACTCACAGAAGAACTCCATTGAGTTCTGCTTGCAAATTCCTGAGTGCTTACAGGGATTTGGATTGCAGCGGTCAATCATTTGGCAAGTGTCAAACACAACACTGTTGGCACAACAGTATTCCTGACCAAACAAATATTAACAAAACATTAACAATCTGAGGCCAACATCTTAAGCATACCATAAAACAACATATCAATAACTACTAACAGTTCTTCCAACGTGAACTCAGGGTCAAGACGGGATTTTATTCTGACGGAACACAAAATTCATTTTTAATCATTAAAAAATAACAAACACATTGCAAAGAAACAAACCTTTGATGGCAGTCTTATACTGGAAGGCAAATAGTTCTGAAACATCATGCCACAAGAAATAATCTCCTATAAGAGAACCTGTACCATACAACATGCACCAAAAATTAATTAAACGTTATAAAACAACCCTCTGCCATACTACATTTAACTTCTGTAAAACACACACAAACACACACATATGCACGGACACACACACCCCCTACCCCACCCCCCCCCCTGCGCACACACACACACACACATATACAGTTTCTGTTTTCGAACAAGTGCTTGAATTTGTTATAATTTACAACCTACAGAAGCCAGTTTTCTAACTGAAACATATTAAAAAATAAGGAACAAAAACAGAGAGGAAGAGGGTGCAATTAATGTGAGAAGAGATATGAAATGCAAATAAAAACAATGGCTTGGCTGTAATGTAGGACATATAATGTATGTTGGGACATAAGCTTATTCACAACACATGACACAATGGGAAACAGATTTATAACAACATAACTGAATGTGGAGTATAAAATCCAGAAAGATATCTATGTTTACCATTAAGATAGTAAGCTCAACAGTGTAACAACATGGAGAAAGTAGCCCTGCTTCCTACAGATACTAAATAACCGTTACTCAGCAAACATAAACAATGCAATACTGACTAATGCATGCCTTCCATTACTATTTATTGATTATCCTATTCACAACCACCCATTCCATACAAAATGACAGAACCCCTTTTACATGTGTGTATAAGGTTTCAGCAGTCTACAAGCCATAACACTTGTGACGGTACATGCAAACGCAACACTAATTTACCCTATTTATCTGCAACTCCTGGATGTCCACAATTGGAACATGCGAAAATTAATTATTTTAAAATTAACATCATTGACAGTTCACAAAACTGAAGGGATCTGCATATGTCCACATGGTGCTCCACAACCATGCCACATTGGCATTTATTTCAAAACGCGTGCCCTTAAATTTAACTCTTTAAAAGAAATAGTACTCTTACAGTGTAAAACATCAACTATGTAAAAATTTGCACTTTCTCATGAATACTGCATCTCACACATAAAATTTAGTTTTTAACCACAAACATCATAATGGATCACTACAAAGCTACAAACTGATGCTTGGCAATTGTGGAATACCTCAAAATTCACATCTATGTAAGTGAAACACAGGAGAATATATTTGCTGCAGATATTCACTGAATTGCAGTGAAGCAGGATACAAAGATGCACATCCAATGGACGCCACAGCATTATAAAAATATTCTCAAATACATAGTCACAGTACTGCAAGTATATACTTGCAAGGTTCACAAGTATGGTTGGCAAGGACAACAGAAATATAGCAGCAGTTGCTTTTTAAATACTCTAATATTTAATGATATTCTATGTATAGCTGAATTCTGAATTATTAACATCATTGTCTTTTGGTACATCTAAAAATTAAAAAATGAGGCATAACACATTTTTTTGTACTAGTCACTACTGTGGTGCCACATAAAGATAAAATCCTGCAAATGTCAAAACGGGTCACTTTATCATTACACCATACATGGCAGCCTAACAATAAACAGCAGTGGACAAGAATATCTGTATGCATTATAAAATATACTGACATTTAGTAATCACCAAAATGGACAGTAGGAACCAGGGATGGTGGAATTTTATATTATAGTTAAACTGCAGTCACTGGAAAGGACGGAGGAAACTCTTGAAGGAGGCCGAGGCCCACCCCAGGCTGTAGCACCATTGGAAGAAGAAAGAAGAAACTGCAGTCAATTCAAATCAGGGTGGAGTGAGGGGGTGAGAAAAGGTGACATGTTGAATGTGTTTCTGGTATTAATAAGAAACATTACACCTACTACACTGCACATGCAATGAAACTTACATCTTCTTTCCAGTCTGTTGGGAGTTTGTAGTTGCCATCAATGCTTATCACCCTCATACATCCCACAAATCCACGGTGCTTTATAACATTAGGCGGAGCTCCTGAAAATCAATTACAACTCTCTTAAATGCAGCAAACTTTTTAATGATAGCCTGCCTCCACAAACCTAAGAATTCCTCAGACACATGTTACTGCCTTCATAATACATTGTTAATTTCACATACGGACTCGGTATATTTCATTCTTCAAATGGCGGTTACATTCAACATTCAATCTCTCACATCTTCCAACAGGTGGGGAAATATTAACTTTTTACATAAATATGTTAATCCATTTTGTAAAAGATCACTCTTTTTAAAGTTCTAGCACAAGCCAGAACTGTGCTGAAAGGTACAGGATTAAACACACACAATGTGAATTTAATATCTGTTGTTTACTCAAACTGCATTTGAATTATAAAAAATCCTTTAATGTTTGGTATAAAACAATTGTTTGTTTACATATTGAAGTTACCATGCTTGCTAATATCTTACAAAGTCACCAACATCTAAAGAGTAAACATCTGGCAAAGCTAAAATTAAATATAGATAGTTGACCACTCACACAACTCAACATGTCTCTATTCCCATACACTTGTGACAAATGCAACAATATGGCGGTATGCTTGTTCACACATAACTACTTGGACTTAACACTTCATCAGCACATTTACCTACAATTGTATTCTGCTTGGCAGGGAATAACTATGCTTATTTTAATTTAGAACGCCAGCACATTAACTGTGGAGGACACACACTTCATACACAGCCCCTACAGCTATCTCTGCGTACCTGCCACATAGTAAACACTTCCCGTAGTCATTGACAATATACGAACAGTTTTCATCGGTCTCCCATCTACATTTAGCTCCAGAAAATTTGTCCCAATTGTGAGGATCACTTGATGCCACTTTCCATCATTAAACACTTCTTCATAATTGTCTAACAGAGTTTTTGGATTCCCTGCGGTTAGGAGTTCAACTTTAATTTTACCTTCATGTAGAAAGAGCTGAAAAAAAAATTCAGTATACAGAATTACCCAACCGTTTAAAGAAAAGCCACTAGACAAACTGTAAATGTTGTGAAAAACTATTCTGACAGAACAAGATAATTATATATGAACACTAACATGGAAACTGAGGACCATGCAGCCAGTACAGTTACTAGGCTATGGTTTGGACAACCTGGGAATCGTGATTCAATTCCCATCAGCACAGACTTTTCCCTACTCCAAGGCATCAAGACTGGCTATGGGGCCAACCCAAGAATCCAATTCCATGGGTACCAGGAGCTCCTACCCAAAGGATAGAGCAAGCCACAACATTAAGCTGACCACACACCTCCATCTAGTGTCCAGATTAAGAATGAGTGGCACTACATCTCTATCCAATGTGTGTTTCTGTGGCATGCACAGGAACAACTATGTAAAACAATGCAGTAACTAAAACTGTAACTTTGTAGTTCCACATTAATTACAAGCCAAATTTTAGCATAAGGAAAGAGTAAATATCTTCTCACAGAATTGTTAGCACATGTGAAAAATGTGTAGTAAATGCATATATCACAACAGGACTACCAACCAAACGACTGTAGCGAAATAGTTTTTATATACAACAACATTCTACATGTTTCAGCCAAACATGTGCCCATCCTCAGGGAGGTATCACAAAGGATAAGAGATTAAAAGAAAACACTTTTATCTAACTGAAGTTACAACAGTTTCATCTTTTACTGTTTTATCCTTGGTATTTTCTCCTTGAAATGGCCACATGAGTGGCCAAAACATGTTGGAGGTTATTGTATATAAAAACTAGCACACCAGTGTGCATTTTATTGATATTATTATTATTATAATTATGTCAAACATACTCAATAACCATATTTATTCAAATACAAGATGAGGTTTTCCCTTAAATTTGGTGCCTAAATATGTGAGGCCTTCTTAATTTCGCATGCTGAATTGGAGCATGCCAAACCAGACCTCTGAACAGTACCATGCAGAAGCAAACAAAGGCCTGTACCGCCAAGTGTAGACAAAAGAGGGAACACAACATGACTAAAGTTATATGACACAATCTTTCCTTGGACTTCACTCATCGTCAAATATTTTACAACACACACACAATGTTTCAGGAGCCACATGTTTTTTTTAAAGGCAAACAAGTACCTAACCTGGTGGACCTCTTAGATCAAGCTATTCTGGGCACTACAGAAACTGTTAACTTGTAAGATATGCACCTGAAAACAAATGCAGTCCAAGGGTAGTGACAAGAAAATGGCTACTGAAAAATTAAGAATTAACTACAGGACATAAAAATAAAACCTGGGCAAATCCAAAAATTAAAAACCATAAAAAGAACACTGAACTCAGACTGATCAGACCACAGACACAACATGAAAATCCAAAACACATGTATTTAAAATTCTTAACACCACTAGCACCATCTGTGGAGAAAACTGTCAATCTTCTTTATGGGTTCAAGTCAGTTTATAAACCAAGAAATGTAACTGTATTATTTAATACGTGTGGATCATAATGGCATGGCAGAGCATTTCACCAGAAGTGAGTGTGAAGGGTTTTTAAGAAGTGCTGTATATCCAATGCAGTGGATGGGACTGATGACGATATGTTGTGGAATGGCAGTAGAGGAGTGAGTGACAGGAAGATGAAAGCTCTGACTGTGAATATGGAGACAGTGACACTGATTGGTACAGGTAAATGGAATATGACATGCTTTGTGCATTAAGTATACAAAATTAATACTAAAATATTTTTCTTAGCAGACATTTTATTTTTGGAAGGCATCTCAGATTTGAATAAGCACATTTTCACTTGGCAGGCATGTTATATTTCAGTGAGTCAACTCAGATTAGAGTCGTCATGCATTTGGGTAAATATGGCAATGTACGGATTACGGATCATTTAAAAATGTGTATTATAATATTTGAATAATGGTTGACCAAATATCAAGATGATGCACGGTCCAATACGCATAAGATTCAGTGTATTATAATGTTCAAAAAGTTCCTTCTCACCTAAGTACTCTATTAACATTGTAACATGCGCAAGACTATAAATTCATAGTGTGAATACACAGTGCACAGGAGAATAACATATACATGTAGAGGGGGATAAAATGGATAAGAGAGTACGTTACACAACCAAGAACTACATGATTTATACATGACCACAACACTGTAGTAATGATATGAAGGGGGTTGCAATAGGTTGCAGATTAAGATGTAATGGTCAGATAATATAGGCATAAAGGATTTGTTGGGGAAACCTTGTAGAAAATACGCATTAGGGAAAGTGAAATTAAATTGGGCAGATATTAATAAATACAACACTTGAATTTCAGGAAGCATTAAATAATACAAGGATGAGAGAGACTGGACTTAAGTGTATATTCAAAATAATTAAGATTTGAGGTTCTGGTACCAAAGTTATAGGTTATGTTTAATTACAATCCTTCCAGCTCGATTAATTCAACACTCAGAATTTTTATTACAGTTATACACAACTGAAGAAAACAAAATTATTGACACTAATATATGTTTACCGTAATACCCGGGAATATTAACGTCTGCCCTGAAACCTGTAACAGCAAGTGTTACACATCTTTAATATACACCCAACCTACGACAGCGAAATGTGAAATCTTGAATCTCAGTAGTAAACAGTCACAACTTAAAATCATGTAAGTCTGAAGCAGCTGAATGAAGGTGTTTTAACACATCATCAGTAAACAAAATGTCTAACAAACACAACACCACACTATACAATCACAACATTTTGAAAGCTTTAGAAACATTGTGATTATATAGTGTGTTGTTGTGTTTATTAGATGATGGGAAAAGTCTTTTTATTGACTAGTGATGTGTTGCAAGTTGCTCCATTGTCAAGAAATTCCATGGTGCAGATGCAGGTGTTGTAACTGAGAATAACATTTTTAATCTTAACTTCCTGAATTTATCCGTAAACCTTATAGCTTTGGCCACTCAATACATTCCATTCTAAAAATTATACTACAGTAATTACTGCAAAGGATAACAAATTACAATTATGAGTCTTGTTGGTAAGGTAAAAGATATCAGGGTTAAGCACAGTTGTGTGAACAACATCAAAACTAATCACTGTTAATACCTTAACATAACCATCTGATGTAAACCTGTGATACAACAGTAGGCCATCTCCCTCATACGTCCGGAATGAAAAGGAAACATTGAGAGAATGTACACCCTCATATCCTTTTAATTTTGCATACGACTGCGATGTTAAAAATGTAACTGGAATAATTGGAGGCTCCTGCAAAAATAACAAAAATATGCTTTGGAAATAACATATAAAAATACTTTGTTTATTTAATGATACACTTTGAGTATGTCACATTTTATCATTACGAAATCCACAAAATACAATTTAGTGACTTCTATAGCTTCACCTGTTATCAATAAAACTGTTCGCAATCAGATTTCAGGAACCAGATTGTGGGATGTCAACAACAGTTTCACCAACACTATCATGAAGTGTCACTAACAGGCCACTGTTTTTAGGAATGTATTTATTCCCATCCTGAACTGAGAACAATGTTTGGAATATGTTCAGGATCACAAGTATAACAAATCTGATATACCTGTAAGAAACTGCTGCTTATCATTATAACATAATTCAGCAATTTTATGCCAATACCTACTTTTCTTGCCTAAATTGTGTAAAATATGAAACTGTGGCTCTGTGTGGTGTTCTTATAAACTGCTTTTACTGCAAGCCAAAAAGCTGATCTGTAAATACTACTTCTGGGTATCAGACAGTATCAGTCAGCCAGTGATGTGTGAATGAGCATAAACTATTTCAAAATCTTCCATGCTGACTTCATTCAACTTCACTTGTCTTTTGAAATTATGACTCCAAGCTTGGTCACCAAATCTAGTGTCCTACATTCTTCACCATATACTTAAGCTATCTACTAGTGCTAAAAAAAAATTAAAAATAAATGGCATGTAGAAGCATATCCAAACAATCTGACATTTCAGGTTCTCAAAATTGAGTTGCTGTAAACTCAAATTTTCTGGGATGTGACACTGTGTCATTGTGTGCCTAGTTCCTGCCATTTCAAAGGACTGAACTGCCTTCAGTTTCTGGGATGAGCAGGGTCAGAGAGCTTGTCCCTGATGACAAAGATATTATAATCCCTTCAAACAATGGGAACTATTAACCCCCCAACACGGTGTCACATCCCAGAAGACTTTAATCTTTAAATTAAAAAACAGAAAGCATAATTTCTAAATCAGAATGTCACATAACACACAGCTGGTGTGATCATGTCCCATATTCATGCACACATTCTACATATTACAATTACAATCATGTAGTATCTCTTAGTAATAATACAAACACATCACTGCCAGCATTCCAAACTCAGCATCCATGCATGCAGGCTTGATGGGATGACAACATGCCATCGCAGCAACTGTAGTTGTACAGTTCAGGATGACCCCTAGAGACTTCTACCATTAATCTACTATCAGTACTTTAGTACACCCAATCCATTACACAGTAAAGCCTTCTGTTAAGACGGCAGATGTGATGGTTGATGAGAAAGGTCGTACCAAATTTTTACTGTATAGTGCAATTGGTACTTATGCTTCTAGGTGTAACAATGTGAAAAAGTAATGATGACACAACTTAATAATGTGCAATCTGAACTGTCCTCTCCTATCACTTATTGAATTTTTACAGAAGGAGATTTATGGTGATGGAATTCCTTTAACAGAGAGTGTGGTTAGCTATGGTAACACTCGTATTTCAAAATCCAGCCAAGCAGAAATTAATATGGACAAATGGATTACAATAAATGCAAAATCATCAAATAAACTGGGAAAATCTAAACCAAAGTCAGTTACAAAGACCACCGGTACTTCAAATCATTATGTGCTACCTTCCAACTTTAAAGAACTGAATGCTGCGACTGAAACCTTTAAGAATGCGTACAAGAAACTGCAGTCTCAATTTTGAGTGAATCAAATAACTGTTCACTTAATAAGCATAATATCCTTATAACAGGTGAAAGTCATGCTAAAGGATATTTGGAGAAGATTTTTTTGTACTGGGAATTGCCTTTGATGTAACCGGTATTGTTAAACCTAATGCTGATTTAGAAAGAATATCTTCTTCAGTTAAATCAGATATTAAGCAACTAACAAAGACTGATGCTGTCATAGTGTGTGGTGGATCTATAAACACAGCCAGAAATAATTCAAAGAAAGGATTTCATTCCCTTAATCATTTTGTTCATAAAATAAGTAATACTAATGTTATTATCATGGATGCACAACAGATTTAATTTGGCAGCTTTCTCCTCTGTAAATAAAGAGGTTGAGGCATTCAACAGCAGACTGTACAAATTGCTAGAGATTCATAAACATATACAGATTAACAATATGAGTACATATACAGAGCACTATATTACACATGGTCTGCACATGAAGAGAAGTGGCAAAGATTGGAGTGTTCATAACCTAGCAAGGTTAATCACAAAAATATTCTTGTGAAATTAAACTTCCTCTCCTATAATTCTAAATTGGACAGTTGAACATGTAGATACTTCAAACCAAGCCACTGAAGTTAGTGATGAACAGAAGTGATGTGCATTACAAGTGACAGCAAAGGAAGAATTGGTACAAGAAGTTAGTGAATCACATTTCAATAGTAATATTGATAAATCCATATCACGACAGTAACAGTAATAATGCAGCTGTATTACAAGCTGCAACAGAGGATAAGATGGTTACAAGTTCTTTTAAGAGATCATGTTCATCTAATCATATGGACAACAATATGGATCAAGATGGAATACCCAGTGATATTCAAGACAAGTGTGTGCCAAATTAGTGTTAGTGAAGAATGTTCAATGATAAGTATTTTGAGCAACACTGATGATTGTGTAAATTGCTCACATGATTCTGCACAAGATCCAAAACTTGAAGTTGAGCAACGCTTATCTAAAAGGAAAAAACCTATTTTTAAAAGCAATGATTTTTTATGGATATTAAACTGTGTGATACATACAGCACTGATTTGAAAAATTCTTTAATATTAATGCATCAGAACATTAAGGGATTACTCAGCAAAAATGATGAACTGATGTTTTCATGAGTAACAAACCAAATTAACCCTCATTTTCTCTGTTTACTGGAGCATTTTTTATCTAAGCAGACCCTCAGTTTTGTTAATTTAGAAAATTATACTTTACATTCTGGCTATTCGCACTCTTTTTCAAGGTGATGGTGTTTGTATATTTATCAGAGAGGATGTCAATTATATTCCTCTTGATATTTCTGAAAACTGTGATGAGAAAATCATAGATCTGTGTTATACTATAGTTAATACTAAATACTAATTTTTCTAATTTGATTATAATATTGAATTATGGGTCTCCTTCAGGGAATTTTTATCAGTTTTTAGCCTTGTTGGAATCTACCATGAAGCACATATAAAGGCCTAGGATTGAGGTTTTAATTAGTGGAGACATAATTGTTAACTATTTGATGAATAGTTATCGCAAGAAACAACTGTCTTCATTACTGACTACATATAATTTGTATCATTCAATCTATTTTCCTCTAAGAATACAAAACTGTAACGGTACATTAATAGATAATAGTTATACAGACTATAAAAAGCGACAAGATTTTTCAGATATTTCCACAGTTAATGTTCTGTCACATGACAATGGTCAATACTCAATTTTAAAGAATTTTTTACCATGATTAAAACTAGAAGTTTGACTAGAAGAACTAATTATTATGTGAAGATTCTATCCCTGACTTTTTGGAGTTGTCAAAAAATGAAACTTGGGGTAATATGTATGAATGACAACATGCAAGATACATTTAACTCATTTTTAAATACTTTAATTACTGTCGAATCATGTTTTCCTGCTCAACATACAACAAAAAATAACAAAACAAATAGATGGATTACTCATGGTAAAAGGGTGTCTTGTAGGTGGCACAGAAATTAATAGCTTATTATACTCGATACTGCATAATTTTACAGGAAATCATAAGAGGCAAAATGATGTATTTCAACCAATTAATATAACTCTTTGATAACAAAACAAAAACTATGTGGAATACTGTTAAGACAAAAACAGGAACAAAATGTCACCCTGCTACAATGCCTTCTGTACTTGAAATATATAATTTAGTAAATAATCATAATCAAGCTGCTGAAGCTTTCAACAGTCATTTTTTAATATTAGTGCAGAAATTAAAACTCCAAGATGTTCAAGCAGATTCTGCTATTCCATATCTAGTGAGTCACAATTCTAATCATTATCCGACTATGCCGGTTGTTCCGGTAACAGAGGTGGAAATAATAGGTATAATTGGCTCCCTGAAAAATAAAAATTCTTCTGGATATGACGGGATATCTAATAAAATACTGAGATCATGTGGTCATGTAATAAGTCAGTCATCATCTCATATTTTTAATAAATCACTTTCTTTGGCTGTTTTTCCTGATACACTCAAATATGCCATTATAAGGCCACTTTTTAAGAGCGGTGATATATATAACACTGCAAATTACAGAGCAATTCATTGTTGACTGCATTTGCCAAGTTATTTGAGATAGAAGGCTTTCGCAGAGTAAGTCAGCACTTTCAAGGTTATAATACTTCGATCCCGGAGCAATATGAATTTAGAAGAGCATTATCCACAATTGTTGCTACATACAAGCTTATGGTCAGTATTCTTTAAGCATGGAACAATAAAACACAGACTGTAAGAATTTTCTGTAATTTATCTATAGCATCTGACTCTGTGAATCATACAGTTTTATAGCAGAAATTGAAATTTTATGGAATACAAGTTAAACTTTTGGGTTGGTCTGAGTCATACTTGGGTGGTAAAAAACAAAGGGTTGTACTGAACTCTCAATATTCACATAACTATGCTTCGAGTTGGGAGATAGTAAAGCATTGGGCCCCCTACGAATCTGTATTGTGTCCTTAGCTTTTTATTATCTATACAGATGATCTTCCTTTCAACATTAGACCTATTTCTGTTGTTATAATGTATACTGACACTAGTGTCCTCATTTCTAAACCCAATTATAACGAACTCAAACATGCCTTTAATTTCATTATCACACATACTGTAAATTGGTTTCATGCAAATCAGCTTGTTCTAAATATGGATAAAATATTGTAAAATTCACTACTAACAGCGGAACTTCACATTTATTTGCTTTGAAGTATGAAAATAAATTATTCACCGAGGTTCCTAAATTTATATTTTTAGGTTTATATATTGATAATCAACTTAACAGGAAGAGTCATACATAAGAGATTATTCCAAAGCCAAGTGCTGTTTGTTATGCCATCGGAAAAATCTTATTTTTCAGATACTGAAGTTTTGCATATGGTAAAAAGGTTAAGGTAAAGCAGTCCCATTACAGGCCTGGACAGGCCCAGAGGGTTCCAGGAAGTTAAGGTTCCCAGATTTCATGACAACAGCACAGGATGGTGGTAGGTTGTCAGCCTTATGCACCGGCTGCCTTTACCCCCAGGAAATACTCCTGGTACTCATTTCTGTTAGAGGATGAGTCGACCCCAGGGTCATAGTGCAATCAGATGGATTTTATGTCAATGAAAAATCCAGTGACACCAGCCGGGATTGAACCAGCAACCCTTCCGATTTGTAGCACAACACCTTAACCACTGCGCTACTGCAGTCCTTTACATATGGTACATTTTGCAAATTTTCAGTCAGCGACTGATTATGGTATAATATTTTGGGGAAATTCTACTACTTCAATTCAAATTTTTTTTTTGCTCCAAAAGAAGATAATCAAAATCATGATAGGAGTTTCCACTGAATTTTTGTGTAGGGGTTTGTTCAGGACAGTGGATATATTAACTTTTCCATGCTTGTATATATTTTCATTAATGCTGTTATAACTTAATAATTTTAACAATTTTCATACTAATTCATCAGTTCATGAAATTAACACTAGATATAAGTACCAAATTCAAAGGCCTGTGGTTAATCTCATTCGTTACCAAGGGGGAGTATATTATTCTGGGATAATGATATTTTGTATTTTACCATCGGTGATTTATAATTTAAAAAATACCAAATCTCGCTTCAGAGCTGTATTGCAGAGCTCTCTTGCACTATATTCATTGTATTACATTAAGGAATTTTCAGCATATATTAAGAACATTAATTGGTATTTATGTCTCCTAATATACTCATATATTCATGTATTTATAGCTATTATTCTAAAACTGATGATGTGAATTCACAGTACGCAATGTGTTTCGAATAAATCATTGTTTAAATGCATTTCACATGGAATTGTCTCTTGTACATACAAGGTCTATATGTATTTCTTTTAACAGGTAACATATACAACAATAAATATGGGTACATTACTTACAGGGCAGCTGTACAATGTGTTTACTTTCTCATACAAGTAGGTATCACCATAATTTGTAGCCTCCTTAATACTGTATATTACATTTGTTGTGTTCAGATACAGGTTCTCCATGCAACCTGTAAAATTCTGCATTACTAGCAACCCATCTTGTTTGTTAGGAACTCCCCCAATATAGAACTGAAAAAAGAAAAACACAAGTCTGATAACCCTTGACTGTTAAGTCAGTCTATGTACTGAGATAAAACATAGAAATCATGCAGCTGTAGAGATATGTAGTACGTGTGAAGGAAATATGGCAGGAATACAAAATACTGGATGGAGCTATGTGGGGTACAAAAAGGCACAAGCATTCCTTAAAACATAAATTCAAATCTACATTCCCATACATATAAAGGAAAATATTAAGATACTTACACCTTTGTTAAGATCGAATCTGTTAAATTCAAACACTTATAAAAGGAAGTGGTAAGATACTTACACCTCTGTTAAGATTCAGTCTGTAAAATTCGCCCTTGATTCTTCCACGAATTTGAACTCGGTCAACAGAGAACATGATGTCCTTTCTGTTACGAGAGATCACCACATCATGCCAAATGTTGTCATCCAGAAGACTGCCAACTGACAGGCTCGTCATTATGCCCGCACCTGACCACAAGCAAGATGCTATTACACAGCAATTTCAGAAAACCTCTACTATCACAGAATCTAGACCATTAAGACTGCCCCACTGTGATACTGCTGAACCTACAACCCAATCAGGCAGTGGTGCTTCTGTCATGGTGGCAGTAAGCATGTATCAAGCTTGTACTAATCATTTAAAGCCCAGTCACAACTATGCATATAAACTGCAGTATTTAAAAACTTTACAATCTGCCCACAGATTGAATTTATGTACATTTTAGTCATACCATTCTCACAATCAACACATTATATAGAGAAAAAGCTGTAACTGACAAGTCTGCAAATGGAAAGTAGTGTGTGTTCTCCATGAGGTAGGAAGTGAGTTTTTATATGTAATTTACACACACACACACACACACATACATATATATATATATATATATCAGTCCTGAAAGGGTTAAATGGATATGAAACACATACAACTAACAGCAACTATATAGAATGAGTCACCATCAATCATGAGATGCAATGAATATTTAAGGATTTCACCATCACACATTTGGAATGAAATGCATTACTGAGTTATGGCGGTGTGTTGTAACAGGCTAACCTGCCAACAATTCAGACATTTCTGTCTCCATCTGCAGGGATGGACTGCAAAGGTGAACCTTGTATTTAAAGGGAAGCAGTGGAAAAACTGTACATTCTGTGTGCTGCACAAACAGACAACTTAAGCATATTCAGAAACTGAGGCACTTTCCATGACCATCATCTATTTGGTGATGTAAAAGACAATGTCCCTCTCCAAACAACCCTGCATTGTTTATAGTTAAGGTTCCTGACAGGAATATATCGAATGTTTGAAATGAGATGAGTCACACATGTCAAAATTGTTTACATCAGTACACCATCAGCAGTTAAGCTGCACATATGAGAGACAGCAAAACATGAAAGTTGTTTTATAATCAGTTAGGTAAAAGTTAATATTTACTCTAAATTACCAAGCACCATTATTCTCAGAATTGTTTTTATGTTTCATTCACATATTTCCATTCCCTGTTCACATGGACAGACAATTTCTTGAACCACTTAAAAGCCTAGTGGTAAGAATATGCACCACTGAAAATTTAAAAGTAAGAAATTCTTTACTGTGTCTACATGGGGTACTTAGTGTTTTGTGTGTTTCTCACAATAACTGATTATTTCCCTGCCAACATTATAAAGTTAGTCTTTATAATGGACACAAGCCTGTACAGCAGGAACTGCATTTTTATATATAATTTAGATGAACATCAATCTTAAAAGCTAGGTAAGTCTTCAGTAGGCCTCACTCCCAGCAGGAGATGCATCCAAATGAATGCAGAAGACTGTGTGTTATATATGCTGAGCTACAACCAAGACCCTTATTTTCAAAGAATCTTATGGATATCCTGTTTAAGCAAAGTGAGAATCTTTCCACCCATCTCAGTCTAGCAATAGAGATAATAGTATGTACAGCCCCACATCAATCCGCCACAAGCTTTTATGGCTTGGCGACTATGTTACTTTAAACCTTTGAGGCCAGAATAAAATGTCTGTAACAATCTGCAGAAGACTGCATAAGGGCAGATATAATTATATAACATTCAGCATTTCAAGCAGCACACTCCGCATGACACACAAATATAATGTTTGGCACCAAAGGGTTAAAACTGCTGCTGATGTAATTCAATGCGCTCTTTAGACTGATATTACAGACACAGACCTGACAATGGAGACTGCAACATCTCCAAAACATCAGGAATATATGATCAATGCAATAACCACTGATGTGATGTGCATACCAAGGTCTATGTTCAGAAGCATCCTGTTGTCCCTGAGCTGTAATGCGATGTAATCACCCTGTGTACCTCGACTGTACATAAGAACTCCATTTGCAACATTTGTCTTGAATCTAAATTTAATAGACTCCCTTGATGCCGAAATGGGGTCCCTCATCAAATCCCATCGAACAAGTGCAGTGCCATTGAAGTACAGATTGTCTGCCACTGGAAAAGAAGCAAGATTTCAATGTATTCCATGATGGAATGAGAGTAACATAAAGAACGTCACTGTTTTAAACTTCAAAATCTTGTGTCTTGAAGAACACAACACTAACAACATTAAATTTACACTGGCAAGATGAATGTGAATTACACATTCTTATTGTAAATCCATCAGTTAGACTGATTACATTCAAATAACCTCTTTCACTGTTACATATCTCATGACAATTCCAACTTTAATGCAGGCTACATAAACTACACAGAATCAAATGGGAATATGACAGCAAATGCCACATTATGAGGGATGTAGAATATATCATGATACTATCTCAGTATGTGTCTGGAAAGCCTGGGGGGGGGGGGGGGAAAAATAAGGAAAGAAAAAAAATGGGTGAAAAAAAAAAAAAAAAAAGAGGGAAAAAAAAAGGGGGGGGGGGGGGGGGAAGGGGGGGGGGGGAAGAGGGGAAAGGGGGGGGGGGGCAGAACAGCTCTCCA
>Ga0123354_10007462_pt1 | contig 16469 bp, 12 predicted proteins | sample TergutLab28metaG_2_FD_97872 | JGI IMG/M metagenome (GOLD analysis project Ga0123354, IMG submission 97872) | Labiotermes labralis P4 segment gut microbial communities from Petit-Saut dam, French Guiana - Lab288 P4 | ecosystem: Host-associated > Arthropoda: Insects > Digestive system > Gut ...
AAGAAAATTTTTTTTTTGGGGGGGGGGGGGGTCATCTTAGTTGAGAGTTGTCTTGCATTCAGGTAAATGCAGTATATGTGGAACTTTTGGCAAACAGTTTTCAACAAGCAATAAGGAAACTAGAAATTGTACAAGCAGTGTCAACACTTACATGGATGTTTGAATAGGACTGTACAAAGGAAACATGAAAGAAGTAAAAGAAGAGATGAAATTTTTGCGTCATTTGCAGGATACACATTATATGATTACAAAACAAGTGAAGAAATTGGAAAAAAATAAAACTATGTATACAATTTAAATGACATTGTTGTGGATTGCAGATGTAAGTAGAGACAATATTTATGATGAATGAACAATGCATGCATTGCCAAGTTAGTATATGGATACATTCCAACTGGCAGAAGGAATGTAGGACAACCAAGGAAAAGGTGAAGAGAACAACACCCATGAAGATGGTACAAGCTGGGATGGCTTAAACCCTGTAGGTGATGACTTCTTACAGCCAGAATGGTTTTGAAAATGTGTCTGCTATTGTTCCACACAGTTAGTTGCAGTTAAGGAGATAATACTGTGGCAAATTTAAGCCTCCATGCTGAATCCAAATACACCTTGAATTCAAAGAAGTTTGAAAATATCCTCGAGTATCACAAGTTACAGTACCCTGTACTGTAAAATCTGATTTACTACGGTAAGAAGAATTGGGGATGTCATGGTTTCGTAGGTTTATTGGGCAGTCCAGTTGGAGCTGTTTCAGTATAAAATCATCATTGCTGACATCTGTTGTGATGGAGCTATCTCTAACATGCATGATTACACATGCAGTGTTTTGTTGGGCTGATAGTCTGATGGCAATCTTATGGCAGGTCTGTGTGTGGGCAGCTTGCTTGCAGCCTCATGTATGAGAGAATGAATATTCCTGCAGCAGTGACAGATGTCTTTCAAAAGATATGAGTTTGTATTCTACCTGAACACATCACTTTTATTCCACCAAATGCCTCTTGTGACATGCATTTCCAATCTATGTGTTCTGTTTCACATTCTGGCTACAGTACGAGTTTAACCTTTCTATGTCTATGCATTGCTAATATATTGTCAGAGTACAACCAACAAGATGCAACTTTTCTCTATTTCTTTAAGACGTTCTACATGTTTCAGACGATTTTTCCATCCATCATCAGGAGCTCAAAACTGCACATACAGCATCAGGCATTTGTCAGACCATTACTGCTTCTTGCTGCTAGCCTGGTTGGCTAGATAAGCAGTATCAAGTCTGGTGAACTATGTGACCACACATGTGGACCTGCACAGTCAATCCAACAACTTTCTAGTACTGATTCATTTACTAAGGTGCTAACTGAAATGAGACGGAGTGCTGTTGTGTCACAGCCATGTCTAATCTGGCCTGGGGAGGTGCATCTGCCAAAATAAATGGTAGCTCATCCTTTAAGAAATGCTGGTACTCCACTGTTAAATGTCCATCAAGAACAGCTGGTCATCAATAAGACTGAATGGCATGTTCAGTTAAAAGCAATGTTCAAAGCTGCTAGCATTTAGATGCCAAGGATTAAAGTAGTAAATGTTAGCTCATGTTATACCCTGGCTCTCGTCACAATCCAATGGCAGAAATCTGCTTGATGTGAGCAACTGTCAGGTTGGAGAGTGTGCATATAGTGGCATGTAGGAAGTTTATTGTACTTGTATTTGTGGTGACTGCATGTGATAGACAATTTGGCAAACACTTCTTCCTGAATGTGGGTTTTTATCACACATCCTGGTGCACAGAGTGAATTGGTGCCACATACTGCAACTGCTGACATATGCTGCTCCTGAACACTGCTCTGCTTGGGAGTCAGCAGTTGGGGAAAGTGACACCTAACAATTGCCTGTATTCGTCTGCTTTCCAACATTGTAGTAGCTCTTTGTATGCAATCTGTTGTGGCAGAATCTTCATACCTGATTATGATAACTGACCAAGTTTTTGAAACTAAGTTTGGAAAATCCCACGATGCTGGAGAATGTCTAAAATAATATGTTCACTGTATCACCATTGTCAGAAATATTTGGACTTAATGTAAATTTTGTGTCCTCAGTGAGTGGTACACATCCAAACCAATCTGTCCTTGACTGAAGGAAGATGACAGTATTAAATGAGGATAATGAATTTTGTATTACTTAATACTTGCATTTACATTCTTCTTTGTTCAGTTATGAAGTTACAATTCCAAAAATTTTCTCTTATTAAATTTTTGGCAGAATTGCAGGAAATTACAGTTCATTTCACTTTACCCTTTATACAGGAGTGCTGATAAGTCCTTAGCCTGACCAGGAAGGAAACAAGCTAATGTTTCTGTCAGAATGGCATGAATTTCCTTCGGCGCCTTGCCTTGCAGGAAAAAAAACTTGACAGCTTGCTTCTCGATGTTGAAATCATGTGTCCCTGACATGCTTCCGAGCTTGTTTCCTTTCTGGACGGGCTAAGGACTTATCAGCACCCCGATATGTTAAATTAGGTGACAAGTCACAACTGCTGTATAACCTTTGCTCTTTCCTAGTACTGAGCAAATTTCATAACTCTTAATACAAAACTTAAGAGGGGTTCAGCCAACAGTTTGACATTTTGTTCAATCATTTACACCAAAGTTTCTGAAACTTTTTTTTTCTGTGGAAAACTTTGTTTTGAAAAGTACTGTTGACACACCCAACTAACAACATGCACAGACACTACTGACAATTAAATTGGTGGAAATTTACACTGATCTACAATCAAAACTGTAACTGAACACATAAAACACAGTGTATTTGAGCTCCTTTTAAATGAAGTTTATTGTGTCATATCTGGTTTCTGTGCAATCATTTCTTTGTTTTGTTTGTAAACCACTACTTTCCCCATTGTTTCAATAACAAGTTACTAGCAGCTAGCCAGGTGAGTGCACTGTGTGATTAACCTATTTCTCTAAAACATATCTTGTCATTGCACTGCATAATTAACATATTTCACTTATTCTGGAATTTTGTGAAAATAAAATTGTGTGTAGCTGATGGGCTCTGCACAGCACATTTTGGAACCAATGAGTCAACTGGCTGGTAGTCAGCAAACATCACCTTGTGCAGTGACATAAGCAATCTCCTGTTACACTGACACTGTGATATGTGAGTTTGTTTTGGTCAATTACTGCATTTTTGCTGGTCATCAACCATAAGAATTCATTCAACTGCAACACATACAATACTGAACAATGCATGTTTTTGTTCAGAATTAACATTTCAACACATGCTCATAAATTTCCTCAGCAGTATCTGGATTCACCATTACCCAGTGAAAGGCATAAAAAGTGACATAAATTGACAGGAAGAGACACCAAAGTGTGTGTCAATACCAGAAAATCTCCCCAGACATCCAAAAAGATGAGTCAAGAACATAACATAGGTTGTCCTGTGAAATTGATCTCTAAAGCAGCCACAAAAAATCTATAGTCATATCAGTACTATGTACCATCTCCATCCTGCAGATTCAATTCTGCGACATTCCGTAATTGGCTCTTCAGAAAATATTCATGCCAGTATAGCTGACCTTCAACTTCTTTATATGGTGGATGTAGTAGACTGCTTTCATCTCGGTTGGTACATAAACTCACACAACAGGCCACTGGGATACTGATACTCCATTCAATTGTACCAAAAAGCTTTGAGTATGGTGTGCTGTAAATGCTAAAAGAATCACATAACACAATGCAGAATAGTATGTGAATGAACTTGAAAAGCCCTTCTTCCAAGAATCAACAAAAGCAAATAGTTATGTACCTTTGAGGTAGTACATAAAGCAGAATGTCCAGTATGGTACTGGCCATTAATAATGAAACCTGAAACAACTACATGGTTTTTGAAGGCTATATAGATTTAAATCTAGAATGCCTTGAAATCACAGAGGGTCAACAATGTGCAATTATTCATTGGGCACCTGGCTCATGAAGATGAGACCACCACACTCTCTTTACCCTTATCCTCCCAATGATGCCAGCAAATGGTAGATGGGATTTAACTCGGTGTTTAAAGTGTTAAACATCACACATCAAATGCCCAACACAGCACCACATTCTAGAAGACACAGAACTTGAACTTGCCATGGAATTTGTTACATCTGTGAGAAATGTGCATTGCTGTTGGAGGATACTTTCAGCAGGTATAGTGGTATGAGGGTAAGTAGAGTGGCTTTAGTGCAAACATATTTTGAGCACGAGTGAAACCTAGTAGTAGGTTTTTCTTTTTATTGAAGAGAGGCCATACCTGGTTGGCATCTGCCTCTATGAACAAGCTGTAACAAGGCTGAAACAAAATGAACCATTTTTTAATACTTTGTTTTATATCAAAAGGCCTTAAAACTGAGATCAATAACATAATGCTGTACTGTTACAACTGGTAGTTATGCAAACTGTAATGAACTCCTTGATCAAAATGGGGGACTCTCCAATCTTTTTTTAATATCCTGGGTTTATAGTTTAGTACATCTATATACTGTATGAATTAGGTAATGTATAGTCTCTAAATTGTAAATCTACCACAGTGATTAAACATCACCGAATGTGTAGTCAACAAAAATACCAGGATAAACATTTCTTCAGTGGCATTAAAAACAAAAGTATATGATGATAAAAAGCAAAGCCAATGTTTGGTAGTACACAGTTCTACCAATATATTCTTATAAATACTGACAATTTACATAGTGTAACAGTGAAGTCTCCTATACAAACACAGTTCTCATGTTTTCACAAGTTTCTTCTCATTCAACTGTAACACACAACATACATTAAGATCATTACTATTTTTATAAAATAAACCAAAACTGAATTTTTAAGCTTGGAACTTTTTATGCTTCAGATTTTTTCTTACTGCACTTTGAGACGCTGGGAGGCAATAACCTAAACTACGCAAAACGGAGAACAGGTGTAAATTTTGTAACATGACCACTCACGTTGAGTTATGTAAAGAGTACACATAAATGACTTGGATATCAGTTAGTACATTTTCTAATATAAGACACATAAAAATTATACATTCATTTTCCTGCACAGAACACCCTCTCATAACACCTGTCTTACAGTACAACAGATAGGTGGGTAAGGGTCTGAAGTAACAATTACATCAAATAACAGTCACCACAACTAAGTGTATATGTATTTTTACTGCGGCAACAAGTTTCCACCATTTAACGAGTCATTATTAGGCTAAAATACATTTGTGTATAAACTTTACAATTTGTGTATCCCCTTTCTTCTGTCTTATACACAAATGTACTTTAGCCCGATGATGGCCTGTTAAAAGGTAGAAACATGTTGAAGCAATAAAAAATACATATACATTTAGATGTGTCGACTGTTATTTACATAATTATTAATGAGAAACACAACGGGCTGTCCAGTCTTTTAAAAATGGTCTGAAGTACATAATTAAACAATGAAGATACTCTTTATGGCAGAGAGCTATGAATTCATCCAATTATTACACTTCTTATACCTTCCCTGGACACTGGAAAAGTACACATGGATCCATCATTGGAGTCTATATTCTCAGATCTATATGAAATGTGAAATAGTTTACAGAAACTTTAAATTACTAATGGGTGACAAAAAGTTTCATGTTTCTTACAAACTTAAAAAATGTTTCATATTTGCTAACAGTAGCTTTCTTCCTGAATCACAGACATTTCTAGACTCTAATGCTGCATACTGACCAAGAAAAATGTATGGTGTTCTCAACCAATGCAAAATCCTAAATATTTATTCTCCCATATTTCACTGTGCTTAAAAAGAACTTTAAAATTCAATCGCTACTGCAAGTGCATCTAGCGCATGCGATAAACATTCGTCTCATGTACTTCACCAAGCTCACCCTTGAAATCTAATTCAATAGTGAAGTCCAAATCTCTATTATTGCGAGCATTTGGTTTCATTGAAAAAACCCCATAGATCTCCTCATTTTTCTTCACTGTTAAATAATCATCAAAGTAAAACACAGTCTGCTTCCAATGAGTATATGGAGCTTCAGGTGCTGTGCTGAATCCAATTCTTTTGTGACATTTGGTGAATTCAATGTTGAAGAAGGTGACAAGTGCTTGAATGTAGTCATTACGTCGTACTTGGAGATGGAACGGTGCAGTGAAATTTAGATCTTCTTTTGTCACAGTGTACAGATCAACTTCTTTCAGCAAACATGCATTTGTCACCACCTGGAAGATTCACGAAACAAGACCTCAATATAAGCTATGTACTTCCATATACACTTTCCACTTCAAAACAGTGAAGAAACTGAAGCATGTACACAAAACGTGAGTAGAGTTTTAACAAATAAACATCTGTTTGAAATATTTCAAACAGACTGTGTTTGATACAAGCCAACTACAACTCTCAAGACTACAGGGTGTATTCTGATATTGAAATTTTATCCTCTAATAAACCACAACTATGGAAACCAACTGAAAGAAATAGTACATGCTGCACAAAAAGTGTGCTTGACTAATGTTTCATAAATGTTCAAACAGTAATTCAAACACCACACACAAAACAATGAAGTGTGAATTTAATTTTCCAGTATTCCATTAATAATGCTACTGTGGCATACATCAGTTACACATACCTGCTTTGGATCGACCACATCAACCAAGGGTTCACTGATAGCCACTCGTCTAATGGAACTCATGTCGAAGCCATATACATCATCCCACCAGTTGATTTTCTCATCCTTATACTGTCGATCTTCAATTCCAGTCACAAAAAGGGTAGCTCTATCAGGAAACAGCAAACCATCAGGGCGAAGCCACTTGTCTCTGGCAAACAGTACAGTGTCTAACATTGACTCGTAGAACAGGCAGTAACCCATCCATTCTGAGATGATAATGTCAACGCTATCCAGACCGTGAGGTAATTCCACCTCCTCAACTTTCCCTTTCACAATAGTCACCACGTCACTCAGCTGGTTAGCTTCTACAATCTGCTTGGCATACTCTACAATATTGGAACATTCTATTCCAATGACACGAGCTGCTCCTGCTTTAGCAGCAAACATAGATAGAATGCCTGTCCCACAGCCAATATCCAGAACAATTTTTCCCTGTTAAGAAAAATTTTATTTTAGAACATGATATTTGTGCAACAATGGGTTTCAACACTAAACTAAGGATTACTTTAAACGAAGGGAATTTAACACTGAGATAATGGGCCTGTGACCACATAAGCTATGCATTATAAGACAGCAATATTAATTTTGTTGTTGCATAAACTACAAATACAAATCTTTTCACAGAAATAATTTGAGGCTGAACAGCTCCTGGTGACTTACCCGATTTGAATGAAATGCATCAATAACGCACCAAGACAATTCACGGGCCATTCAACACTACAAGTGCACACAACACAATATAGATAGTCCAACAGACCTGCTGTCATTCTGAATGAAAATGGCGAGGTCTGTTCAATATAAGGGTAAGATTAAAGCATTCCTCACCAGGATAACTTTTAACTCAAGGACAAAATAGACAATGATCTCAGGGTTCTATTCCTACCATATATGGAAATGCTGGGTCTCACTGGTAATAATGTTAGAAAGTTCTAAACAACTGCTTAATCACAGTACAAAACTGAAATGAGTATTATAAAGGCACATCCCATGTAATTTAGTCCTTTTATTAAAAAACAAAACCTCTTTTCAACAAATGCTTGAAATATCTCCACAATAATACACTTCGATCTCACACATACACTTAGGTTAGGGTTTCATGGTCTTCAGTAAAGAAACCATAAAACTCTATTATAACCAAGCAGACTTTGTACAGACATCCAATTCATTTACCTCACTGCAGAAACTGCTTGACCCTCATCTCATACAAACCTTAAACAGATGTTTGTTGTGGTACATGGAATTCCTGTATGTGAGTGTCCGAACTTCATCTTTCAGCATTTCTTCATGTATTCCAAAATGTGCATATGAGTCAAAATAATAATCTCTAGACGTCATCTCATCAACACTAATTTCCTTTCCAATTTTGTCATTTACCATCTCCTTTATTGTATGCACAGTGTCTGGGGTGACTTCCATATTTTCCATTTTAGTACCCTAAAGCATATGCATAAAAAATATTTTTACACATACATTATACATTCATATATTAAGTTCAATCTTGAATTCTGTACTATCCACTGTAGATAGGCAGTACAACCACCACATCTTATTTCTGCTAAAAGCATACACACTCAATTTTGCAAATGAATTTGGATCAAAGAATGCATGTAATGAAAAAATATATCAGTCTGTCACGTTTGTTTCTAATCATGGCCAAAAAGTTATGTCTTCCATACCACATACAATTCAAAACAACAAATAGACGAAATAAGTATTATTGGTCATGGAGAACTATGTAGGCAAACAGGATGGCAGAGCAAACATAAGAACATAAATGTAATTCTGACTTGTGACTGTTGTTCCAAAATACTTGGAACATCCCACATTTTTAAAGGATTCCATAGCTGTCTTCATACATGACTTTACCCTGTATTCTATGCATTCACTTTCGGGCCAACGTAATTTATTCTAATGGTAATTGTTGTCTCATCAGTCACCACAGTACTCCAATCAGAAGCTGATCTGTTCCATTCCTGTCAATTCCCCTGGGCAAACTTGAAAAGTAATGACAAATGCATCCCACATGTGTTTACAAGTACAAATTTCTTGGCGTCATTCAAACACAATTTTAATTTGCCTAAGAAGTTTCATGGGTACACCAAAATCAATCACAATGCTAGTGTTCCTCTGCTAGATGAAACACAGGCTGTCATAGTCTGTATATAGCCAGGTATATGCCAGAGCATTCCCATATTCTTTTCAGTATGTGACAAGTGCAAAGCATTTCGTCAGAAGCTGACCTGCTACATCAAATCCATATTAATGACTACCAGTAAGTGAATCTACATGTAGAATTAACCTTGGAAGAGTGCTTGTTATTTATTATTTGTAAGTTCTTAGGACTATTGTGCCTCAGTGATTACTGGTCTGTTTTGCTTTCCTTCTTTATAGCGAGATACAACAATAAATTTCTTCCACTGCTGTCACAGTTCTGCTTGCAATGAGTACACTATGTCATATGTGCTCAATACCTGTTGATTTCATAATGAGGTACTTCACAGAAGTCAGTAGTTCAAAGTAGTTGTGGTAAGTATTGATGTGAAGCTAATAAATAGGAAACACTAGAACTTCAGTAGAAAAAACATCTTCTAAAATAGCACAATTGCTGTCTTTAAGAATGTGGTATCATATTTGACATTAAAAAGGAGATGCAGAAACTGGGTTGTCAGGTTGTATTTGTGGCACTGCAATTGAAACCAGAGTAAACCTGGAGCACAGTGCCCCTCTTCCTTGCAGAAAAGTTTTTTGTAGAATAATTATTATACAGTAGGAATATTTTTCTATATTCACATATGGCTGCACATATGTAATACACTCTGGCACATGGATGTATACTTCACACTGGATCCGTTTGTGTGTACATAATATACCCACAAAAACGTACGTTTATGAAAATATTCCTTTACATTAACGATTTCTGCATGTGTGCAATTCGTCCAAGTTGCGTGCACACCGGCATACCTGGTGATCACAAACTGCATATTTTATTTCCCCACAGGTACATACTCGAAGTTTGCAGTCAAAAGTCGCCTAAGCAGCTTGTGTATCTGTTTGGTAACAAATTTCTCGTGTATAAATATAACATTTTTAAGGATACTGATATTACACTCCACCCATCCAATGGGATAAGCATAAAACATACACCTTCGTCATTTTTTTTTTTACATGATGCTTCAGATCAAACATAGACTGACGCCACTTCAGGTAGTGAAACATAAGTTTATTAACGACATCAGAAACTAAATACTTTGTATATAATTTCAGATATCACCTTGTCGGCCGATGGCATTCAGAATGCTATTATTTCGTCCAAAAATTGGCAATTAACAGCGTGGGCCCCACGTGTGCGTAATACACCCCTATTTCACAGTACACAGATACCTCAAAGACTATAATATTGTTCTTGTGAATAATGTGCAAATTTCTACGTCCTGCTACTGGAGAATAAAATCAACTTCACCTTTAGAAGAATTTACAGCGTTTCTGTCAAACAAAGCACCAAAATTTACTGTCCCTTATACAAGCCCGCGCACCAATAGGCAATTTTTAACTAAAATGCGAGTCTACTACCCAATCGCAGAGCTGTTAAGTACGTTATCCAATGATGAAAAGACTAAGAACTAAGTAATATAGGTACCACTTACATACACAAGACAAAAAAGTACTTACTGTCTTCGTACCGGATTAACTTTACTTACCTGTGATATAATATCCTTTACGCCTATTTCGTGATTTTCTATCGGCCTAACAACATTCGCCGCCATGTTTATCCCCAGCAGAATGCAGCAGACGGCGCAGTCTACGGCGTAAATTATAAGGGACTAATGTTTATTACGGCGATTCTATTATTATTTTACCTTGTGGTACACTGCATTTACTGTTGACATATTTATTGCTTATTAGTTGTGAATAACATTTGTGTACATAATAACATCACTGGAAGCCTCTCAGGAAAACCACATGACCAGTGACCAATGAGGATAGTGTATCTCATGACAAGTTTTTTTGGTTTTTGGATTGAGCTTGCAGATGGTTGGGAAGGAGGTCATGATGGCTTGTTTATGATTTTGTCAGATTGCCCGGTTATAATGTGAAATTCAACTGATGTCGTGCTTTTACTGTATCATCGCAAGAGGAACAAGAAACAGGATTGACGGAAATGCTGGTAATGTGTTTCTAGATAGTGCTTCGAAATTTTTAAGCATGTAACTGCAAGGAATTCAACTCGTTCGTCTCTTGTGGCCCCAAAGCTTCTATTCTGCATTGCCCATGTATGATGCTTAGCTCTTATGCCGTGTCTTAAACTTGTACATCGTCAGAGTTACTGCATTTACTTGTCAATCCTGCAGAATTGTATGTTATTGGTTACTAGTATGACTAGTGAGTGCATTACTACCGGATTGTACTCTTGTGTCATTGTGGTCAACACTCACGAAGGTAGGCTTCAAATTGGAGTGCTACGATTCGGAACTGCGGTATTTGTACTCAGGTGATCATTAATGTTGATAAATTGAAGTATGCTTGTTAACTATGGGGTAAAATACGTGGCGATGGCACGGACCTACAACTGGAAATAAAAGTGAGGATTTTACGTTTTTTGGTCTGCTAGTGATGTTCGTTAGAATATGGTAGAACTGGTAAACTGCAGCCAAGTTATAAGTATATACGTTGTATAGATACAGACGTTAGACAGGACGATAGTAGGAAGTGATTAAATCACCAAATACAAAACAGATGAGTACATTTCATAGTCTTATTACTTAAAAGTTTACTTAATTATTGCACATACAGCTAGGTTATAGCGTATACATACGAACCTTTAAAGTGATTGTGAACCCTTTTAAACATAAAAGATTTATTATTTGAGTAAAAGAGGCCTGTATTAAGTATCTTTCTAATTATATTTTTGTGTATCATATATCATTATAATTTTTCATGCCTTTGAAACTAATTGGCAGATACTGTTAAGTGTGTACACTCAGATCATTCATAACACTGTTAGGATGTTCATTGGATTAGGTCAAATCAAAGTATTTTACTGACCATCTGACTGATCTCTGCATCTAGCAGCCAGCGTCCACCAGTGGTTTCGTCTTTCTGCTGCAGTTCAGTTTACCTTATTTCATAGAAATAAAGTGCTGTTGCATCACTAATTTTTTTATTGCTGGCAGCTGAAGGGTTAAGTGTGGAATCATGATGTGGATGTCAGTGGTTGGGACGCAATGCTAGCCACATGCATTTGTGTAGTGCTGAGGTTAAGAATGGGTGGAACTATATCTCCATTCTCCCGTATGCCTTCATAGCATGTGCTGGGACAGCTTTACATTTCCCTTTATCAGTCTCAGTCCATGTCAGCTTCAGTTCTTCAAAGAGAATTCTGATATCCTACTTTGAAATAGTCCAGCAGTAATACTGTGGTTGGTTGGTGGTGTATTTGAACAAAGTAAGCAGTCTGAATTCATTATAAAGAGAAATTTTGTTGTAATTATTTCCTACCATTTATGCAGGTTGTAGTAGTTGTGCATCATGGCTTGACTGTTCTGTCTTACGGTTGAATAGTTTTTGTCATTGGATTTTGTTTTTAAAGTTCAAGATTATCATTCCTTAAATTTTATGGTTCCTTCTGGTGTATCTAAAATTTACTGCAGGCAGTAGACATTACGCTGATGACGTGGGCACACATTTAGGAGATTTGTTAAATAATAGCAGTGAATTTGAACTGAAGTATACTCTTTGCCAGGGGGCAGTTTAAAGATGTATTTGTGTATTGTCTGTGAAGTGTTCTGCCAAAGTTTGGTGATTTGTCAGCAGACTCATGTAATATTGCAGTGGGTTTGGTATTATGCTACGCTATGTTTTGTGTTGTTTGTTCTACTGCCTTACACCAGTTTAATCTTGTTTTTCAGTTTAGTGACTCTCAGAAGGCACCATATGTAACTTAATGCAGCCCTGGAGCAGAAAGAAGGGAATGATGGTAAGTACGTTGGATCCAAATTTCAGTATTTTATTTTGCGACTGGACATAATAATATAGTAATGTGTCACATGTATTGGGCACTTTTCATCATCTCATTTTGGTTAAAGAAACTCATTTCAGAAGCTTCCTCTACCCTCCTGTTGGATCAGTGTGTGAGTCCAGCTATGTCAGGCCCATGAAGTAGAGGTCCTATTCCTGTCCCCAGACAAAAGCAACAATTTATATATGGGTATAAAAACTAAATATTGAAAATCATCAGGTAAAGGCAGATTTACCGTGAAGTTATTGGAGCTGAACCTTCAGAGACCTTCACCCTAAGTAAATATTCACTTTCATACCTAATTTTGTATTGGTAAATGTGCATTCTTTTTCATGAAGGCCCCAAAATTTGTATAAGCTTCAGGCCTCACAAAACCTGGATCCATCCCTGGTGGCAAGTCATGAAAATTGCAAAAGGGGTCATGCTGTCTCAGGATAAAGACATTACTTCATTCAAAACAAAGGTGGAGAGATGACCAAATACGAGTTGTGGGAAAGTTACGTGGTAGAATTTAAATAACCAATAGTCGAAAAATATGGTAACCAATGTTTAAGTCTCTTATCTCAGCCCACGAGACAGACAAAAGAAATTTATGTCAGCACTGGTCCCATGCAACTGTGAAATCTTGTAACATATGTGCAGCCTCCGACATTAAGGATAGTGTAAGCAAGATTGCAGGATAAAAATAGGAACACTTGTGGGAATCTCAAGAATTCGACAAGCCAGTGAAAAATGCCAAACCAGACCACATTAAAGGCTGCAGTATCCATAACCTGGATGTTCTGGACAGCCTAGTTAACTGCAAGTTGGCAAAGAGGCCCATTACATTCCACTCTTCCATCAGATGGCAGCATTCAGCACCAGTTCCAGACTTCAGCCATTAATTACTATTGTCTTGTTGGTTTTTAAGATATTTTGTGTGTGTGTATGTGTTGTGCATGCATGCGCACATGCACACACACGCACAAAATGTTATGTAAGTATTATCAAAAAGGGAATAGAATGTGTGGTAGAGAAAACAGTACATGTTATCAATTAACAAGTGGTTAGGCCTGTCCATGTTGTTGCTAGGAACACAAAGTTACACAATAGGTATAACATTTTAATATCCAGAAAGCTGTGGTATCTGGCAGTAATGTGGTCCTGCAGGTGCAGGATATCACGGCTTTTACTGTAATGTGTAAAGTGGCACTTGCCCTAAGATCATATGACTAATTGTATAGTTTTAGGAGTTTGGTGCATTTTCTTCCCTCCTGCTGTTGATATTTATGACATTACATTTTATGTATATTGACTGCAACTATACATGATTGCAAAGGTTGAGATAAGTCATTTAAGGTGACAATATGAGATCTACAGGGCCTCCAACTAAGAGTGGAATCTGCTCATCAAATCTGTGTTAATAATGTATATTTTGTAGTGTACCACATATTAAAGCAGATTTTTGGAAATAACATGTTCCAACTGTCAGATGCGGTTTACAGCTGGTGAACAAACTATTATAAGCTGTTTGGATTTCTGGTATAGAAATTGTGAGCCTGATGGTTGCTTTGATTTTGTATTCTCCCAGGGAGGTGGGGGTTATCTGACAACCAATTTGTATAGGATTTCTTCATCTTCATGACCAACACTCGTTTATGGTGACAAAATCTGTGTTAAAATTCTATAATTTGTTAGTGAATGAACAGCTGGTTGTGTGCAGCTGTGAACTAGACTGTGTTGGACTAAAGATGTCAGATGATGCATTTTAACCAGACTTGTTGTCATAAAAAGCTGTGAACCATATAGAGGGAGTGGGGGTATAACTCCGCTCATTCTGAACATTGGCAGTAGTGGGGGGGGGGGGCAGTTTTACACCCAAGCTGCTGTAAGCCTGGGGAAAGAACCCCCAATATCCATGGAATATGAGGCTGGATGGGCCCCAGAGCAAATCCAGACTTCTTGGAGAAGCAAATAAAATCTTCTTGCCTCTGTTGGTGATCTGAACCCTGCCTAGGCACTACAGCAACTGTGCTGTCCATAATCATAAATTTCTGCTAGGCTACACAGCATCGCATCCCAGAAGGTAGTCGTAATCACCACCTTTAGAAACTCAGATTTTGAATTGTGTAGACACTCAATTTAATATGAACACACTAGGGACTGAAAGAGTGAACAATTTGGATTTGAAGGATTTTTCTTTCTATTTTCCAGGGAGATGACCCACCGTACCTTGCAGTTGGCACTGAGGTTAGTGCCAAATACAAAGGAGCATTCTGTGAAGCCAAGGTACGAAAGGTGGTCAGAAGCGTCAAGTGTAAGGTATGTATAAAGATGATTTACTTGTTGTCCCCAGTTCACTAATGTAAAAGAACCTCCCACATACTTGAAACAGACTGGCCCAGAGGCTCAAACTTTTGTTCGTAATGCAGAGCTTATGTTTATGCTTTTAATTAAATCTGCTGTTAAAGTATGCAGTAAGGGTCTTCCAGAATTGGGTCATACGTTTGAACAGCCAGCTTGCTGTGAGTTAGCAGTAAGCCACGATCCACAACAGTGGCCACATAAACATATTACAATGTGGGGAACGGGAAACCCACATGTTTCTGAGCAGTGAAGACATGGTACAGACCTTCCTTGGTGCAAGGATTTGTTGAGCAGACCCCATTGCGTTTTCGCTTTGGTCACCTTACTTAACCACAGCAGATGTGTATCTGAGGGATTTCATCAAAGGATTGAATGAAATGGCAGGCCTACCACAAACCATTAATGAACTGCATGTAAGGATTGCTGTGGTTGCCTCCATTAAGATTGGACAGGTGGGACATTATCTTCATTACATGAGGATACCACACAGAATAATTTGAAATTGGAAATTGCGTGGCACAGAAAATTTGATGTAGTGATATTCAGTATCCAAGTAGAATCAAAACAGATTTAACTTAAATGTGAGCTGTTACTGAAGGGCCATAACTGAACTGAGTCAGAAGTTTTATATGCATCTACAGGTTTCAGTGAGTTAAGGCAAGAGGATTTTGATGGGTGACCACAATACTGATATTGTATCAGGAAATGAAGGATCATATCAAGTGACTGGCAGATGCAGATTGGGATAAACAAATGAAAGCGAAGTACTGTTGTTGGATTTTGCTGCTAGCAATGATTTTGTTACTGGAGGTAGAATAATTCCACATAGCCATAGATAGAGGGGTGTCATCAGATTGCCACACTAGAAATTGAATAGATCATAGGGTGCTGGGGGGGAGGGGGGGAAGACGTGGTTGGGGCTGTAAGCTGGTAAAGAGATAAATGTGGGTTAAATTTAAGAACAGTACTATGCACATGTGGTTTAGTCCGTATATTGTTTGAATATCAGCGAGAACCATTAACTTGAGTTCTTGCTACATCGGCTTATGGCTGGCTGCATGTTAGCAGCTACTCATTCAGCGGTTCTCAGACAGTGTAGTCTTGGAGCCGGTATCTTTCATCGAATTATACATTTCCTTTATTAGTCACCTTGTATTTTTTTGTTGATGGTGTTATTAACTTTGAAAGGCAGTTAAAAAAACTGATGTTCCAAGAAGAATTTGGTGAACTCTAATTGAAGTGTCATATAACTGGGGAGACATACCCTGAATTCACAGTTGGTAATAAATGGTCATAAGTGAAAGTTTGTTAATGTATATATATATATATATATATATATATATATATATATATATATTAAACACACATACTCTCACACCCCATATATCTTTTTTTTTTTTTTTTTTATATCTACACAAAAAAAGATGTGTAAAAC
>Ga0123354_10007464_pt1 | contig 16468 bp, 6 predicted proteins | sample TergutLab28metaG_2_FD_97872 | JGI IMG/M metagenome (GOLD analysis project Ga0123354, IMG submission 97872) | Labiotermes labralis P4 segment gut microbial communities from Petit-Saut dam, French Guiana - Lab288 P4 | ecosystem: Host-associated > Arthropoda: Insects > Digestive system > Gut ...
CCCACTTTTCTCAGGCCATTATCTCCGTAACCGTTCAACTTTGGATATAGGTGTTTTGGGTTATATCGGTATACCTTAACATAAGGAACACTCTCCCGAAGTCTGGCACATTCCTCCTGGGACGCCTTGTATAATACGTACTTAAAACTTACGAATGTAGATAGTCTACTGTGGGATGAGGTTCACGTGAACAAGCACGCACGCACGCACACACAGAGGTGTAATTATTAATTAGAAACACAGCGGGGTGTCCGGCCTTAAACCACCCAGGTATGCTGAAACAAGGGGTTAAAATTTAAACCTTCCCATTCTGTGAGAGGAATCATTCTGCAGAATGTTACCGAATACACTGCTGTTTCTTATTCTGTAGGGGCGAAGTTCAAATATTAGCCTAGAAACTTGCTATCCTGGCCGAGTTTGTCGTGGGTTTTCTCAATTATTCAGAGAAATCCCGGGATGTACAAAAAATGACAACATAGAAGCTTCCTTCTTCAACTTTTCGAATCGTTGATCTCAAATCATGCAACCGTCCGACGATCCTACAGTCTGAGCTGCTGGCAAACGGAACACTAATTTCACATCACATGCCATAATAATACAGTCATTAGAAATCTGGAACTTCAAAATGAATGTATTTGTATGTGAACTGTGACGTACTGTGACGTCACATTTACTCACAGTAGTGAGTTTTACCAAACTAACCGGCATTGTGGAGGAACGTCTTGTCACCTTCTTGAACCTTGAACATGGAGACAACAGGTTGCTACGAAACACCCTTAAATGCACAGAATGACCCAAAAGTCAGCTATCGGGTCAGTAAAGTGTATACTAAAATACGGTTCAGTGATTTTTGTGCCAGTCTGTGAATCACAGTAACAGTGTTACATCTCGGAAGACAGTACTTTTCTTTAAGCGAAGTATCTACCAATAATGGGGACTGCGGTAGCACAGTGGTTAAGGCGCTGTGCTACAAATCGGAAGGTCGCTGGTTCGATTTTTCATTGACGTGAAATCCTTCCGATCGCACTATGGCCCTGGAGTCGACTCAGCCTCTAACAGAAATGAGTACCAGGAGTATTTCCTGGTGGTAAAGGCGGCCGGTGAGTAAGGCTGACAACCTTACCACCATCCTGTGCCGTTGTCATGAAATTTGGGAACCTTAACTTCCTGGAACCCTCTGGGCCACTCCAGGCCTCTAGCGGGACTGCTTTGCTTTGCGGCCGTCCGCATGGAACAAATCGGCTCCCATTAGACGGATTTTCAAAAATTTTATGTTTCATATTTTTCGAAAAACCTGTCGAGAAAATTCAAATTTTATTAGAATCTGACAAGAATAAAGGGGACTATAAAGAAGACATAGGTACATTTATGATATCTCGCTGAGTTTTTCGTATAATGAGAAATGCTTTGGGCAAAAGGTGCGGAGAGTATCATAGCCTACATTTTATTTCCAATCAATTTTTTTTTTGGAAATTCGTGCCGTGCATAAGGTAATGTGGGAAATATGGTAGAGCCAGAGAGGCCACAGACAACAATACAATACGGCGCATGCGCAATGAGTACTGGATAACAAGGCTACAGACACTCGGTATGTGTAATACTAATCGCTTTTCCACGGCAACAATGGTTACACAAACGCGACTCAGTGTTACGTTATAAGTGCGTTTTCTGTCATGTTAATATATGAAATTGTTAAATCGGTTGCTTGGTACGACCGTGATTAATACGCGTGATACAAAGGCAGTGATGATTTACATTGAGCTGCCAATAAATTTGTTAATGCCGTCTCCAATGGGCTTTTTAAATATTTAGACTTTATGCGGAGTAGGTAAGGTTGTTCCGTACTTAGCGAAGCGCCACTATGTGTAGGCGTATGGTGGAGTAGAGGCATAATTCCATACGTCACCTCGGCAGTAGTCTGATATGCCTGTTAAATTTATCGCTCCTGCCATTACTCTTCGGAACGCATTGGGTATTTGGGTGGATCCAGACATGGTGATGAAATCTCTGTATGTCCCTGAAATCGTGGTGGTCACTGACCGACTGTTATGCCAGCTTGATCGACTGAGAAGTATACTTGACATGCCTGCGCTGACACAGAAGGGTTGCGGAGGTTTAGATGCAACCCATTCGCAACCCGCTACTAGGAGGTGGGTGGTCAGCATCACGCACCGGCCGCTTTACCCACGCGAAATAACCGGTAGTAATTGTTTAGGAGGCTGGATGGGGGTCAGGGCCGTTCTGGACGGCACCGAAATCTGGCCTTCGCCAGGATTCGATCCCTGGACCGTCCACCCCTTAGTAAGTTGCTATACCGACTGTGCTATTCTGTCTGCCTATATGCTTGAGTTCATACCACAAATGTTTTCAGTCATTGCCAATTTTTAAGCTTAGTCGAACAGTTATCTCATGGTACAAATGTAAGTTTCAGGTTTGTTGAATTGGAATTGACTAGATTATTCCCACAGGCCACGAAGAACTTCATTGATGAGGTCAATCGACTACGCCGTCGCCGCAGAGCCGGTCCCGTTTCTTGGGCTACAGCTGTCAAGTTCCTGGCTGCACGGAAATTCGAAGTGAGTCGTGCTGTGACATTATACGAGCAGCATGAAGCGACACGACACCGAGAAGGGCTTGTCCGTTTTGATCCTAGTCGAGAGCCGCTAAAGAGCGAGCTCGACACCGGCAAGTTTACGATCTTGGTGAGTAGTCGAGTGGTGTGATAAAGTGCGCACAGCCTCACAAATGTAGCACATCCGTTCACTTCTGTTCAGTTATTTTGAATGTCATACATCTTACAGGAGAAATGTACTAGCCATAAAATGTTGGTTTCATTTTTGCCTACGACTTTTGGCCGATATATATATATATATATATATATATATGTAGGGGACCGCGGTAGCACAGTGGCTAAGGTGTTGTGCTACAAATCGGAAGGTCGCTGGTTCGATCCCAGCTGGTGTCACTGGATTTTTCATTGACATAAAGTCCCTCCGATCGCACTATGGCCCTGGGGTCGACCCAGCCTCTAACAGAAATGAGTACCAGGAATATTTCCTGGGGGTAAAGGCGGCCGGTGCGTAAGACTGACAACCTACCACCATCCTGTGCCGTTGTCATGAAATCTGGGAGCCTTAACTTCCTGGAACCCTCTGGGCCTGTCCAGGCCTGTAATGGGAATGCTTTACCTTTCTATATATATATTTTTTTTTTACTCGACTGAATGCCTAGTGATTTACTCATGACTTGTGTATGGGTTCACACGTCAGTCAGTGTAAACTGCTAGTTATTGCTGTGTGACATTCGTCAGAAATGAAATGTATATACAGATCTGAGCTAAACTGTCCAATTGAAAATACGTTCAGCTTTTTGCTAGTTTTGTGCGCACAGGACGAATAGACGGGCTCACTTCTTTTACCTCAGTATAATATTCCTTTATTAGATCGTAATAAGTAAGCTGTGTATGGAATTTAAGGCTCGTTATTTAATGTGACTTTCAAGCGACCTTGATAAAGAGTCCTTTGATAGAACGTAAATATAAATAAAGCAATTCCCTGCCATGACATCTCATGTACGGTTTGTCAATTAGGCATTTGTTCTGTTCATGTTTCATTTATGGCCACACTAATGTTCTGTTTCACTTCATGATTTACATGTATGTGCCTCTATACCAGCATCACACTATTCATGTCTCAGAGCATAGGGAAATATCAGCTCAATTCACAAAGAATCAATACCAAATTCTTATAATAAAACCAACTAGATGCACTAATTTCTCAAATTTATTTTTGGAATAAAACTCTACATGTTTCAGACAGTTCCTCTGTTCATCATCAGGATTTTCTCACTGTACACATGGCAGTGGCATATGTCATACAGGTTACAGTTACAGCTTGCGAGCAGGATCAGGACGACTGTCCTGATCCTGCTCGCAAGCTGTCAGCAAACCTGTATGACATATACCGTTGCCGTATGTACTGTACAGAGAAAAACCCCTTATGATGGACTTAGGAACTGTCTGAAACATGTAGACTTTTATTCCAAAAATAAATTTGAGATATTAGTGCATCTAGTTGGTTTTATTATAAGAATTTATCACCATACATGATCACCTGAATGTCAAAATTAATCAGTACCATCTAATTGTACTGTATTATTTATTTGTTGGATAGTTCTCTGACATGTTTCTTCCTGACTTAAAAGGCCATATTTAGTGAGACTTCTGTATTGTGTGCAACATTTGTTTCAACTTAACTATTAGAGTTGTCTTGTGTGATTAAAATCGGTGTTGTAGCAGATTATGGTTAAAATACAATAAAGATCTAATAAGTACAGTATACAATTTTTTCTTTGTATGTTTCAAGTTGTGAAATCGGATGTTCATTGTGTAGTGACTGCACTGTAAATGAAGATGTACGTAATGTATGCTGTACTGTTATTTGTAGAAGGCACGGAAAGTTTATGTGAACAGTCCACATTAATTGCAAGAACTGAAAGATAAAATTTGAATTGAAACTGCCATTGTGTCATTATAAGTGCTGTATCGTATATTGAGACCCTTCAGTGAAATAAGAGAAGTTGAACAGCGGAGAAAAGAGACTCTGAATTTATGGCGGGTGCGGGCATCTTACGTTATAAAGCACCAGTAAGAGCTACCTTGCTTAGGGATGCGATGTGTGGGACGTTATGTCTAATAAGAGCCTAATAGTTGAAATTGTGCCCATATCCTTTATCCGTGTAGCAACTCAAGTCTCTTAGTTACGGACATGCACGGTAGGCGACAATGATTGCCAGAAAGACTGCCGGGAAGTATGTTTGGATCAGTCATTATTACAGACCTGACCTTTGCCACTAAACATTTGCTTGCTTTGTTTTAATATAAAGTTTTCTTCCTAGAAGATTTCAGGTTCATGGCTTGTGTATTTGGCGAAATTCTGATTTCGCACTATCCCACAAGAGGCATAATATGTAATAGTGGAGATTTAAATTATGAGATTTCCCCCTTTGCTTATCTATGTGCGAAAAAGTAGACAGGTCTAAATGTCAATGGCAGTAAGAGTTGCATTAGTCATAAAAGAACAACAAGTGGTCTATTATTACATTTGAAAAGGTTTATTTGTGTGTGTGTGTGTGTGTGTGTGTATATATATATATATATATATATATATGTGTGTGTGTGTGTGTGTGTGTGTGTATGTGTGTGTGTGTGTGGATGTGGGTATATGGACTGGATTGGGCTGGTCCAGGATAGAGACAGGTGGCGGATGCTTGTGAGTGCGATAATGAACCTTCGGGTTCCGTGAAATGCGGGAATTTCTTGACTAGCTGCAAACCAGGTAGCTTCTCAAGAAGGACTCTGCACCATAGAGTAAGTAAGTAATATATATAAAGAATGTTAGTCCACGGGCATCCCTACTGCCTGCAGGGCTACCATGATCACATGACTGCGCTTGCTTCTGCTAAAATCAGGGCCGGCTAATTCTTCGTGCGCCGCTCTGTATAACCTTATCCAAAGTAAAAAAAAATCCAAGCTGGATATGCTACTTGATTTCAGTTTATTTTACTTCAGTCCCATTGTACGAGTGTCATACAATAGGTGTGGACGTGGTCAAACACCGTACACTTGTAGTCATGATTGAAATTGTGGACATTACCCATCTGTTAGTGTCTGAAGAAGGGCTTAGGAACTGTGTATGAGTTTTAAACTCTGCAAACTGATTATACTGTAAGTTACTTGAACTTCCGGAATGCATTGGCGTTTGTAAAATATTAAATTGAATTTGCAATGCCTCCTGTTTTTGCAGCGGTGGCAATTTGGAGGCCACAATAGAAATTCGGTGAAAATTCTTTGTACTAGCCTATATGTGCCTAGAATTTTGGAAAATGTTTGCACCCTTGATCTGGTAATTAATGATGTATGGTTTGAGCTGCTGACAGCATTGTTAAGTAAGTAAACAAAGAAATAAATAAATGAATAAATAAATAATCCAGTTTTCTGTGTTTATCCTTGTAATGTGTATGGATATTGTTACAGCCAACTCGGGATGCAAATGGTGCTGCTGTAGCAGTGTTCACTGCACGTATGCATTATCCACAAATGTCATCCCATCAGACAACGCTTCAGGTAATATCTTATGTAATAATGTAGAAAGAAGACAGACAATGTATTCCTAAATGTAACACTGAGGCGTGTTCGCAAAACCATTATATTCTGTCCATGTGTCTGTAGCCTTAGTTATCCAGCATTCAATGTACATACTCTGTATTATATTGTCATCTGTGGCCTGTCCCGCTGTTCAATAGTTTTTCACATTATCCCATACATGGCATGACTTTCAGAAAAAGGTATTGAACATACAATATTTGTTCTGATTTTTTCAGCAAATTTTGTGTGATATATTTTTCATTCCAACTAGAATTCAGTGAGATATTGTCATAAATGTACATATTTCATTATGTAAAATACCAACTATTCTTCTCAGTTTTTGATGAAACCTGAATTTTTTGTCCAGTTTTTAAAAAATCGTCAAAGATAAAATTTCATGAAAATCCACCCAGTTGGAAGCAAGTTGTTCCATGTGGATAGATGGATGGATGGAGAAACAGAGACAGAGACAGACATGATGAGCTAATAGTTGCTTTTTGTGGTTTTGTGAACGCTCATAAAAAGAACGTTGATCACAATGGTGTGAATCAGTTATCTTGTGTGTTGTTTGCATTTATTATTCTGTGGTTACTGGAAGCAGTCCCATGCATGGTGAGGATGACTTTGTCCATTGCTTCCTCCTTTCTGTCAACTGTTGTATTCTTAAATTGATTCATACTCTTGTGATGATAATTAAAAAGAGAACACAACTGTCATATTGCCGTTCACGTCTCTCTGACGTATAGCAACCAGCCAGAAGTAGTTGTCAGTAGTTACAGTTATCGCTACAAACAAGTGTGTGCACTGAATTGCCTGACAACTAGAGGGGAAGCATACAATCAAACATGCAGTTTCTAAACGGGGGGAATGGAGGTATTGCTCCAGGCACAAACCTCATCTCGATATGTATGTAAATTTTCATTTCCACACCCCTGACCGCTTTTGCTTGTGGGGTAAGAACCCCTAGTAGGAATTTTATATTAAGCTGGATGAACCCCGACTTCTGGCTGGACGTTGTGGAGTAAACATTTCTGTCTGTTGGAAATGGACTCCTTGAATATCCTGTAGTGTGCCCCATTGACTTGTCACTGCAAGATGTGCTGTGACAGTCATGGGGCTTTCCTTCTGTAGCCTCAATATGGTGCCTTTTCTCTCCATCTGTAAAAAAATGTGCTCAAGAACTGCTGATACTATAGCATGTTAGGGCACATACTTTCTCTTACATGTTCTTTATCCTTGTAGACAGCTTATAAGACTTTGTAAGTTACATAACACTGAAATCTGTGTAATAACAAATTTTTAAGTTAGTGTTTGTGCTGATTGTGTTGTATAATTGGTCTTATATGTCATTAACTTGCTGAACACCACAGAACTGTGGATAGTACCCCTTACAGTGATCTACTTTGTAGATTTCTTTACTATATGTTGTGTTATTGACAGCAAAAGTGACCCTATCCAAGATAGGGAACAGATATTTGTGCCTGTCAAGTCACCATTACTGTACTGTTTGATGTTGTATATTGGCATGGTTAGCATATGCTTCTTAAATCAATTGAGAATTCTTCTTGACCCTTGATGGTGAGGATACAACATTGCTCCAAAATATTGCGATTCAATTACACATGAATGCCGTGTCACATCCCAGAAGAACTGAAGTCCTGATTTTGCTAACTCACAATTGAGCCTTCTGAGATGTGATAACATTTACTCAGGTGGACTGTCACCAACATTCTGGAACAACATACTGCCTACATCATTTGGGTAGATGGTAGAGGCAGCATTTTTATATTGAACGTTATCTGTCAACCTGACTACAGGGCATCACATCTGTAAATCTGTAATCCATACATTCACCACTGTGAGATTCTCAGATCTCTGAGTTGTTCTATTTACAGCAAATGATCATTAGATTATGTACGTAATTCACATTTTTACCAGTTTCATGCCTCATGGTAACATAATTATCTTCATTATGTCTGTATAACAGCTGCCCACAGACATCATATTCTTGGTAGTATACAGTTCTTGTTTTTGAAACAGAATACTCGTCTATCAAAAACACATTTTTTGTTGATGACTCTCACCCCTGAAGTTTGATTCCAGCCCAGTCATTGTTGGTTTTGTGGTGACAGATTGGCACTGGGACAGGTTTTTCTTTGAGTACTTTGGTTTTCCCCTGTCAGCATCTTTCCACCAATGCTCATTACTCATTCATTCATCCAACACTGATGCTGTTTAGAATGTTCTGCATATGGTGTGCGAAATTTTAGGATGTGATTTTATGGGTCTTTTTTTGTCAAAAATACCATATCAACATATGCCCCATTGACAGTTATTATACCGCCATGAGCATTTTATTATTCATATGTGATTGTAATTAAAAATTTTACAGAACAGATGTTTTATTATAATATACAAATAAAAAGAAGGTTGTATGTCAGATGTGACCACAAAAGAAAGATATCCATCGCATCTTAACCTATCTTACAGCAATAAAAGAAAATTATGTCAGACAATACCACAAAGAAAGCTGATCTTAGTGGCTGTATGGTCTAAGGCATGGGTCTGTAGTCACTGACTTACTGGGATTGTGGGTTCGAATCCCACCAGGGGCATGGATATCTGCCTCTTGTGAGTGTTTTATGTTTTCATGTAGAGGTCTGTGTTGGCTGATCACTCATCCAGAGGAGTTCTACTGCATTTTGTGTGTCCGAGTGTGATTATGAAGCCTGATAATGAGGCGGCCCTGGCCCACTAGGGGCTGTTTTGCAGTGGGGAATGAAATACAGCAAAGAGAGGCATTAATTTTTAGATATGTTACTGTGCTACTTGTGCTAGTTTGCATAGGTATTTCAATGCATAGAAAAAAAGATCTGTTCTTATTAGATAATACCAAAGACTGTCAATTGTCAGTTACATTGCACTGATTGCTTTCCAAAGTGCCCTTCATCGTCCTGTATGCACAGCTCTCTGTGCCTTGAAAGGGAATTTGTTGCATTTCTGGTAATTTTATCAGTACCCTTTATGTGCTCAGCAGACGCCGTGATTCGCTGCAGTAGTTCTTGTCTGTAGCTCTTCCCAGTTGACCATGTCATTCTTGTGCCATCGGTTATTACAACGCGAGCTGGTATAGCATAGTTTAGACAAGGCTACCAACTGGACAACCAAGGAATCATGGCTGAATTACTGGCAGGTGCAAGGTATTTTCCTCTTATTCAAAACGTTCCCACCAGCTGTGGTACACTCCAAGTCTCCTATTCAGTGAGTACCGTGGACGATTTTCCCTGGCATAAATCAGTTGGTATGTGAATCTGACCAACTCAGTTCCATAATAGTACCAAGGGTAAGAATGTCTTAATGGCATGCACAGGGAAAACTTGGCATTTACCAGTTGACCTGCGTATGTACTTAAAATCGTCCATGTTCCCTCTCGATATAAAATTGTAACTCATCTATTTCTCCTGTCATGCAAGTTACATCTGTAATCCTTGAAACCTAACACATCTACCAAGTGGCTGTGTTAAATGATGCATTGATCTTTCAATCGTCAGGCTATGCCTCCCGACCTTTGATCCAATTAATCTGCCCCTGTAATTTTTCACACAGTGTATTTATGTGTTCCATTTGATTCTCATGACAGTTATTTCTGTAAACATCATCACCTGTTGGGTGCATGTAATTTAGATGGAATGTGTTTCCTGTGACGTTGGAATTCAGTTTTTAAACAACTTAAGGCTTCAAATGGTAAATCTGTGATGGAGATGCGGTGTATGCACATCTTTTTTTATTGTAACATTCTTTGTGTTAAGTATTGCAACTGTGAGCTGACAGTTAATGAATAACTATAATTTTTATCGCAGTGTAATGAATGGTGTTGATTGTAGTTCTGTAATGAGTTACATATAGCCCATTCCAATTTACGGAAGAATTACGTTGTCTGTTGTTTCATCCTTCGAACAATTTTAGAGTATACGGTACAGCACCAATATAAATGTTCTAAACCCAAAAAATATGAACCAGGTCTCTGCTGTCTAGTGTAAGGGGATCTAGTATCCTATTCGGTCTCTTTCAATGGGAAGCTGAGGTTGTAAATCCTATTTTTGCAACGTTTATTTTATCAAATTTAGAAGCATTTCTTGGCAGGTTAGCATCTGTGCAATAAGAAACTTGGCACATGTGGTCGAGAGTATCCTGTATCTAATGGGTGTTTTTGCAGTGGTTCCCTTAGTAATAATTTTTTAAGAATTTTTTTTAAATGTATTGATGCAAGATTTGATGTTCTCACAACTGTGCTGGTGAAGATTTGAGCCTTCTGGTCTATTATTCTATATATTGGTAAAAAGTAGCCAACGTTTTCGGTGGAGATTTCCTCCTCTATATTCAGGATATTCCAAGAATTCTAGTTCATGTAAACTTCAATATTTCTTTACTATTCCACATTGTGTTACATCCAAGAAGACTTGGATCTTCATTTCTAATGATTGTTTAGGAAGAAAACTTATTAAAAATAAGTGACTGCAAAAGGAAGTCAGAAGATGCATTTGTACCAAGTTTCAAGAAGTGTAGAGGTTCTAAATGCTCATAAAAATATATCTGTATTTTTTAAAATAAGCACCTGAAAGATAGGGCACAATCCTCCTTTTGAAATTCAAAACCTTACAAGATTCTGTGCTACCTCTGCCATCTGTCTGTGTAATATGGAACCTGTTGGTTAAAGGGTGTCGTGTACCAATTGGATGTGGCACTGGAGAGCGTGGACACCCAGAAATACGGCCTTGTGTTCATCTACGACATGTCAGATTCCAAGTATTCCAACTTCGACTATGACCTCAGTCAGAAGATCCTAACCCTCCTAAAAGTAAGTGAAAGCTGACATTTCGCTGGACTGTTTCGTCTCTTGTTTTTTTAATATGATCTCTGTTTCGTCTCTTTTTTTTAAATATGTTCTCTCTTTGCACAAACATTTGATTTTCAAATTGAGTGCAGTGTTATGGTAATGTTGGGTTTTTCTTTTTGATATTAATTCGTGTGTGTTCCAGTTCCTATGAAATGTGCTGAAATATTTGTTGAACAGCCATAACATATTTAACGCAGCTTAGAACCAAACATTGTGTTCATGTACTCAGTTTCATGACAAACCTTATTTCGTCATAGACACTAAATTCTCCATGATGGAACCAATTATGAAAAACTGTTAAAATTAACTGTGGGACACACATACAAATTTTGTGGCGAATTTATTGCTTCTTGTCATGAAATAAAGTGCCGCGAAATTTGGTGGGTTTACGCTAAATATAATGTGCCTTACGTGGCATCCTGGTAATGATAAGAATCTTAACTTTTGATAAGAAAATATCTTTAATAACTTAGTAATTTATTTTACAGGTTGGCCCTCTCAAAGGTTTATGGTAGGACATATCTTTGTTTATATTCAGTGACCTCCCCTGGCCCCTAACATTCATGTATCTAGCACACACCACTCAACAGTTACATTATAACAGCAGAAAGATTATTTGTGTACCATGAAATGTTTTGATTTCCAGCACTTAGGTACCATCTGTAAGTGGCTGCATGGCACTAATGAAAGTTTGTGACACTTGTTTTTGTTATTTGCATGCTGCTGCTCCCCCCCTGACATGCCTTGCATGTCATTTTGTCAGTGTGTTTCATGCCTAAATTATCACAGCTATGAAGAATATCCTATGTTGTAATTTACAGAACACTATTTTATTTTTTCTCTTTCTCTAGATGGAGGGGGAGGGGGGGGGGGTGTATACGGAAGTCAATTCTGACATGGCATTATTCTTTTTTTTTTTGGTACATGTGATTTAGAAAACAGTAGTTCATTTCTCCCATTTCTGCTGACAGGAATTCTGTATGGAAATTTGTGCAGACAATACATATTTTTTTTCATGAAAGTTTGCAGCTCTCACAACAAAATTTGCAAAGGTTCATAAAGTGGGTATGCAATTCGTGTCTACCCGTTGTTCTGCGTATAGCAACTGGAGAAAGGCTGAACACATGTGAATTAAAATTTGATACTCAGAAGTTCTACTGACATTTGTCAACACGTCCCATCCTTGGTTAAAACTGGTGAACACTAAGGTGCATTCTACATTGAGATATACAGGGTGGGCCAGTGTGCACTTCGTAACTGGCTGAATAACCGATTTATCAGAACGAAAGCTGGAAAATTAGTTGAAACAAAATTTGTAGATATACAAGAAACACGAATTTGACGCTCAATGTGTGTTCGTTTGTCCGTGTAGTTCTTACAGATTTCAAAATAACTGTATTAAAAGTAGTGTGTATGTTGTCATTGCTGGCAAGAGAGATGACTTCTCCATTGTGCCCAGATCGTCTGTGGTCCCATGCATCCTGCTGTATGGTGGTTACTGAGGACGCTCCCAAGTTGTAGAATGACTGGGGCATGAAGCTGACCAGTCATCTCCTTCTAATGACATATACCTCCATCTCTCCTTACATCTTCATGGCGAGATGCTTAATTCTGCATAGGGCCAGCTTCGCCTTGCCAGATACATGCTGGTGGTTAATAGAGAATGTCTTCTTCAGTCGAACTTAAAAGTCGTGATATTTATGGAAGTGTCAGGGTTATGTTACTCTGTTACCCTGCTTGTATTTATTGTAGGCTTGCATGGGATTTGAGGTTCTTGTGACACTAGGCATTTAGTTTATGGTCTTCCAGGATTTGACCCCATGCATTAATGTGTATTAATTTTTTCACTATTTAGCGACATTGCCAGTATCTCTTGACGTTTTGTGCAGAACGGTGGATTGTAGTGAATAATGGCTTGAAAATGATGTAGACAGAAACGATCATAGTCATGGCTCTCTTGGCAAATATCACAATATTGTGGTATTTGCCAAGAGGGTCTGAGGAACACCACCAGAAACCCCAGGATACAAATTGCGGTCATGTACATCAGGATACAAGGAACAGTTCTGCTTAAGTCAACTTGTGTGATTCAAGCCATGTAGTGTGGTAGGTACATACTGAGGCTTCAGAGAAGCATGCTGCCTCCATCTTCAGGGTATAATAACATGGAATAGAACAGGTTTCTTAGAACATTTTGTATCTCTCTACCAAATTATAAGGCATCGTGTCCGAGAACACCACAGCCGAAATTTAATCCACTCAACTGCAAGTGGATTTAGACTAAATTTAATTTGTGAGAGCACTGGTCATAATTCGGGGTAATGTGTTTTAAGTAGTCCTTAGTGTTGCAGTTTTTATACGTTGTCATGTGTGTAAATAATGACCCTTCGGCGTAATACCTGGCCATTCCTTTATTTCCAAAGTACTGAATTTTTCTCGAGAGCTCACCCGTTCAGCAGTTCTGGCCATATTTGTGCCCCAAGAAAATATAATAGTCCTTTCCTTGTATCAGTCGTCAGTTAATTCTCGTGGTCCTTATAGTGACTGTATCGGGTATTTGGTCAATTTTTTGATTGGAGTAGTTGGATGGGGAAAGTAATATACATACAGCCGGTTTTGAGCATAAGTCAGTAACACGTTGTAGCGTATACGTCACTGAATGCGGCTGCGATACGGATGAATAATCGTATATACCGTATATTCTCGAATCTAATCCGCACCTTTTTTACACTTTCAGAGGGCTAAAAATTCAGATGCGGATTAGAATCACGTGCGGATTAGAATCGCGGTCGTGAGCTGGATTTTGGAAAAGCGATAGAGCCGCTGTACGTGCCGTAAGAACAGTACAATAAAATAAATTATTATTTTATTTATTATTTATAATATATAATATATTATATAATATTTGTAATTTATTGTTCATCAGACTCGCCGTCATCACTCATAACAGAATCAGTCTGCTTTGTAGGCAAGGGACGGTGGAAGGAAAGTGCGGATGAGAACCGCGAACTAACTTTTTTTTTCGTTCAAGAAACGGGCAAAAAATAGTGCGGATTAGATTCGAGAATATACGGTATATGCTTCTGTATGTAATGGAGGCTTGTTATTGCTTCGATTAATCGATTTGTAAGGAAGTTCGCCTCTCCAATGGTAGGCCGTGCTCGTAACCCTTAACTTGGTGCTTGTAAAGAACCCTTTTTAATAACTGCATTTAACCCTTTAAACGCCGGATTAAATCCCATTTGCCATCTGCTGGCATTATTAGAAGCTCACCATATTCTCCACGTTAGCAGGATAAGGGTTAACTTTACCGGTTGAATGGGAATATTTATTTTATGAGGCTGTTGCTAACTAAGACTTCCCACTGTTGCTTAATCATATTCCATTGTTGGATCGTTTCGGCAAGATTTCTATAGACTGACAAGTGTGTAGCGCTGCTGTCATATCCATATACATTACGACACTCTTGCTTGCATCCTGCTTCCTGTATTACAACTTAACCAGAATAGCGTAAAATTACATTGTGCTTCAAAAGTAACTGTGAAGTGACCATACGAATCAAAATTCAAGCGGAGTGCGTCGCACTGGGGTTTGCCATCGTCGTTTGTTAGACGTACTTCATTTTCCTTTACTTTCAAATTCATTGAATACCCTGTACCTCTATACTGTGCAAAAGCGTATATATGTAAAGCAGTCCCGTTAGAGGCCTGGAGTGGCGCAGAGGGTTCCGGGAAGTTAAGTTTCCCAGATTTCATGACAACAGCACAGGATGGTGGTAAGTTTGTCAGCCTTACGCACCGGCTGCCTTTACCCCAGGAAATGCTCCTGGTGCTCATTTCTGTTAGAGGCTGGGTCGACCCCAGGGCCATAGTGCGATCGGAAGGATTTTATATCAATGAAAAATTGCAGTGACACCAGCTGGAATCGAACCAGCGACCTTCCGATTTGTGGCACAGCACCTTAACCACTGTGCCACCCCGGTCCCCATATATATATGTCTAGCATCACTGTCTTCTGGGAAGTGATGCCGTGTAGTCTGATAAAAACTGTAACAACTTTTAGAGCGGCCTGTTGCGTCTGTCATGAGTGCGAAATTTTATAACACTCTCTCTTATTGAAAAGTTCGGCAACTTACAGTCATCAGACTTACTGAAATTTGAGAAATACTGCCATGGTCGTTTGCGCACCTTCTAGATGGCCCAGGCGGTAATGCTTCTGACGTCTTGGCCATGCGCATTTGAATCTCGGCCGAGAAATGGCTAGCCTGCTTTTTTTTTTACTCTCTCGTATGAGATGTATGCCGGCATAGTACCGCAGGTTCGGTTATCACAGCTTCCTTCCCACTTGGCCCTTCTAGCCCATCCTTCAGATAACCCACAAATAAATAAATAAAAAATGCAATTGATTTTGAAATTCGAACTGGCCAGTTTTAAAACGGGTACAAACATCCGCATTCGTTTTGCGACGAGATGGTCACAGGTGTATGGGGTACATTTCCATGTCCCTTGTTTTTCATTCTTCTCAAAAATTACGATCTGTAAATCTTTGAAATTTCGGTCTTCTAGGATGTGACACCGTTTGCTTTGGTATATAGACAACGTATCACTCTGCTGTCTTCATCTTCATGTTGGCAGATTAATGCAACACTTTCCTTCGACATGTTTCATCCTGTCTGCTAAACTACTCGGTGTCACATTCAAGAAGATAAATATTGGTTGCTGTAGCCGGACTTTATTGCCGCTGTGATGATGCTTTCAGAATTCATTTCATTGGTGCAGCTGCGCATTGTTCAAGGATAAAGAACACACTCAAACAGTGCTGCGTGTTGTTCGCTAAAATAATTAGGGAATTGCTGGGTAAGATTACGGGCAGATATAATGTGGCGTGACGTACCGTCGGCTGAATTTGAATGCACTTGGTGCACAGTGATTTTGCTGCTGTTATAAACGGCAGAATATAACAGGGAAGGCATATCGCGGAAATTGTAATTTTAAATGCGCATTGTGTTTTGTAGTAATTAGATCCGTTGTCAACAAGATCGTAATGCTGTCGGCTGACGTCGTTGTGGTCAGATGATTTCCTGGCCTTTCCGGTGGGTTAGGCTGCGAGCTTATGCCGATGATATTAATATACTGGGAGGAAGCATACATACTCTAAAGGAAAATGCAGATGCTTTAGTAGCTGCTACTAGGGAGATAGGACTGGAAGTAAGTGCTGATAAAACTAAGTACATTGTCATGTCTCGAGATCAGAATGCAGGACGAATTCAGAGTGTGAGGATTGTTAATAGAACCTTCGAGAGAGTGGAAGAGTTTAAATATTTGGGAACAAATTTAACAAATCAAAATTCTATTGCGGAAGAAATTAAGAGCAGATTGAGGTCAGGAAATGCTTGCTATCATTCGGTGCAGAATCTTTTGTCTTCC
>Ga0123354_10007467_pt1 | contig 16466 bp, 13 predicted proteins | sample TergutLab28metaG_2_FD_97872 | JGI IMG/M metagenome (GOLD analysis project Ga0123354, IMG submission 97872) | Labiotermes labralis P4 segment gut microbial communities from Petit-Saut dam, French Guiana - Lab288 P4 | ecosystem: Host-associated > Arthropoda: Insects > Digestive system > Gut ...
AGGGGGGTTGGGGTGGGGAAAGGGATTTATAGAGATGTATGAGGAAATGGGGGAAGAAAGGTAAATGGGATGAAGAGGGGGAGAGAGGTGGGGGGGGGGGGGGGGGGGGGGGGGGGGGGGGGGACAAATGGATGCTGTGCAGTCATCCTGTAATTATCTGCTGTTTGGTCAAGTGTTTCTTTGTCTTTTAATTTTAATGGCTGCAGACGATGAGGGATGTAAAAGTTTATTTTTGTAACAGAAATAAAGGCCATTGGTGATTTTAGTGTCTTGTCAGCTAATAGCTGAAGAGGAGAAGTTTTGTTGTGTTCAGCTTCAGCTTCCCTACATCATGTCTGCCTGACGTAGGGTGGCACTGGAACCAGTGAAATTTAGTCATGTGACTGTTTGTTTCTAAGAGTACATGCTAGACAGCGTACATTGCATTCATAGAAACAGAATGGCTTCAGAAGTCTTACAGTGCTCGTTGGCTAAAACGAATGCAGTGTATCCTAGTTAATGTAATTTGTAACATGTCCTGTTCTTGTAGTTGCGTTATGTGCAACCTTCTGTACATTTCTACTCATGTTGGCTGGAAACATGTTGAAAATGAAAAGGCTGTTTGAAAACGTCCTTTCAGAATTGTGTTTCAAGATGTACAAGTTAGTCCAATAACATAATACAGTACAATAAAGGTTATGAAAAGCTGGATACACTTAACTGCTCTGTACCATGCTTTTTAACCTTCTGCTGTATAACAACAAGAATGACATTCTGTAATTACATATTGGTCACATTTCTTCCTGATCATGATGACAGTGAGATAGATTCAGTTTAATTTTGCTGTAAATGTTGTGAGAAATATTAGGGTATATGACTAAGTCTGTGTTACTGTTTAGGGGTCTACTGCAGCATAGCTCTCTTATTTTGTTTGAAATTAGAACTTGAAAGTTACAGTTGGGTGAGCAGATGCTGATTAAGTGTGCTTTCATCATACATAGGCTTGTTATGTGATACTAGACCACTTGTTATTTCATCAAAAAACATCCAGATAGTACAGATATTTGTCTCGTGTCCTGGGTTAGAGAGTATGGGCCATCAAACTGATTGCACTGTTTATACTTGAAAATGTTTGAAATTTACTGTCTTAGGGATGTGATGCCTGGTAGTTCAGACATAGGTATAGCTGGATTACATCCATGAAGTCCCTGTCATGTTACATAACAATCTGCAGTGAGTTTTACCATCTGCCCAGCCAAGTAGATTACATGTGACACAACTGGCAACAGCAGTTCTCATTACAGTGACAATGCCAGTCACAAAGTTCTTAAGATTTATAATTATGCTAGCACTTCCTCCTCTCTGATTGTAGGCAGGCATTAATCTATGCACACACAACTTCATGACTCTCATGATATCAGTCCAGGCTAACTGACTTAACACCAGGGACTTTATGAAAATAATTGTACTGTATGATCACCTTGGAGTGACATACTCTGTCTCTGACCATTTTCTCCTGTGTGATGTACATTATATACTAAAGCTGGAGGCAACACCTTCCTCGAAAACATCATTGCCTGTCTACCCAACTACATGGCGTCACATTTTAGAAGCCAGTCACCTTAAGTTTCACTTAAACATGTTTGTTAATGTTCAGCACACAGGAAGAAGCCTCTCAAGTGACAGCAGAACTGTAGTTAACTTTGTGTCCGCTACATTATGAATTCAGTAGTAGCCATTTCTTCAGTTTTGATTCATTGACCTTCCACCCAGTAGTGGATATGTTTATGAAACTATTATACATAAAAGGGAACTTCTCTAGAATACCTCCTAACATCAAGAGCAGTTAACATAGATCTAAACCAGCTTTATTTTTCTGTGCCAACTGACAGTTGACCCTTTGGAACTGGAATTAAATGCCTAGTGTGATCTGCAATAGACTAGATTTGAAATGGGGTATATGTATAAGAGTGGCCATAATTGGCAATTGGTAATATCTTTGTTCAATGTTAGGAGCATCACATTCTACACCACAGAGTGAAACTGTGTAAACAGATTTGAACTGTATTCTGTACAGTGATGAGCAGATGTTCTGTGATGCCTAACTGATTGGGGGGATGATGACAAGTTTATGGGTTCATACTGATTGTGTATGAAAAACCAATGGCATGTCGTTCATCAGTACCAACAATAAAATATTAAACTGGATATTAAGGTTGTATTTTCCTTGCAGGTCTTAGCTATGACATTGTTATACGTACAGTAAGTCCAAGTTAAATATTGGGGTTATGTTTCTAAAAATCACATCACAGCAAATTTATGTAAAATGGAACTTTTATTTATGGCATAAGAATCAGTTAAAACACCTGACAGTCAGGTCATTGAGAGCGCACCAGCTGTCAGAAAAAAAGAATGATAATCCATGTCAGAGCACTGTTAATTGAGCACTGAAGTGCAACAGGATACGAGGCAGCGTTGAGCAAGGACTGCCTGTAGGTGGGAGAGATAAAGAATGCATGCCTAGAAATGTTACATGGATGTGACCATTAAATTTGTGGGAACATACGTATTGTTATGTTATGTTATGTTACGTATGTCCAGTCTCATGTATCTTTAAAAATTGTTTGCTTCTACCAACCAAATGAACTAATTACAACAGTAACTTACTTGGTTACTTTGTGATCTTAAAGTAATACTTGTTAAGCGTTCAAGTCTTGTGGGGTGTGAGTGGTTTCCTATATTTGGAAGGATCGTACTGCCTTCAGAACATCAGGAACTGCTGCCTCAGCAGTGTGGCATCACATCTGATCACACTTGTTTCCTCAGCAACACCATTTAAAATTTCACGAAAGGTACTGTTTGTGTTTTAAGTTTTAAAATGCTTCAAGATACGATGTGGGTAAATGTGTTGTTGTTACCTTTGTTGTTTGTTGTTTGCCAGTTGTGTAGTGATGCGGCAGTCTTGCCTGTTTTACATTTCACTAACTATCTGGTAAGTAAGAGCATTTGCTTTTTTCCGTGATTGTTTGGAAAATTAGCAGGTAACCTGAGAATGGATTCAGAGCATGGAAGTTACATTTACACCAGTGACTTCTGATGACATGTAACAGTAGCGCAGTGTATTGACTAACAAATGCACATAATAAAATAGTCAATTACGAGTCATAAAACACAGTTCACAGTAAGTATCACCCCTACATGTTTCGGCACCAGAGTGCCATCTTCAGGGATTCGTGAACACAAAAGATCATAGTCAACATGCCACTTCAGGTATTAATTGCCCTAACTGCCATCTTTAAAATATTAAAATTCTAGAACACATAAAGTTGACCAGTACAATCCCACACTGCTGTGACACCAAAAACATAAGCTAGAGGACTTCTCCCAGTATGTGTACAAACATGTCACGTGTGTGATCCATGGAGCGTGTGAAGTGTTTCGTGTCAGGTGAAATGCACAGTTTGAGTAACATAAAATGTGACAGGAGGATTAATTCAAATTGAAGATCACAGTCAAAACACCACATTTCACAAAATTCTGAAGCCTGGTTGACCTGTCTGACCTCTACCCACATATACTCTTTTCAGTGTTCAGTACAGACTGCCTGCTTAGCACTTAACTTACTTACTTACTCACTCACTCACTCACTCACTCACTCCTTGGCTGTGCAGCCCTCTGACAGCTACAGCCGCCACAATTACAGCTGCCCTTTCTTCTCTAGTGACAGCCTTCTATCACGATCTCTTAATCTTCACCTCCTGCAGATCCTTCTCTACATCTTACAGCCATCTCTCAATCTAGGTCTTCCCCTTCTTCTACTTCCTCCCAGTTTACTGTCATATATTCTCTTAACTGTTCTTCCCTAATCCATTCGTACTACACGTCCAGCCTATTCCAATATCTGCTACTATGTCTAGATCTTTATACGGCTCCCTCAATTCCCATTCAGTGTTTACTCTCCATATTCCTTGCTCTACCACCGGTCCATGTATCCTTCTTAATATTACCCTCTCCCATGTACTCTGTTCATATCCACCTCAGTCACAGCCCATGTTTCAGTCCCAAACACTAGCTTGTTTCATCATTATTTTATATATCTTTATTTTTACTGCTTTACTCATGGCTCCAGACCTAAATATTTGCCTTAGACTATCAGAACATTTATTACCTGCAGCAGCTCCCAGGAAATATGTGGACACATTTCTATAATGGCTACTGTGAAGTCTACTTAATGTTTTAATTAAAGGAATACTGTTTTGTTAAAAATAATTACAGGGCTTATTTAATTGTTGATGTACTTATTTCATATGACCATTACAGCACCTAATTAAGGAACTTCCTGTACCAATGTAGCCAGTGACACTTAAATGTCAAATCACGCAATGCATTCTTGCATAAGCTACTGGTATGTATTTGTAACTATCTGAAACCAGTTCTGAGATATAAATTTGAATTTTGCACACCTATCATCTGGGTGCTGTATATCTATATGAACAAGGATGTGAGGATCCGAGGTTATTTTTCGAAGCCAATGGGGGTCTGCAATCACAAAATTATGGGAAACACTGCTATATACCGTCTCGTTCTGTTAAAAATTGTTCCATTCGGATTGGTCTCTATATTCCTTATCACCTTTTCCAGTACAGTATGTAACTGTTGTAGACAGTGCATCACAAGCCTCTTACAATGCCACATGCTTCAGGCAATTGTCCTTGAATTTTCACTTTTCCACTGAGTACAGCAGTGTCATTTTCATTAAGTTAGCTGATTTCTTTGGGATCCCAAATTCCTTTAAAATTTCACATAAATATTTTCTGTTTATTGATTTATAGGCCTGCTTAACATCAATTAATAATAAGTGCAAATCTAAGTTAAGTTCATAAAATTTTTCAAGAATACATCTTAACATAAATTATCAGCAGTTCATTGTCCTTTCCTAAAACCAATCTGATAATCTCTAAAAGTTTCCTCAGCATACAGGAATTGCTGTCTGTGCGGAATATTAAGCAGAACTGTACAACATACATTTAATAAGGAGGTCCTTCTATAATTCAATGAAATTTTTTATGGCAGACAGTCATGTTAGGATGTGAAGGTTTAACTCCATCCCCGTCTTCAGGGTGTGCTGGTGGTTTGGTAGCACCAAAAGTGATGACTGAGTGTTCAACTGTGCGCTATATACACCTCCGTTCGGCCGGTCACAAGGTGAAATGTGTCCCTTCTGGTTAGTGGGAGGAGTGAAAAGGTCGTTGCACTAGGCCTGGGCCGTCTTTTCTTGCTTGTGGAGAGCACTTAAGTAAACTGATTACTGGTTGCCATGTACAGCTTAATAGGAAGCCAGCCTCCCTGTTGAAGTTTTCAGCATGTAGTTGTGCTTCTCTCACTGTACGGTCCATGTTTGTAGTCGTCGTGTTCAGTCTTTGTGTTTTGTCATATGGATTTCATGTCCTGTGTTTAGTGGATGTTCTGCTACAGCTGACTTTCTGATTGGCCATGACGCAGGTGTCTTGTGTGTTTTTGGCATCTGAATTCAGACAGTATGATGTAGGGCTCAGTTTCCATATACAAGTAGTTTCACACTCTGCAGTGTGTTTATACATATGAATTCTTCAATACCAGTCTCTTTGTACTGTTAACAGTCTTTCAGTTGTCACATGCATCAGAGTGTGTGAGTGTATTTTAGGGCAATATAAATTTAAACCCTGTCCAACATAGGTAGCAGTTGGACTTAACCCCAGCAGTATTGAAGGGCTAAAAAAACATCTGCATTTGCACTCCTGTGTGGAGCAGGCATCAGTACTGCACTGTGTCGGACAATGCTTGGTATGTCACAGGTAACCTGACAGCACGGGGCTGTATCAGCACAACTGTTTCCTGGGATGTGAGATGGTGAAGGTGCAGGAACTTAATTCTGTTGTAGATAACACAGCACATATATGTACTCTGTCTTCTGGGATGTGATATGGGAGGGGTGGGTGGGGAAGGGAAACACGACATGCTGTACCAAGCATGTTCTATCAGTTACAAAAACGTCCAGTGACAGAAGGCATGAATGTATTCCTAGCATAGTGAGTGTTTGTAAAGAGATACACTGCTGCCTGGCCATTCCGAGGGGAGCCCAGCAATGACCATGCAGTGTTGCCTGCAGCTGTCAGCGTCTGGGAGCTTGGCAAGGCAGTTGTGTGCACACCACTAAACAAGTGTTGGTACCAGACTACAGTGTCAGTTTGAAGACATGTTATGGTGTCAGAACCCTAGATCTTATACATCTCAATCATGCATTGAATCCATTCCCAGTATGAAGTCTGCTGGCACCATGAGAGTTTGTAGTACTCCGAAGGATGTTACATTTTGCAGTGTGTGTCCATATGTGTATGTGATATAGACACAGAATTGTTGTCCTTAAATTTCTTCATGAAACTTCTCAGACCTGACAAATATGGATGATAAAAATCCAGTGCACTGAATCACAAGGGAAATTATCAGGGAGTGTTTAGACAAGGTCAATTCAGTGTGACTGGAATAAGGAAATGTACCCAGACCATTGAAGCTGTGTAGAAACTACAACAGTGCAGTACCTGTATTATGTGATTTGCAATATATTGCTCACTGACACTATATACATATTTATCTTGTACCTTTCCCTCACACTGATCATTGTCCTTCCACAACAGCTGTTGACACTGGTGATGGTCCACATAGCTGAGGTTTGACAGGTGAGAGGCTACATTAATTTGTGGGTTTTCACGCATCTTTGTAGAGCACTCTTGCCATCTCATGTAGTTTAGAACTGTGTAGCGAGGATTGTAGTAGAGGCTCTACACATGTGTAAGGTACATTATTTTGTTCCCATTTGCCTCCACTGTGAGTGGTAAAGCAAGTGATGAACTTCTCGGGCGGAACGTACATATGTATCCAATCCCTGGGGAGGGTCAGCCAGAGCATCATATCCATTCATCAGTGTGGTAAGAATAAACACCATAGCATTCATCTGGTCTGGATACATGCAAGACACTGAATGCCAGCAATAGTAATGAGTGGCTTGTTTGTGTACAGAACTGTTCATTGCAGCTGTCATGCTACCTACCACTTGTGTTATTAGAGTAATTCTGCACTTAATGTTGGGGGTTCTGTTCTACAGCAAAACACAGAATGGCTACATTTTTCCCCCCATCAGAATTCTGTTCCTGGTTCTGCCTGCTGCTAGTAAAACAATTTTAGTCCAGGCAACATTCATCAAATCTTTTTAATCACCAAAATTTATGAATGTCAAGTGAAATGCTGTTGGTGGGAACTTCACAATGAAGCCTGTTGTCCTGCCACAAATGTGTGTACCTGCTGTACAGTCACACCAGAGAGACACAAGCCTCTGCTATCTGCAACTGTCAAAATACTGTTTCTAGTATTAATATCTGTCATTTCTAGTCTCTGTGCACACAGCAGGCCTCTTGTGCTGTGACCAGAATAGCAAGTGTGGTGCTGGCTTGGCACAGTGCTACTGTATTGCTGTCATGTGCCTGCATCATCACTATCACTGCAAAATGATTCCTGGTCAGCATATTCTTTATTCATCAAAACCTGCTGTCACCATGGTGGATGGTGGCCTATTTCCCATACTAAAATTTTTCATTAAGTCCACCGTCTTTACACAACATATATTGTTGGCTAATGTTTAGTTAAACAAGCTACATGTTTCGGCCTTGGCCATCATCAGGCTTGCAGGAGATCAGTATCAATTAAGGTACAAATGTTCGCTGTACCGATGGGATCCCATTGGTTTACATTGTCTTTGCAGTGACAATCACATAACACTTTTTTACATAAAACTTTTAAAATGTTGTACAGTTTCACTGGTGGATCGAAGCTTTATACTGCAGTTGTAGCTGCACTGGTTTCAGGTATGTGGGAGTGCTGAGGCGATCGTTCGTGTATACGAGGGTTGGTGTGCACAGTTGGGTTATGCACTATGTATTACGCAGTTTTTGTAATCTAATCAGATGGCGTTAGCAGCCTATATTGGTATGTTGCATTTGTTCTTTTCCATCGTATGCACTGTTTGGGTAAAATTAACCATTCCATGGATGCTGGCGGTAAAAACTCACAGTTTTATCCGCAGTAGGATATGGGTTCCACTTGTTGGCGCTGAGTGGTGCGTGTATCGGATGTTGGGTTCCGGTACTCTTCGTGCTGCGGTAATTGCCTCCGTGCATGTGTAAGGAATGGCTGTTTTTTATTCCTACGGCCCTCAGTTGTTACAGGTCCGTCGTTACTCTGGAATTGTATACAGACATAGTAGCCGAATGTTTTTTTACCTTGACATAATTTTGTTGTTATACGGAAGCATGTACTTATGTGCGTGTGACCGGGCTGTCCTTCTTCTATGTATGCCTGTTGCCGGTTACTGACTGGCTTGCTTCCACTACCAGAACCCTTGATTGCCATGTGCGCACAACCTATTGGTTTCTCCTTGTACTGTTGCATCAAAAATTCTGTTTTGTTTTACTGTATTTTTGTCGTTAATCTGGTTTCCACTTTTGGTTTCTTTATAGATGTAGAATTTTTCCATTGTGCAGCCCTTTCTGGTTATGTACAGGATTTCCATTATATTGTCTATAAGTCCTATGGAATGGTGGTTTTCTAATAAGTGTATGGCAAACTTGGATTTTTTGTTGTTGTACTTGAAGTCATGATAGTGTTTTTGAAGTTGTATGTATGTGGAAGGACCGACCAGTTTGCCCATTATATTTCATGTTACAGTCAGGGCATGTGAGTCTATATACCCTGCTTTTTTCCAGTTTGTTGTCTGACTTGTTGTGGGTTGGCCTATGTCTGAGGATTTTTTCCGATGGTATTGTTAGTGGTGAACGAGATTCTGATAGGGGAATTTTTGAACAGCTTGGCAATAAACCTAGTCTCTTTACCTGTATAGGTAAATTTAGCCCTTTTTTTGTCTTTCTTTTCTTGTTTTCCTGTACGTTTGGCTTTGCTGATGTTCAGGGTTGATGGATTATATTTATTATTGTACATGATCTGTCTTATTGTATTGTATTCTTGTTCTTTACTGGATTTGCTCAGCTGGTGTTTGTTCATTCTGTTAATCATATAGTGTAATGCGGCATGTTTATGTTCAAGTCATTGGGTATTATGATATCTGTTGTGGTCGGCTTCCAGTATACGCTGAAGGAGAAATTTCCTACCTTCTTATGTATCGTGATATCTAGAAAGTTAATGCTGTTGTCTACTTCTTTTTCTATGGTGAATGTCATTGTAGGGAATGCATTGTTGAAGCTATCAAGGAGTTCATCAATATTAGTGGTGGTTTCGTTGTATATGATTGAAATATCATCCACGTATCGAAAGTAGCCGAGAATGTTGTTCTGCATTAATATTGTGTACAACTCTGTATGCTCCATGAACTGTAGGTATATTTCAGGAAGGACTGATGATGTGGGTGCGCCCATTGCAAGGCCAGTATTCTGTATGTAAAATTTATTTTGGAATTCGAATTATTCTGTTTCGTTATGGTATGTGTCAATACAATAAGCTCTTCCATTATTTTGTGGTCTTCATTGTCATCACTGTCAAAATATAAACTCTGTGTCACGAAGTTGTATTTATTGATTGCTTCCACCTGACTTATTAAGATGGCGCTAGTTCATAACAACTATGATCCTTTTGGGTTAATGCAGAATCTGATAGGACTGTACACACATAGCAGTTTGCTAGGTTTGAGGCTCCAGTCTTCTGGGATGTGACGCTGTGTTTCCCAGCTTTCTGAACAAAGATCCTTCAAAACACCTTGCCAAAGAACACAGTCTCACATCCCACAAGACTGGAATCTTCCACAGCAGCTTCTTAGTTGCTACAATCATGTGTATCATGTCTGTGCTCAATAATTCAGGTTTACTGCTGGCAGCTTTTATAGATGCAAACTTCTATAAAAACACTTAAACTCATTTCATTCAGAAACAGCTTCAACAAAAAGCAGTTAACTTATATAACTTAATCCACATGGAGATTATCATTTGCTGTTCAATCCTTACTTCTGATATATATATATAATAATAATAATAATTTATATCATGTTCACGATCAAGACGGACATACTGGAGAAATCAGAATGTGCCAACAGATTTAAAAGTACACACTTTTAGGTTAATTTTACATTGTATTTAAATACAGTGGAACCCTCTCTCATGTTACTCAGTATAATTACTTAATATTCAGTTTCAGTGATCCTACAATCTCAAGTGTTCCTGCATGTAAGATTTTCCTCTCTTAGTATCCAAATCTGCTGCTCCCTCAAAGAAACCTTCAATGAGGCTTACACTTTAATATAGACTTTGCTACATCTTGAAGGTATGCCTACAGTAGTGCCTTAATGAGGTGCAGTATGGAATGTAAGGTGCACAGGAGATGACTGTGTATAGCAATTGCCAATGCCACAGTTCAATGCACGATTTGAAACAGCGCTAGAGTCTTACTTTCCGAAGTTGCTCACGATCACCTATACTGCACTTGTACTAAAGCTCTTACACTGGTAACTCCCTTTTCAAATTTACTATGTATTAGGCATCATAAAGTCGCTTTACTGAGATAGTTAAGTACTTAAATGCATTCATTTTCACTTGCACTGATTTTTTTTACAGCTGGCAACAATGAACATTCTGTAGCTCCCCTGTGCTGCTTTCTGCTGGTAGTTGGTTCGGTGGAATGTAAGCATGATCTTGGCAAAGTGTCTTCTAGGATACTTTGTGTGTGTTTCACATAAACACTGAGAGTGGGGGAGCGAGATTAAATACACTGCATACACGTGATACATATTGAATGTCTGATGTCACATAGATTTATCAGTTCTTTCCACCACTAAAAAACTACTTTACAGAACAGTGCTGGATAAAGCTAGCTGGCACTGAATGTACAGATACAAGCACTTTTAATTACAAAGGGGGTAATGCTGGTGCCCTACTAATATGAGTGAAAAGGCAGATATTTGAAATAGTTTGGTTTACATTTACCAATTCTGATTTATTGGTATATGTTTAAGTAATGAAAATGTGTCACTAATTTCTCCTATAAATTAGAAAATAATCATGTTTTCCTGTGTTATACCACTTGCACATACCTACGAACAGTTTATATACTTTCGTTAAATTACATCACGTCATCACAAGTCCTGGAACAGTATGGTAGTACAGCTGTAATTTGCTGGCATACATATTGCATAATTTGTTGTTCTATCAACGCTTTCCTCCATTGTTGTAACTCAAAGCCCTCAGCGGTGCCTTGAAATTTGATGAAGCCTGCTGCTGAATCTGATAAGCCAAGGGATGTATCTTGAAACCATACAGTCTACAGAGTAAAAAGAAAATGCAAATTATTGGTTATTAACAGGAACTGTCTACACCAAACAAGAATGTCCAATACATTAAAAATTTCAGGTTCTCACAGTAATGTTGCTACAGATTCATGTCTTTTGGGATGTCACACCGTGTCTGTTGATAAATACTGACTGATGTTTTGAAGGATAACATTGCCTTCATCTTCAAGGTCAGCATCCTTCTTGGACTGCTTGACCATGAAGATGAAGGCACTACGGTTCTTCAAAATGTCAGGTGGTTATGATCTGCACAATGACACAGTGTCACATCCCAGACAACTTGAATCTTAGAAGGCCACACAGTCTACAGCATCGCAGTGTCAAAACGTTACAACAATAAACTATGACAACCAATAATTGAGGCCTGATATTAAAAGTAGGCACTATGCATGCTATGAAGGCATATAGGAGGAGGAGTGGTATAACTCCACTTGTTCTTAACTTCAGCACTACATGGAGTTCAGTGGCAAAATTCACATCCCAGCTGCTTTAATCCCAATGAAAGAACCCAGTGAATTGGGTGGGCCTGACAGCCAGTGTGGGCACATTGAAAAACAAAAACATCTCTTGACCTTGCAGAGGATCAAACCCCACACCATCTCCAGACTGCAGACTAGTCACTGCACTGACTATGCAGTTCCACCTTCTGAAGCCTGACATTTCTACATGCAGTATCTGGATGGTACTTTCAGACATTACATGGCACCTATGTCATTCAACTTACATATCTGTTAGTGAAACAGAACACAGCATAGGCCACAGCAAGATACAGTTCGCTGTAACAAGCAGTTCAATCATGTACTTTTCCAGGTTTTCACAGCAGTTGTTAAAATACTGGGTATCTTTGGGGCCTTTATGTGTACTGGGATTTATTTGTTCCAAAGTCTGCGGAACATCCTGCCTCTGTCTCCAGGGTGACTGAATGGAATCCAGGCGATGCAACGGAAGAAAATGTGTCAGAGGGATAAGGTGTTAATCTGAGGGAGCTGTAAAAATAATGTGACCTCTGGCATGGTGTAAAAACCCTAAAGACAACCAGTCACTGAACTCTTCACTTCTGTTCCTGTAACTGTATGCTAGGAACATTACTGATTGCAATATATATCAGTCACCAGCTTTTGGTTACATTTGTTACAATATTAATACAATGAAAAGCGACTTGTAACAGTGTGCGGTGCACAGTGTGTATGTGAGTTTCCACCTCACGATTATTACACACATAGCTGAAAGCACACTTTGCCAAGGTATTTATTACTCTCCAATGTCAGAATGGTGTTGTGTAATTTCATTAATGTCCACAAGACAAGTGTGGCTGTCCCTGCACTAAGTTTCACAACAGCATTATGTGCAGATCTCTTATACCAAACGTCAACTGAATGAGACAGTAAGTGTGGAAAATATGGACAGGTATTCATTTATACCCTATGTAAAGTATGGCTTTCGCTGCACCAGTATTTGCAAACATCAAAATCATTCAAATTTTTGTGTATGCTTGTACCAAATTTTATCCAAATTGGGTGGAAAATGTGGAATATATCATGTATACCCGTCAGTAAAGTATGACTATCACCGAGATGATGTTCACAAAACTCATCCTTGCTCCAGTATTCCATGAAAATCTGACACACCATTCAGTTGCTGATACTAGGTCATGGAAGGACTGCCACAGTCTCCATGTAAAGCAGAATCTTTTACTTTACAAAGAATGCCAAATAACCAGTAGTTTTATTACCAGTAAAAGATAAATTGCAAGTCAACAGATACACTTACTGCATAATGTTATCTAACATGTCACTAACATTGCTGATGTGAAAGGAAAAAGACTAAGGTGGGCTTTCTGTAAATGATGGGACAATAGGCGGCTAGAATGCTTGCCAAGGAAACATCTGGGAAATGACAGAAGTACCTTCATCTGCTCTTATGGCACACCTGCAACCTGCCTATGGAACAGAAATGAGTATGTCCAGTGTCAATATAATGAATGTTCACATACATACAATTGAGACCAGGTCTGTACTAACCTTGGAACAAATTGATTAGCAGGTCGTTTTGGTCGGTACTCTGGATGAACCATGAACAGCATTTGAGGAAAACCAGTACCAAAATACGCACCATCTGTATGATGATGGCGGGAGGACTTCGGTGTATACACGTCCATGCACTTAGGGCAATATGATTTTACCATGGCCTCTCCCGGAACATCAGACAATCCTGTGGTATATGAGGACAACATGCTAGAAAATGATCAGTACCTAGTGGCATGAGATCTGAGGTTCTTACAGCAGTGTTGCTGCAGATTCAAGCCTTCTGGTATGGGATGGTGCCTGGTCACTGGGTGAGTGATTCCTGTTCTTTTGAAGGTACCATGTCAGGCAAAACTCACTCAGCAACACAGCAGCACTTCCCCAAAGAGCTCAGTCTTCATCTGTAATTAAACTGGAACTTATCTAAAATTCTGGTCTTCTATGATGTGACACTGGGTAAGCACTTCCCAATACTTAAAGGAACATGTCACCATCACCTTGAAGGGTCCAAGGTCCACATGTTCCTTCAAAAAGCCAGGAACTATAAACCTAGCAATGCAGCATCCACAGCTGCACCACTGTGACACCTCAAAACTCACAATGAACCCATTTGTTTGCACCAATCTTGGTGCATCTAAATAACAGTTCACACTGATATGCATCCTCTAAAGTACTCACCTATAGGCAGCATAGGTTGACTCTCACAGTACACTCTTGGACAATGGCCAAAATCTCCAGATTGATACTTCTCTATCATCTGACCTATGCCGCGATTTGTTAGAATATAACGTGCATGAATTAAGCCATACAGCATTTCCGCTGCCTGCTCAATTAGGTCTGACTGATTTGGGTTGTCATCCAGTTCATCATCTATAAAAGATCACACCACAATGTAGGTTGCAAAATGAACACACATACCCATACACTGTAGTCTGAAAAACTATCACTATAAAATAAACATAACAAACACAAATACATTCTATCTACAATTGAAGACTGTCAACAGTATGACAATACATCCCTAGAGTTAAGCCTCAAACACACAGTGTACCGGTTTATTCACTTACAGTGACTACGCACCGCATGATCTGGCCACGACCAAAAGATTTTCTGCCTACTCCCAAACGCCCATATTAGCTTTGGGACCCACCCAGTTTCTTTTCATCAGGTACCAGGGGCCTCTTTCATTGGAGATAAAGCAGCTAGGGCATAGGGCTCAGCACTCCCCTTCATCTAGTGTCAAGATTAAGAATGAGTGGAGCCATACCACCACTTTGCCTGTATACCTTTGTGATGTGTACAGGGTCAATGTACCTTTCTCTTACCATCTAGTTACTTGAACATAAATGCAAACTATTTCTGACAGCCGTGGGTCGGGACATCATGGTTGGTATAGCAACTCGGTATGGGCTGGATGGTCCGAGGATCGAATCCTGGTGGGGGCAAGATTTTTCACACCGGCCCTGAGTCCTACAAAGCATCATGCACAGTGGGTACCGGGTCTTTCCCGGGGGTAAAGCGGCCTGGGCATAGCACTGACCACCCACTCAAATCCAGTGCTGAGGTTAAAGGAAGTGTAGATCTATACCTCTAATCCCACTCTGGACATTTTTTCATGGCCTGTTCTAGGATGAACTTTACCTTTAACTCTCTTACTGACAGCCAAGTTCATCTTGGTCAAATCATTCTGTAGTAACGATTTCCACAATTCATCACTTAATTTGCAGCTCACTCTTACATATACCACCACAAAGTTTCGCATCACTGCCATGATTATCCTACTGGTGTGGGGACTGAAATTTTAGTGCATGGTTTTTTAAACACACATTATATGAACACAAAAAGATACAAACTATGAAATGAATGGCAATTTGTGAAAATAAAAACATATGATGCAGCATGTCTTAAAAACAAATACATAGTAAATTTCCTTGGTGCCTAAATACACAAAATGAATTTCTTGCAGTGTTTTCCTACATACATTCGCATATCCCAACGCAGGGCTTTGAAAGGTTAAGGCTATACCAGTCCACTTTGTTTACCACAAATCTCACACGGACCGCTTGGGAATACCTTTCAAAATTGCATGTTTCTAGCTCTGATGGTCCCATTAACTACTGGTGTCTAAAGAAAATGTTTGTATAGCCACAGTACTGCTGTTGAACATTCTGCAAAAGAATTACCTTCACAAAACTCCAAAGATTTATACCATGCTTGAAACCAGTTCTCCACACCCACAAAAGACAACAGGCAAAATTATAATTGTGTAATCTGTACGTGCTCAGATATCAGACAGACAAGCCTGCAGCCAATGGCAACCTCATACGCCTTCCTTAACCCTAGGGAGATGCTGGGGATTAAATCCCAAATACTGTCCAGCAGGTGGTTTAATTTAAATTACGTTAAGTGCACTCATGTAGTGCGACACACAAAGGCCGTGTTGAAGGGTTAAAAGAGGGGAGGGGAAGGATGTAGGGACTTAAAACACACTCACCTGGTTCCAGATCCAGGATCATGTCCAGAGCCTGTCTGTAATGTGGCACCTGCTCATTCAAGCCTGTCAGGTTAAACTTATCCTGGATGTAGTCTTCATCAACCTACCACACACCACAACAGAAAACAATCTAAAAATTATTAAAATCAACTAGTTCAAAGAAACTATCATGATGATGAAGACAGAATCAGTACGCTCGTTCCAGACTACATGGCATCAGTCAGTACTGCATGAACCTTACATCTCACATGCCAGGTTGATTGTAAGAACCACACGAATTACAAGGCTGGTGATTATAAAATGCTATTCACTTCTACACTTTTTCTCTACTGTCATATCAATAGCAATTGTGTACACACACACACACACACATATATATAACATATATATATATATATATATACAGGGTTATTCGTAAGTCCCTCCGGGATTTCCGAATTCGACTGCGCAACAACCAAGAAAGACATGGCAGAAAGGAACATATCAACAGAGAGAGAGAGACAATCCAAGTTTCTGTCCTACCTTACAGGTGCTCGATATGTGCATCCTTGGTGACGCGGCAGATGTCAATCCTGTAATCAAGTTCCTG
>Ga0123354_10007469_pt1 | contig 16463 bp, 11 predicted proteins | sample TergutLab28metaG_2_FD_97872 | JGI IMG/M metagenome (GOLD analysis project Ga0123354, IMG submission 97872) | Labiotermes labralis P4 segment gut microbial communities from Petit-Saut dam, French Guiana - Lab288 P4 | ecosystem: Host-associated > Arthropoda: Insects > Digestive system > Gut ...
CTCACCATTGCGACATACCCATACCAATCCTGTAAAGCATTACCACCATACTTTCGGATGAAAACCTGATGATGGCCACATTAGGCCGAAACATATAGTTTACTTCATCCTTTATTCAACATCTTTTTTTAGATATTGTTGTGTTATTTACTGATCCCACACCTATTGTTTATATACACACAACGGGGATGGCTCATTTTAGAATTTTAGAATACCTGCATGTGTATTGTCTACTAGAGGGTCATCATTTTTTCTCATCAGTATTGTTTGTGTCAGCTGCTGGGTGGCCTGGTGACACATGCATTGCACTTTTGGCAGGAAATGAGAGAATGATATAGTTCTGATAAAATAATAATCCTATCTGTACTTCCATGCAATGCAGCACAACAGATTTATATGTTCTTGTAATAAAACCAACTACATGCACTAATTTCTCAAATTTATTTTTGGAATAAAACTCTGCATGTCAGTTCCTCTTTCCATCATCAGTTTTTCACTGTACACACAGCAATGGTATATGTCATACAGGTTAGCTTGTGAACAGGATCAGGTTGGAATTGGTTTTGTTCTGCTGCCCACCAGCAGCAGAACAAAACCAATTCTGTATGACATATAACATTGCTGTGTGTACAGTGAAAAACTCCTGATGATGGACAGAGGAACTGTTCCAAAACATGTACAGTTCTATTCCAAAAATAATTTTGAGAAATTAGTGCATGTAATTGGTTTTATTATAAGAATTTATCATGATGCATGGTCACCTGAATGTCAGATTTGTATGTGCTGACTCTCAATTTTTTGTTGTGTTGAACAGAATAAAGTAATTTTGCAGCTTCTAGAATTATAGTCAGAGAACTTTAATTCTTCCAAAAGCAGTGCAACATTAGATGCTGAATGAATAAGTCATGCAGAGTCATACCTGCATCCATTCAGTCAGTTACAGTGAGTGGAAAATATTTATCTTTGTGTATTGAATGTTAATGTGAGGTGATTTAGCCTTTCCACCAGTTTTCTACATTGACGCAATTGCAGAATATGGTGTTTCCAAAATAAGAAGTTCCCATAAACATAATTTTAAATTTTCTCTTGTTTATAAATTCTCACATTAAGAAACTTTGCCTGCTTTGAAAAGTCCGTTTTTATCAGATATTTATAAAAAAAGTTTATATTTAATACATTTTAAGGATTTTCAATCATTCATTTTTTGAAAGTCAAACAGTATGATAGTAAAAAATTGACTGCAGACCACTTTGTTACTTGCACGTGACCTGTCAGCTGCTCATTTCCAGTTCCACATTTTTGTAATTCATTTTTTACTGACTGAAGTGCATATAAGAGATGATGCAGGAAGGTTTGAATATCAGGTGTAGTTTTCAAGATTTTGTTACTGTAGATAAAATGTGCGTTGACTTAATGCACACTGATGAATTCTGTAACTAGAGCCCCGAGGTGGAAAACACAGGTGAGGTAAATGAAGAAAGTGGCTTCAGATGTGTATCTTATACATGGCGTATTATGATTTGTGTTTTATTAATTTTTCTTTAGACCTAAAGTAACTGTATCCAGGGTGTGCTGATGATATGAATTTATGGTCTTTATAGTCAAAATGTTATGAAATAATTACTTGGGTTCAAAAATACAGAAACAGATTGAAAGAATGAGCCTTACCCTTAGGAAGTACCTTTCCACCAGTCTACTGGAAAAATTCTTAAACATATAACAAGCTCTGTATTATTACATATGGATCTTTATGTAAATGAAATGAATCTTCCATAGCTAAATTTACTGATGGTTGCTTATAAGGTTATATTCTATGTCTAAAAACTGCTGCATTAGCATGAGCAAATATCATGAAAGTTTAGCCCTTTGACGCATTAATACATGATGAACGTTATATAGAAATTCACTTCCTACCTAACAGAGAACACAATGCTTGTCCATTTTAAAAATCAGTTAGCTCAGTTACTGTTTATTCTGTGAATCGTATGAGCCGTGAATCTCAAATATACATAGAAATTTTCTGGTGCTGAGCACTATATCATTACAAACAGTTCCAACACATAGAAGATATTGTCACATTTTATGTACTTTGAAGATTTTATTGTTGAAACAATAACACACTGTAAAATCCAACAAAAATTCCTGAAACATGCAACTTAAAATTCTTCTAATTAAATGACTATGCTGTACAGTCAGAAAGGGTGCATTTCTGTGATGCAAGGAGTAAAACTGAATATTACGGAAAAAAAGAGAAACTCATTCTTTGATGTGAGTTGAAGGTAAGTTTTGCAATATATGGGAATTGGCAGTCATTGGACTGTAACTGAATGTTGCAACAGTAGGTTTAACCTGTGTCACCCCTCATTAAAACATTAATGAACTAATATGTAACTCATGTACCTAACATTGTTTTGACTGTGTTCCACTTTTCACAGACAGACAGAAACGCTTGAGAGTATACTGCATCCGTTTTGCTTTCTTGCATTTCCATTCTTCAGATGCCTACATAGATAATATTTCTAACCCATTAAATGTTCCTGTTATATAGCTGTGTTAAGCTATGTTAACATGGTATACTACATTTAACTTGTACACTGCATAAACTTGTTAGTACACATAAAGTACGCATAAAGAGAATTGATTCTTTTAAATTTAATTCTGTCATATTTAAAAGTTGCAGAAATGTGAGAGTAGCAATACTGTGAAGGTTGAACTTGGAGGCTGTAACGTACTGCAAATGAGTTGGAACTTGTTTTTCGAAAAAGTTGGCAGTAATCTGCAACAGTTTCTCTACGTGTTTCAGAGTTGCATGATGCTGTGTTTGTGGTGGGTGCCCTAGACGAGACTGTAATGCTACGAGGCATGCGTTATCATCCTATTGACATTGAGAACAGTGTCATGCGTTGCCATAAGAAGATTGCTGAATGGTGAGTGATGTACAGCACACAATGTCAAAGTAAAGGCAAGACCAGAAGAGTATACACTGTGAGAGAACGCATTTTCCGAATATGTCATTTTGCATATCTAACTGGACATATTTTCGTTCATTGCACATGCCAGTTTATTGATGCAAAGCTTATCACACCAAACTGTAATACTACACACGTTCATAAATTATTTTTCCTTGTATTTGTTGAATATTCATTCTGTAAAACATGTTTAAAACGGGCGTACATAAATTTTCCAAAAATACCTAACTGTTTCAAAATTTTAGGCACCAGAAAGGTAACATGAAGCAAGTTTTTACTGAGGGCCGCACTTCTATTAGGCACCACCATACAAAATATAGTCACCCAGGCAACATGTTGCCTAGGATTTGTGCACCCCTTGTTTAAAGTATAAAAGTTGCAGAGGTTCATAAGGTTATGCTTTGTGTCAATTTCCAGTGCTGTGTTCACCTGGACAAACCTGCTTGTGGTGGTTGTAGAATTAGATGGCAACGAGAATGAAGCACTGGATCTTGTTCCTCTTGTCACCAACACAGTTCTGGAGGAACATCATCTGATTGTGGGTGTAGTTGTTGTTGTGGATCCAGGTGTAGTGCCAATCAACTCACGTGGTGAGAAGCAGCGCATGCATCTTCGTGATGGCTTCCTGGCAGACCAACTTGATCCCATCTATGTTGCCTACAACATGTGAGACCAGGCCTGGTTATGGACGGCATATTAACCGTGGTGCCAACTTGCTTTTGGTACATGGCACAACCAGTAGCACTCACATCCTGACTGCAGGTTAGGACAGTTTGTGTTCTACTAACCAGGCCACAATGCATTGGAGTCACTTGGCCTCCTACTTGGTGGCAGAGTAACCAGGAGAAGGTCACAAGGAAATTAATTTCAGAAAATATGACGTAGGTTATATAAAGTATGAGATGGCCTACTGCAGTTTTTAAAGTCAGGAATAATGTGCGTTGCATCTGTGTGTTTCATTGAAATATTGTTGTGATGGTACGGAGCCTATAGTGTTACGAGATTCCATTCTTTGGATGGTTGCCTAGAGCTGGGGTTTGTGTGCAGCTGTGGGAGCAAATTGTTATGGTCATCTTCGCTAGCTAGTCAGTGAACGGGTAGGCTGTAGCCCCCAAACATCTAGCACTCTTTTGAGAATTGAACATTAATATAACAGGAAAAATAATGTGTTTTGAACATAGTGATAACATAATGATTTGGTCTGTAAACTTGGGGAGCATAGTAAATGTATTGTAAACATAATGGAATTTGTCAAATCTACGACTGTAGGATGTGATTATGCATACTGCCATGGCATTGCAGTGTGAAGGTTGGTGGGATGTAGCTGTGTCGTCGTGGGTGAGGGAGGGAGGGATGGAGTGAGTGAGTGAGTGTGCAAGTGTGTGAGTGTGTATGTGTACATTATTTTAACTACTACTTGTTTTTATTTGTGTGAGAACATAAATTGGTTTCACATTGAAGTACCACGCTACCCATATGCATAAGATGTGCAGTACCATAGAGTACATCCCCAATACAGTATCTCCAGTTGTTTCACAGAGAGGAGTTGATAGATTCTGTTAATCCATACTGTTGCAACATGTGCTGAGTCAACACATACATATAATCATATTAATTAGACAACATATAAAATGTTTTATCTTTAATAGTAGGTAGGAGCTGCTCCAGGCTTGTAATTCAAGGAAATGTTAACAGTTATTGAAGTCCATTTTGTGTACTGCCATATGACTCTGCCATTTGTTTGTATCAGAAAAGCATTTGGTAGTCAAGTTATTTTATTATAGACAAGAACAGTGTGAAACGGCATAACCTCTCAAAATGGATGTCTGTGTTTTTAACTTTATTTTCACATTGGTGACTCTTCAAACATCACACAATTACAGGGTTTTTTTATTTCCCATATCATGCCATTTTTACTAAACAGGGACTATTTTCCCAGTGTTGACTCTCAGTGCAATATTTTTGTTCTGAGTTTTTTTGTTTTGCTTTATTAATACTTTAGCTGGCCTTTTATTGTTATTTTTTCTAGTCTTGTTAGTAGTATCAAAAATGCTGTTTATTATGAGAGAAAGAACTCTACTATGTTCCCCACATTTTGGACTGTGGCGGTCTGGTGTAGGGGAATCACTCATTGCAACCTTTCAACCACACAAATAGCTAGCTTTTTCTAAATAAATAAGTTTCACTTGTGCCAAGTCAATAATAATAATTAATATTAATAATAATGGTAAATAACATGTATTAAATAACTGTCACACGATAGAATTACTAGGGGACAGTGATGTGTGTTTCTAAATTCATGGTTAGTTTTTTGCCTAGACAGCACATTGTTGCCATATTGAAGAACTGAGATGATAACTGTATCACCACCACCACCACCACCACCACCACCACCACCACTACTACTCAAATGTTCACCCAATGAGAACAAGAACTGTGCACAACTGTGCATGACCATGTGTTGTGATCCAATGACCAACGTCTTTCATTGTACGTGTGGGAGAGACTGGTGAAAGCCATTAAGAAATTTGTTTAAAATAGTTTCATTCTAGAAGCAGCAGTTAGAAGGTTAAAGAAGTTCATTTGTAAATTGGATGATTTTCTATAAATGTGCAGTAATTGCATTTGGTTCTGACATTAATGCTTTACATTTATGATTATTGCATGCACACACAGGTGTCTGTCAAGACTACCAACTTTAATGCGGACCATTTGTGACGTTATATTTTTTTCATGGCATGGAAGTGGGATGATGTCAGGAACAGTCTAGATTGCATAAAGCGCACCATGTGGAGTAAGGCAATTGTGGCAGTTTTATGGGAAATAATGTTGTGTGTATACTTTGTATTTATTTCAGTTATATGAAATTGCTTTTCTAAAGAATCATTAGCTGTAGATATTTTTTCGGTCTGTAAAAATTTTTTTAAAAAGATGTTTGAATACCTACATTTACTATGTGATGGACTAAATCCATATATGTTGAAATTATTTGCATAGCTTTAATTATTTCTGATATTTGGATATTTTTATACTAAGAACAATCCAGACAGTCCCTTACTGCATGTGGTAGTGTTTGTATAGTATAACTGTCACCTGTTCCGATCTCTTCATGGAAATATTGTAACCACTGACCCCCAGTCTCCTGAAGAACCAAATGGTGATGTAGATGTTCTGTAATGTAACTATCATTTAATTTGTCCACTCTGTTTTTAGCAGTAGGATGAATGATTATGTTAATTTTTTTTGTATATAAACATTCATAAAGAGTTTGACCTATTCACTCTTTCAGATTTATTACAGGTAATATACCTCTTTGATTATTTAGAAATTATATTCAGTGTATGGTGTCTGTTATAGGATGCCTTTTGCTTTCAAAAATTGTTCTAACATTTCTCTAGTAGAGATTCTTAATCACTTCTGGAACTAAAAACATAAAGCAGCTCTGTAATTTTACAGCAACGTCTGAACAATAACTGTATGAAGACCATGTGAATATATTAATTATTTCCCAAATGAAAATATGAGAGATAATGTAAAATTTCCTTCATTGTGTTTAGAATAAATGTTCTGTAAATTTTGCAGATTGATATGTGTTCATCAGTTGGGTAGTACCAATAACAAAGTTTATAGCAGGGCACGTCATGAGGAGTCTTGAGGCTGAGAGTGAATGAATTAGATACTGGATGCATCTCACACTATCAGACTGATGCTCATGTACTGCCATTTACTAGATACTCTAAACCATGTGTTATTACTAAAATATGTTGAAGACATTGTTTCAGAAGTGGATTTTCACAGTATTTCCAACATAATTTTTCAAATATAAAAGACTTGCAATGACTTCGGGGAAAGACTTTTAAGGAACAGTGTGTGCAATGCACCAGAAAGTATTCTTTGTGTATGTGCATTACATATATATATATATATATACACACACTCACGCACAAATACACTCGGGCGCACTGTAGGAAATCATGTAGAATAATGTACTGTAATGGGAAAGTGAACATAGTCCATACACATGACAGCCACTACCCACATAAATCTGTACAGATCAGTTCTTTGCCCTTACTGGAAGTCATGTGGCCATGCCACATCTCATATGGCTGTTTTCTGATTAAGGGGCCAGAGTTCACTGTTAAGACAATCCATGCTGAATTGTGGTGGATTAAGAGGTATTCCGTATGTTTTTGTTAGAGTGTTCGTATTTTCTCTTGCAAGTTATCATTCTGCCAATGCACTTGTCATCATTGGCGCTGATGTAGCAGGCCCACTAGAGTCTGAGTTTTACTGTCTTTGTAAGTAAATAGTAAGGTAAGTAAGTAACTTGACCTTTAAACAACACTATCACCAGTAGTTTGGGAATTTGAATACAGAAACAAATGTAGATCTTACACACCAAGAAATCAGTCTTTATGTCTTACTTTCATGTAATATGTTTTTTCGGTAAGGATGGGGATTTCTTTTTTGGACCAGCAATTAACCCACCAAGCTATGAGCATGCTTGCTTTTCCAGTATAATTATCTATGGTAAGAGTACATGAATTTGTCATTATCACATATCCTGCCCATAAAATTGGTAATGTAGCAGAGAACAAAGTTGTTGGCCTACTGTTAATGGAGGTAATAATGCTAGGATACTTGACAGTATTTGAGCAGGTTTCACACTGTTTATAGTCTTCCAAGAAAGAGTTTTGTTCTTGTGTATATTTAAGCCCAGTTATTTGCTGTGTGGTGTTATTGTTTGTCTTGTTATTTCGTACAAGTAGTTCAAACTAGGTTACCTTCTTACTCTTTTGTTTGTTGTCAGTAAAACAGTATAGCTCATTTAATCTGGTACCTATGGGACAGGACAGGTACCGGACTGTCACTGTAACTATACTGACCCAGGTTCTTAATGGTACTTTTTTGGTTATTGCTCCTATATTTGGGCTGTGCAATTAGAGGAGTATTCAGTTTGCATATCTCCTTCATCTGCTGGTTTGAGAGTGTCACGGTCTCTTTCTGTTTTGCTGGAGTCTCTTCTGTTTCTGCTAGAAATGCTGGAGAACCAGGATACTGTGGATTGAGAGTCTCCAGAGCTGAAGAAGTTGATGGACTAGAGTTGAGGGCCCTGGAGATAACCATCACAGTCATTGTAGAGACAATCTTGGAGGACTTTTGGATTTGAGACTCTCTTTCCCATTAATGGGTATTGAGACGTCTTTCCTTGGGATTAAAGCGGCCGGGGCGTGAAGCTGAGCTCGTCTTCTGGAGTGTCGAGGTTAGGAATGCTTTTCATTATTAGGCCCATGTCTGGACATCCCCATCAATCTGCATGTCGTGCACCGTGACAACTTTACTTGTGCAACTTAATAACATGTTGCGTCAATGGAAACGATCTCCGGTCATAGTCCTGTGTGGTAGTGTTATCACTGACAAGAGAACGAAATTTTAACACGACAGATATCTCTGGTGGTGTGTGCGAAGTTCGGACGCAACGATGTTAATTTCAAAATGGCAGTTTTCAGTTTGTATTAGTGTGCGGCAATTATATTATCGTGAACGGAAATGTATTGAAGCTACCGCGTGAATTATTCGATTGTGTTCTCACTGAACCCGATACAAAGTTTAAACTTCTGAGGATGAGTGCTGCAACACGTGGCAATGGTCATCAGCATCAAATAGGGAAATGTATTTATGTGTAGTCCATGTCTTACTGAATTTAATTTTTATTTATACGCGTTATTTTGTCTCATGCAGTGTCTGATGGTCAGGGTTTCTGATGCCTGGTATATTATTTATAAAGAGACGATATCAGCCTGTACCGGTTACAAATTAATTAACCACTTCAAGCAGAGTTCGTGAGAAGCGAAAAATCTCTCAGCAGGTCAAAAGTTTTTCATGTATAACATCTGTTTAATACCCTTTCATGTACGTCTAGTTTTCCCAAGTGGTCAATTGCCTTTAGGTTTCCAACTTAATTTTGCCTATTTTTTCTTGCCTTACATGATCTGTACATGCCCCCTCCTTGTCTCATTCTCATTCGTTTGAACACGCTAATAACTGGTAAAAAATGTAACGTCTGGAGCTGTTTATTACATAACAAGGAACATTATGATCCGTACTTCTCCCCAAATATTATTTGGGTGATAAAATCGAAAAGAGTGATGTGGGCAGGAATGTAGCGTGTATGGGGGAGAGGATGGGGAACCCCGAGGGAACGAGACCACTTGGAAAACATAGACATTGATGGGAGATTGAAGTTCTGGGTTGTGGGCTTCGACTGGATTGATCTCGCTCAGGACAGGGACAGGTGTCGGGCTCTTGTGAATGCAGTAATGAACTTCCTGGTTCCATAAAATGCAAGGAATTTCTTGATTAGCTGAGGACTTTTTAGCTTCTCAAGAAGGGCCCTTCTTCATATAGTTAGGTAGATAGGTAGTTAGCTCTTCATTGCGCACTTCTCACAATCCACCCACTATTTTCTGTGCCTCAGTTACACAAGTATAATCTTTTTTAAATGCCTTAATAATAATAATTCAGTTACTCTTGTGGTCTTCGCTATTCGGAATGAGCGAAGACCCCTGATATCACGCTTAGGTATTGTTTGTTTCGTGATATGTAATGTGCCTTGCTATGAGATTGACGTACTTCTCAGTCAAATTGGGTGAATAATTTACTGGCGACCACAAAATGTTTAAGTCATTTTTATCCTAGGGGAATAGGAAGTTCAGCGAGATGCAGCGAATTATGAAGGAATTTAGTCTGGGCGAGGAAGGAGGAAACAAAAGACTGAAGGATAACAGGTACGGACCTTGCTGATAGAATTTCCTGTTTGTCTGCTCACAGTGATGTGTTTGTATTTCCTGCTGGAACAAATTTAGTTGCTGTGGCGTGGTACGTGACGTTGTGTGCTCTTTACCTTATTTATTGATGCAAATGTATTTGCAATCTTGATTTTTGGGTGAGTAGACTATTTTATTCCACGAAGATCCTATTAACAAAGTTGTCAGTGTCAATAATATTTAACGTGCTTAATATTATACATATTTCGTGCAATGACTAATATACATATAAGATATAGTCCCACTTATTTCGCAGTGTATATACTGTATACTAATTACTCCATGTTTCGGCTAACATACGTAACCAGCTTCAGGGAGTAGGCACAAAAGTCATGTTTAGTTAAAAATACAGTTGAACTCGGTTATAACGCCCTCGGGTTGTGCGACATCTCGGCTGTAACATTTTACATTCTGTGGTACCGACTAATTCCCCAATGTCACGTGCTTTATTGCCTTGCTTAGTACGACATCCGTACGAGCACCTGCCCCAGATATTACGACATTGCCAGTCTTCAGTTCCAATACAATTTTCCAAAAATTAAACCATTCTGATAATGTGGCCATCTCCTCGTCCCTTTCCATATAACTACATAAATTCCAGGCCTCGACAATGACAACAGTAACGGTAATTTCTTTGTGTGTAAAATTCCCCTCTACTTCCCTACTCCTGCACATAGCAGGAGACTAGTAAAGTGATACCAGAGCTACATTAGCGAATAGCAGGAAGGTTTTGAGCGTCGAAGAAAAAGTTAAATTTATGCAAGAAACAGAAGATGTAGAAAAGGAATTCTGACGTGTGTCGGATATTTGGTCTTACAAACTCTACGGTCCGAAGGATTTGGGAAGACAGAGCCAAATTATTAATGCGTTTGAACAGAACGGATCGAGAATAAAGCGATTTAGAAAGCCTGAACGAAGTGACTTCGATGATGCGCCGCTTACGTTGTTTCAGTACGATGGAACTAACTACGTAAGGGTTTACATTTTATTACCAATTATATAAACAAGTTTTTGGTTAAATTTATGTAATCAAAATGTTGTTGACAAAGGTGTTCTGTTTAGTTTGATGACCTGATGGGGCTTAGTGATTTTTATTTATTACACACAAATAACATTATTGTGTTTGACGTTGTAGATAGTCTACTGATTTTATGGCAGTAGTGTAGAATGTCTAAATATGAGTCGAAGTTTTTTAAAAAATGAGCCCTGTTGCGACACGTGCATGTATCCGAAGACGGTCTAGCTGGTTTGATGTTTGTTGGACCGTGCATCATTGTGATAAATGAAGAATAAAAACCAACTAGATGCCACTTATTATTTTATTGTACTTCTTAGAGGCTCAACATGTTTCGGACACTATTATGCTCATCATCAGGAGCTCGCGACTATAATCATACAGCCTGCAGCCCGGACACTACTCCAGCCTAACCGCACCTAAACTCCAACCTACAGCAAACCAAAAACGAAACGACCAATGTGGTAATCAACATCACAGTCGCGAGCTCCTGATGATGGGCAGAGTTGTGCCCGAAACATGTTGAGCCTCTAAGAAGTACAATAAAATAATAAGTGGCATCTAGTTGGTTTTTTATTCTTCAGCCCTAGCTGGTGTTTATTACTCGTAACTGATCCTATACAAAATCCACTTGTTATGCTATTCAACTTGTAAAAAAACAGTGGATCGAGTTTCAAGCTTCATGTTACTCGTCAATTAGGGGACTTGGTGTTTCACATTGGCTTTCGATCTGTTAGAGTCAACACTGTTCGGAATTTGCGTTTCACGTTTGCTTTCGGAACCTTAATACAAAAACTTAGGAATTTAGTCTGAACACGGAAAAGCAACTGGGCTTTCTTTTAAGGTGGAAGTCCTTAGCCTTCTGCGACTCATTTTCTCTATGTCTATAAGAACAACAGCATTACCACCCCGCAAGTAGTGTTCGAGTAGAGTGCACACCTTCCTCGTGTTCAGAAGGTCCTGGGTACAAATCTCGACTTGGAGACGGCTTACACTGACAGGTTTTTCGTGTTTTCTTCAGGCACATGAAGCTAACGACAAAGTGGTGCTCTAAAAGAGGCCAAGGCCGTTTATTCTCACACCGTTTCCAATGCATTACTTAATTAAATACTTTAAGTCAGAGTCTGAACTACGGGTATCATAGTTAAGCAGAGCATGCATGTATATAAAAACAAATATTAGTTTAATTACATTCATTAGTTGTTTATTAATAATAATAGCAATAACGCATAGCAAAGGATCAGTCCAGGTCCGAGGAACCATTTTATGTTTTGCAACTGCGATAGTGAGGAGTTGTTAGCACCTCGCCTAAACACTCAGCTGGAGGACCAACCCTTGTCGGCTGTCTGCGACTGCTTATTCAATATATTCGCAGCTACCCTCCGTATTGGATGCCGTTCCTCGATCCGCAACCTGAGGAAGTGCCATGCTCTGGTGACAAGGACCCTGTTGTTTTTTATGGATTTGAATCTTGATCGCTAATCTTGGGGGAGGAACGTAGACTGAGGATGTTTGAGAATAGGGTGCTGATGAGAATATTTGAGCCTAAGTGGGACGATGTGACAGGGGAGTAGAGAAAACTACATAATGAAGATCTTAAAGATCTGTACTCCTCAAAAAATATTGTTCGGGTGATCAAATCGAGAAGAATGAGATGGGCGGGACCTGTAGCACGTATGGAGGAGAAGAGAGGTGTATACAGGGTTTTGGTGGGGAATCCTGAGGGAAAGAGACCACTTGGAAGACCCGGGCGTAGATGGGAAGATAATATTAAGATGGATCTTCAGGAAGTAGTGGGTTGTGAGGGCAATGACTGTATCGTAGTGGCTCAGGATAAGGACAGGTGGCGGGAACTTGTAAACGCGGTAATGAACCTTCGGGTTCCATAAAATGAGGGGAATTTCTTGACTAGCTGAGAACCGGTCAGCTTCTCAAGAAGGACTCTGCTGCATGGAGTAAGTAAGTAATAGCAGTAATTATTGTTCCTCTTCAGATATTAGAATAGTTTTATTTACTTCTTTTTGTGTAGTCCTTATTCAGTGAAGTGTTTACATGTGTACAAGACTAGATAACCGATATGACTTTTACCAACTTCTCCAAAGTAGGGATTTGGTTTATCAAAATATTCTCGTTTGATGATATGATATTTCATGTAGGTTAAAATGTGTACCTCATGTTATCTTTTAACGGTTGTGCAAGTGCGTTACGATGTCCCTGTACTTAGTTAAGCATCACACCCAGAGGAAGCGTGTGGGGGGGGGGAGGGTGTTGATACATTTGCACATACCTTTAATTTCTGCACTAAATATGCTTGAGTGGTCCGGACAGTCTCAAAGAAGCACGTTTCGTATCTAGGGACTGCAGAAAGTGAGGACAAGCCAAATCAACAAATGAAAGATTGAAGAAGGAATAAACCAGGAGATTAAGAATGATACTGAAATCCGAATTGATTGTCAAGGATAAAATTACAGCAATTGGAGCTTAACTGTTTCAGTGTGAAAATACAGTTTTGGTATCGTTAATTGGAGAAAAAAAGAAATCAGAATAATGACTGGAAAACTAGAGAGATACTAGCAATGTATAAAATGCATCATACAAAAGCTGATATAGACTCTACATAAGGGGGGAAAAAGAGGGAAGAAGCCTGTTAAAAATCGAAATGACATACGAGTATAAAGTAAGATAATATTGCAGAATATCTGAACACAAAATATGCAGAACTCCATGTTGTAAATGTTAAGAGTCACGAAAGAAACCAACCAAATATCAATTCTACAATTAAAACTGCAGCAAAGGTTGTAGAAGATTTAAGCCAATCAATCAGATGAGAACAGTGACACATGAAAGGAAGGCACTCAACACATGAAAGCAAGTTTAGTAGGGTCCTTAAAGAAAAACTGTGAAAGCAAAGTATGGATACACAGCTTATTTGCGAAGAAGACACGTTCTTGTGGCTTTCGAGGGGAGATATGAAAGGAGAAACTGAATGTGAAAGAATAGCAGCACAAGATTTGGCCTTGCAAACCAGATATAATGCGATAAAAATGTTACAAACAGAAACACATAGCAATTGCAGACTCTGTAAAAATTTGATTAGACAGTAGAACATATATCAGCACGCCCAATTTTGGCAAAAGAACAATATAGACATGACAGAGTGTGTGCTCAACTAGTCTCTAATATACGCAAGGAAATAGGGGTAAAATTAGAGAATGAACACTGATATGACCATGTACCAAAATCAGTCGAAACAAATCCTGAAGGTAAGGTAAACATATTACGGAATTAAATAATGCAAACCGACGGAACCATCCCTAACAATAACCCGGACATCATAATCCGTGATAATGGAAAAGGAACATATATGTTAATGGCAAAAATGTTATTAAGAAAGAAGCTAAGAAGACTCTAAAATATAAAGTCATGTTAATAGAAATTGAGCGCATGTGGAAAAAAAAGTGATACCAGTAATAATAGGGGCAACTGGAACCATCTCAAAAACATTCAGAAAAAGGCCTGAACAACATTCCGCGAAAGAACGGAGTCGAGGAACTGCAAAAAACAGCCATGGTTGGCTCCGCACACATACTTCGGAAAGTACGGAACATTTAGCATGGGAAATAACATTAAATGTAGCACAGATTGTAAATACAGAACAGGTGCGACATTATATACCCTACAAATGTGGTTTGTTTCAGTATGTAAATGTAAAAAGACGATGATGATAATGATAATAATAAAAAATAATAATAATTTGGAATCGATAGTTACCCGCTGATAGAGAAGTTGTTGCAAATATGCCACATATAACTTCGCGCATATTGATGGATGTGGCAGTACCAGCTGACAGAAATGTCACGTAAAAGGAAGCAGAATAAAGACTAATACAAAAGTTTATGCATAGAAATACAACGAATTTGTAACATGAAATGTGTGATCATACTTTAATAAACACAACGGAGTTGCCTCACCTGAAAATTAAAAAAAAAGTGTGATCAAAGCAGTACAAATTGGAACCACCGGCATGGTAACAAACGTCTTAAAGACGAATTTGGACGCTATGCCAGGAAAACATTCGATAGATTCACTACAAAAGACAGCTATACTTGGAACATCACACATAATACGGAAAGTACTGCAGTGTGAAGCTTGAAGGCTGAGCGGTGGGGATCACCGCTGGTTCAATAGAAGTACCAGGAAGAAAGGGCCTGTGGCAAGAGACAACAACAGCAACATAATAATAATAAAAGGGGAGACTTTAATGCAAAAGTGTGGAGAGAGAATATTTTCAAGCCAACAATTGGACAGGAGAGTCTTCATCAGGATAGTAATGATAATGGGGTTAGACTAGTTAACTACGCCACATCAAAAAATCTGGTGGTTAAGAGCACGATGTTCCCTCACCGGAACATTCGTAAATACACCTGGACCTCCCCTGATGGTAAGACTCACAACCAGATTGACCACGTATTGATAGACAGGAGGTGGCATTCGAGTGTACTGGATGTGCGAAGTTTTAGGGGAGCTGATTGTGATACAGATCACCATCTGGTGATTGCAAAGGTTAAGGAAAGATTAGCAGTGGGTAATCAGGCCGCACAGAGGTTTGAAAGGCAAAGATTTAAGTTGAAGTTTAATGAGCCAGAGGATAGGCAACAGTATCAGATTGAGATTATAAACAGGTTTGCGGCTTTGGAGAACTCGGACGATGACGAGGACATAAATAGGGCTTGGGAAAACATTAAAGAGAATATCCAAACCTTCAGCGAAAGAGAGTCTGGGTTTGGATGAATTTAAGCAGAATAAACCCTGGTTTGATGATGAATGTTTAGGTTTTTTGGATCAGAGGAAGCGGGCAAAAATTCAGTGATTACAGGATCCAAGCCAAAGCAATGTAGATAATTTGAACAAGGTAAGGCGTGAAGTTAGCAGGCATTGCAGGAACAAAAAGAAGGCATATCTGAGAGCTAAAATTGGGGAACTTTAAACTAACAATAAGATTCAAAACATTAGGGACTTGTATAGGGGCATCAATGACTTTAAGAAGGGGTACCAGCCTAGATGTAATATAGTGAAGTATGAGAAAGGTGACTTGGTGGCAGACTCCCACAGTATTGTGGCTAGGTGGAGGAACTATTTCTCCCAGTTATTCAACGTGCATGGAGTTAAGGATGTTGGGCAGGCAGAAATACACACAGCAGAACCACTAGTACCTGAGTCAAATGCCTCTGAGATCTAGCTGGCAATCGACAAGCTAAAAAGTCACAAATCGCCAGGTATTGATCAAATACCGGCAGAACTGATTAAAGCAGGGGGTAGAACAATTTGCTTGGAGATTCATGAACATATTACTTCTATTTGGAAGAAGGAGGAATTGCCTGAGGAGTGGAGAGAGTCGATCATAATACCTATTCATAAGAAGGGGGATAAAAAAGACTGTAATAATTATAGGGGCATATCACATTTGCCAACCACTTACAAAATTTTATCAAACATCCTGCTGTCAAGGTTAATTCCACATGCGAAGGAAATTATTCGAGGATCATCAATGTGGCTTTCGACGAAACAGGTCGACTATTGATCATATATTCTGCATTTCCCAAATACTTGAGAAAAAATGGGAATACAATGAAGAAGTTCATCAGCTCTATA
>Ga0123354_10007473_pt1 | contig 16457 bp, 15 predicted proteins | sample TergutLab28metaG_2_FD_97872 | JGI IMG/M metagenome (GOLD analysis project Ga0123354, IMG submission 97872) | Labiotermes labralis P4 segment gut microbial communities from Petit-Saut dam, French Guiana - Lab288 P4 | ecosystem: Host-associated > Arthropoda: Insects > Digestive system > Gut ...
ACCTCGCGCCTTTGCGCCTCGCTCCAGTGCGGAAAGCACAACCGCAGGTTGGTCAGCGCCACGCGCCGGCGCGAGCGCGCCAGCGCGAACAGGCTGCGCCCGATCACGCTGCCCAGCGCGCGCAACCACGGCAGCGGCAGCGGCGCGATGGCGCGCATGAACAGGATGACGGGATGGGTCACAACTCTTTCCGGGGCGTTTTATAGCGCCCGTAGCCCCACAGGTATTGCTGCGGGCATTCGCGGATCAGGCGCTCCATTTCGCGGTTGATCTTCTCCACCGCCGGCGCCAGCTCGCCGGCCAGCGGTTCGGACAGGGCGCGAAAGTGCAGGCAAAAGCCCCGCCCGCGCGGCAGCCGCTCGCCCCACGCCAGCAGCGGCGTGGCGCCGGTTTGCAGCACCAGGCGCGCGGCCAGGGTCATGGTGTAGGCGCTCTGGCCGAAAAACGGCGCCCACTGGCCCAGGCCGTCGGGCGGCACCTGATCGGGCAGCAGGCCGACGGCGCGGCCGGCGCGCAGCGCCTTGATCATCTGGCGCACCCCGGCCAGCGTGGTGGGCGAGGTCTCCAGGCCCTCGCGCCGGCGCGCCGTTTCCACCACCCGGGCCAGCGCCGCCTGGCGCGCCGGGCGGTACAACACGGTGATCGGGCCGTGCCCGGCCCGGTAACGCTCGCCGACGCGCTGTGCGGTGATCTCGAAGCAGCCCAGATGCGGCGTGAAGAACACGATGCCCTTGCCGGCGGCGTAGGCGGCGTCCAGCAACGCGTCGCCGTCCCACTGGATGGGCACCGGCGGGCCGAACCACAGGCGCGGCATCTCCGCCGCCATGCGGCCCGCGTGCGCCACGGCCGGGCGCACCTGCGCAAAACTGTAGCCGGCCAGCGCGGCGTTTTCGGCGAAACGGCGCCGGTAGGTGGGCGAGGCCAGCCAGGTCAGCCAGCCCAGCGTCGCGCCCAGTCCGTGCAGCAACGCCAGCGGCCAACCGGACACGAGACGGTACAAAAAAAGCATGAATGATTAGAATGTGCGGGTCGCCGAGTTACGGAACTACTTGCAGGGCGACGTTAAACATGATCTGCTAAAGCGTTCGCCAGTGCTCCCGCAGGATGGCAACGCAGCTTTCAACTGATGGAGTTTATTCAATGGAACTGGCGAACAGCTTTCTCTTCACTTCCGAATCGGTCTCCGAAGGCCACCCCGACAAGGTGGCGGACCAGATTTCCGACGCCATCCTCGACGCCACCCTGGCGCAAGACCCGCGCTCGCGCGTGGCCGCCGAGACGCTGACCAACACCGGCCTGGTGGTGCTGGCCGGCGAGATCAGCACCAACGCGCAGGTGGACTACATCCAGGTGGCGCGCGACACGATCCGGGGCATCGGCTACGACGACACCGAATACGGCATCGACTACAAGGGCTGCGCGGTCATGGTCTGCTACGACAAGCAGAGCAACGACATCGCCCAGGGCGTGGATCACGCCAGCGACGACCACCTGAACACCGGCGCGGGCGACCAGGGCCTGATGTTCGGCTACGCCTGCGACGAAACGCCCGAACTGATGCCCGCGCCCATCTACTACGCGCACCGCCTGGTCGAGCGGCAGGCGCAGTTGCGCAAAAGCGGCAAGCTGCCCTTTCTGCGGCCCGACGCCAAAAGCCAGGTCACGTTGCGCTACGTGGACGGCAAGCCGCACAGCATCGACACCGTGGTGCTCTCCACCCAGCACAGCCCCGACCAGAGCGAGACGGCCACCAAGATGAAGGACAGCTTCATCGAGGCGGTGATCGAGGAAATCATCAAGCCCGTGCTGCCAAGCGAATGGCTGAAAGGCACCCGCTACCTGGTCAACCCCACGGGCCGCTTCGTCGTCGGCGGCCCGCAGGGCGATTGCGGGCTGACGGGGCGCAAGATCATTGTCGATACCTACGGCGGCGCCTGTCCGCACGGCGGCGGCGCCTTCAGTGGCAAAGACCCGACCAAGGTGGACCGTAGCGCCGCCTACGCCGCCCGTTACGTGGCCAAAAATATCGTCGCCGCCGGTCTGGCGCGCCAGTGCCAGATACAAGTGGCCTACGCCATCGGCGTGGCCGAGCCGATGAACATCACCGTCTATACCGAAGGCACCGGCAAGATTTCCGACCACGAAATCGCCAAGCTGGTGCGCACCCATTTCGACCTGCGCCCCAAGGGCATCATCCAGATGCTCGACCTGCTGCGCCCCATCTACGCCAAAACCGCCGCCTACGGCCACTTCGGCCGCGACGAGCCGGAGTTCAGCTGGGAGCGCACCGACAAGGCGGATCTGCTGCGAGCGGCGGCCAATTTGTAAGTAACTACAAAAGAATCTACAATGAGGCCGCGATGGAACTTGAATGGGACGCGGCCAAAGCGGCGCTGAACCTGCAAAAGCATGGCGTTGCGTTGGAGGATGCCGCGCGCGTTTTCCTTGACCTTGGGCGGATCGAAACCCACGATGACCGCGAGAACTACGGCGAAGACCGATGGGCCACCATCGGGATGGTCTGGCCGGCAGTGCTGTACGTGGTTTACACGGTCCGCCATGAAGAAACCATCCGTCTTGTCTCAGCACGGAAAGCCAATGCCAGCGAGCAAAAACGCTACCGTCAAGCGAACGCTTGACCTGAAAGACCCGCCGCCCCTGAGCGCCGCTCAACAAGCGCGGGTGCAAGCCGTGGCCGCAATGCCTGACGAGCAGATCGACTACAGCGATGCGCCGTTCCTGCCTGATGCCGTCTGGACCCAACCCGCAGCGTTGCCGCCCAACAAGCAGCAAATCACGCTGCGCATCGATGCCGACGTTCTGGACTTCTTCCGGCATACCGGCAAGCGCTACCAAACGCGCATGAATGCCGTGCTGCGTTCCTACGTGCAAGCGCACAAAAAAGCGCGGGATTTCTGAAGCGTGGAGATCTCCCACGGTCCAAGTCACCACCGCGCTTCCCGACGATGAGCGACGAAGCGATCGTCGCGAAGGCGTATCGCGCCGAGCGCCATGTGCGCCCGTCTTGACGGCACCTGGGCAGCCCTCACCCCCCCTCAAAATCCACCAGCGTGAACAGCTTCAGCCCGCTGGCGCGCAGGCGGGCGGAACCGCCGAGTTCGGGCAGATCGACGATGGCGGCGCCTTCGGTCACGGTGGCGCCCAGCTTTTCCAGCAGCTTCTTGCCGGCCATCATGGTGCCGCCAGTGGCGATCAGGTCGTCGATCAGCAACACCCGCTGGCCGCGCGCCACCGCGTCGGTGTGCAGCTCCACGGTGGCGCTGCCGTATTCCAGCTCGTAGGTCTCCTCCACGGTGGTGAAAGGCAGCTTGCCTTTCTTGCGGATCGGCACGAAGCCGATGTTCAGCTCATAGGCCACCACCGAACCCAGGATGAAGCCGCGCGCGTCCAGCCCAGCCACCACGTCGGGGCGCAGCGCGGGGTCCATATAGCGGTGCACGAAAGCGTCGATCAGCACGCGGAACACGCGCGGGTCCTTCAGCAGCGGCGTGATGTCGCGAAACCGCACCCCCGGCGCCGGCCAGTCCAACACGGTGCGGATGTGCTGGCGCAGATAGTCGGAAACGGAAAAAGGCGTGCCGCCCGCCTCGGCGTTGGTGACTGTGCTCATGACCCGGCATTGTGCCGCTTGCTCAGCGCCCATTCAGCATTTTTTCGTCGCCGCATCAAACTGCGCCCGCGCCACCGGATCGGTCGCCGCCGCCAGCAGCGACGCCCAATCGTCCGGCGGACTACCTCGGTCGAGCATCTGAGCCTAGAAACGGCAGTTGACCGCTCTTTTACCTTCGCAACCTCGCGTGAACACTCCGGCTTTTGTCTTCGATAACGTTCACCTCTTGGGTAACATCGCTATGCGCCCGCCAGCACCGCGCTCGCCGCGCCATGCGGCGTTGCTCGTCCTTGCGGGCACGGGCACAAGCCCGCCGCGTCCTCACGCCTTGCCTGGCACACCGATCACGGCACTGGCGGGCGCATCCAACTGCCGTTTCTAGGCTGCCGGAACACAGCGTAAGCATCCGACTTCGCGCCATAGGTGCGCAACGTGTTTGCATCATTGACCCAGGCAAAGACGATGATCCTGGCGCTACTGCTGTAGCGGAAGAACAACCGAAAGCGGCCAGAGCCAAACTTGGCCCGAAACCAGTGCTTGCGGTCAGCGCCAAGCGTTGCGCCCTGCCGGAAGTCTGCCCGTCCAGCCACTCCACCTTCAACGACCCAAACAGCGTCTCGCTGCACGCGTTGTCCTAGCAGTTGCCCTTGCGGCTCATCGAACTGGTGATTGCGTATTCCTTGAGCACGCCCCTGAACTGCTCACTGGCGTACTGGCTGCCTCGGTCGCTGTGAAAGATCAATCCCGCCTGCTTGCCCGGATGAAAGTTAAGAAGAGCTACGACGTGGCACCGCTTCGGCTTTCGCCTCGCATCCCATCGCTATAAGTGAATAGACACAAACAGGTAAAAAAAGTCGCGTTAATTTGTATTTATTCACATTAAATTCCAATTGTATCATTTGTACGCAAAGTTATCCGCAAATTAGGGTCGGTCGGCTACTTTTTGTTGCAAATCAGCGACTGTCGAACGGCGCAAGGGGTCAAGGCGCCCCCAGCCCGCTGCGGACCGACGCGAGCACCGGCATGTGGGCGTCAGCTGCGCTGTAGAGGGCGGACTGGGGCGGCGATGCGCCCGCCCTAACGCGCGCGCCGCCACAGCGCGCGCTCACGTTACAGCAAGGCTTCTTCGGCCCGCGCCAGCGCCTCGGCCTTGCCGGAGAGCACCAGGGTTTCGCCGCCTTGCAGCGGCGCGCCGTCGTCGTGCGGCGCCGGGCGGCCATTGCGGCGGCGCATGCGGATGGGGCGCAACTCGCCCGCGCTGGCCAGCAGTTCGGCCAGGGTGCGGCCCGCCACGCGGTCGGGCAGCACGAAGACTTGCAGGCGCTCTTCGGCCATTTCGTCGTCGCTGGCGTCGTCGGCGCCGCGAAAGTAGCCGCGCAGCATGCCGTAACGCTGCTCGCGCTGCTGCTGCACCGCGCGGGCCACGCGCCGCATGGGCACGCCGGCCAGGGCCAGCGCGTGGCTGGCGAGCATCAGCGAGCCTTCCTGCGATTCGGGCACGACTTCGGTGGCGCCGGCCTCGCGCAGCCGGTTCAGGTCGCGGTCGGTCTGGGTGCGCACCAGCACCGGCACGTGCGGGGCCACGCTGCGGATGACCGCTAGCGCCTTCAGCACGTTGGGCAGTTCCAGATAGGTGATGGCAACGGCGCTGGCGCGGTTGATGCCGGCGGCGATCAGCGCCTGCGGCTTGGCGGCGTCGCCAAAGGCGACCGACTGCCCGGCGGCTTGCGCCTGGCGCACGCGGTCGGGGTCGAGGTCGAGCGCGACGTAGGGGATGTCCTGCAGTTCGAGCAGGCGCCCCATGGCCTGCCCGCTGCGCCCGTAGCCGCAGATGACGACGTGGCGCCGGGTGTTGATGGCGCGGCTGGCGATGCGCGTCATGTGCAGCGACTGCTGCATCCATTCGCCGGCCACCAGCCGCATGACGATGCGGTTGCTGGCCATGATGATGAAGGGCGTGGCCAACATGGACAGCACCATGGCGGCCAGCACCGGGTGGAACAACTCCGGCGGCAGCAGGCCGTGGCGGCGGCTCAGGGTCAGCAGCACGAAGCCAAATTCGCCCGCCTGCGCCAGGTACAGGCCGGTGCGCAGCGCCACGCCAGCGCTGGCGCGGGTGAACCGGGCCAGCGCCGTCACCAGCCCAAGTTTGAACAGCACCGGCACCGTGGTCAGCATCAGGATCAGCGGCCAGCGGTGCAGGACTTCGTGCCAGTCGAGCAGCATGCCGATGGTGATGAAAAACAGGCCCAGCAACACGTCGTGGAAGGGACGGATTTCGGCTTCCACCTGGACGCGGTATTCGGTCTCGGAAATCAGCACGCCGCAGATGAAGGCGCCCAGCCCCATGCTCAGGCCGGCGTGTTCGGTGAGCCAAGCCAGGCCCAGCGTCATCAGCAGCATGTTGAGGACGAACAGCTCCTCGCTCTTGCGCCGCGCCACCACGGTGAGCCACCAGCGCATCACGTGCTGGCCGCCCCACAGCAGCACGGTGATCAGCAGCGCGGCCTTGAGTACCGCCAGCCCCAGCGCGCCCAGCAACTGGTCGGGCGCGCTGCCCAGGGCCGGGATGAGCACCAGCAGCGGCACCACCGCCAGGTCTTGCAGCAGCAGCACGCCCATCACGCGCTGGCCGTGTTCGGAGACCAGTTCCAGCCGGTCGGCCATCATCTTGACGACGATGGCGGTGCTGCTCATGGCCAGGGCGCCCGACAGCGCCAGCGAGGCCTGCCAGGAGAGCGGCCAGGCGGCGGGTGCCAGCCAGGCCAGCAGCACCGAGCCCAGCGTGGCCAGCGCCATCGTCAGCACCACCTGCGCCAGCCCCAGGCCGAACACGTGGCGCCGCATGACTCGCAGCTTGGGCAAGTTGAATTCCAGCCCGATGACGAACATCAGAAACACCACGCCGTACTCGGCCAGGTACTTGATGCTGTCGGCGTCCTGCCCGAACGCCATGCCCAGGGTGTGCGGTTCCATCAGCACACCGGCCAGCAGGTAGCCCAGGATGGCCGGCAGCTTGAGCCAGCGGCAGCCCACCACCGCCAGCACGGCGACCAGCAGGTACAGCAGCGTCAGTTCCAGGGCGGTCATGGACGGATGCTACACGAATGCTAGCAAGCGGCGCGCCGATAAAATCGCCGGCATGAATTTCGACCCCACGCAGGCTTTGTGCCTGGCGCATGAAACCCTGGACATCGAAGCCGCCGCGGTGCTCGGCCTGAAGGAGCGGCTGGACGGCGGCTTTACCCGCGCGGTGGCGCTGCTGCTGGGCCTGAGCGGCCGGGTGGTGGTGATGGGCATGGGCAAGAGCGGCCACGTGGGCCGCAAGATCGCCGCCACGCTGGCGTCCACCGGCACGCCGGCCCTGTTCGTGCACCCGGCGGAGGCCAGCCACGGCGATTTGGGCATGATCCAGCCGCAGGACGCGGTGCTGGCGATTTCCAACAGTGGCGAGAGCGAGGAGCTGACCGCCATCCTGCCGCTGGTCAAGCGCCTGGGCGTGCCGCTGGTGGCGATCACCGGCCACCCCGCGTCGACGTTGGCGCGCTACGCCAGCGTGGTGCTGGACAGCGGCGTGCAGAAGGAAGCCTGTCCGCTCAACCTGGCGCCCACGGCCAGCACCACGGCGCAACTGGCGCTGGGCGATGCGTTGGCGGTGGCGCTGCTGGATGCGCGCGGTTTTCGCGCCGAGGATTTCGCCCGCTCGCACCCCGGCGGCGCGCTGGGGCGGCGCTTGCTGACGCGGGTAGCCGACGTGATGCGCGGCGGCGCGGCGGTGCCGCGCGTCGGCCCCGAGGCCAATTTCAGCGAGTTGATGCGCGAGATCACGCGCAAGGGCTTGGGCGCCACCGCGGTGGCGCGCGACGACGGCCAGGTGCTGGGCATCTTCACCGACGGCGATTTGCGCCGCCTGGTGGAAACCGGGCGCGACCTGCGCGCGCTCACCGCCCGCGAGGTGATGCACGCCAACCCGCGCACCATCGGCGACGGCGCGCTGGCCGCCGAGGCCGCCGAACTGATGGAGCAGCACCGCATCACCGTGCTGCTGGTGCTGGATGCGGCGGGGCGCCTGATCGGCGCCGTGAACAGCAACGACCTGATGCGCGCCAAAGTCATATGAGCCCCTCCCCCGCCCTCACCTGGCCGCCCGAACTGCTGCTGCGCGCGCAGGGCGCGCGGGTGGCGTTTTTCGACGTCGATGGCGTGCTGACCGACGGCGGGCTGTACTTCAGCGCCGAGGGCGAAACGCTCAAGCGCTTCAACACGCTGGACGGCCACGGCCTGAAGCTGCTGGCGCAGGCGGGCATCACGCCGTGCGTGATCTCGGGGCGCGACTCGGCCCCGCTGCGCACGCGCCTGCAAGCGCTGGGCCTGCGGCATCTGCGCCTGGGTACCGAGGACAAGCGCCCGGCGGCCGAGGCGCTGCTGGCCGAGTTGAACCTGGACTGGTCGCAGGCGGCGGCCATCGGCGACGACTGGCCCGACCTGCCAGTGCTGCAACGCGCCGCCTTCGCCTGCGCGCCGCCGCAGGCGCATGCCGAGGTGCGCGCCATCGCCCACCACATCACCGCCGCCCGCGCGGGCGAGGGCGCGGCGCGCGAGTTCTGCGACCTGCTGCTGGCCGCTGGCGGCCACTACCGCCGCTTGTTCGAGGCCCAGTGCGGCAACGCGCCGGAGGCGGCGTGATCGACCGCCAGCGCCTCCTGCGCTACGGCATGGACCAGCTTTCGGCCTGGCTGCCGGCGCTGCTGATGATGGTGTTCGCGCTCGGCACCTGGTGGCTGGTACGCAGCGCGCCCCGCATCGTCGGCGACGCGACGCCGACGCCAGTGTCGCCGGAGCCGGACTATTTCATGCGCGACTTTTCGGTGCGCATCTTCAATCCCGCCGGCCAGCTCACGTCGGAGCTCAAGGGCATCAAGGGCCTGCACTTTCCGGCGGACGACACCATGGAAGTCACGCAGCCGCGCGTGCGCGCCTACGACGAACAGGGCCACCCGACGGTGATCACCGCCCAGCGCGGTGTGTCCAACGCCGACGGCTCGGAGCTCCGGCTCTACGGCGACGCCCGTGTGGTGCGCAACCCGATCACCAAGGCGAACGGCGCCGTGGTCCCGCGGCTGGAGTTTCGCGGCGAGTTCCTGCACGCCTTCGTCAACGACAAGCGCGTCACTTCCGACCAGCCAGTGGAGCTGCGGCGCGGCGCGGACGTGTTTACCGGCGACGTGTTCGACTACAACGACAAGAGCGGCGTGGGCAACCTCCAAGGGCGGGTGCGCGGCACGCTCCATCCCCCGGCCAAGGCCAGCCCGTGAACGGGCCTCTGGTCTTCATCACTGGCGCGTCCAGCGGCATCGGCCAGGCGCTGGCGCTGCGTTATGCGGCGGCGGGCTGGCGGCTGGCGCTGGTGGCGCGGCGCGCCGCCGAACTCACCGCCTGGGCCGAGGCGCAAGGCTGGCCGGCCGAACTCTGGCGCGTGTACGGCGCCGACGTGAGCGACACCGACAGCATCGTCGCCGCCGGCCAGGCGTGCATGGCCGCCCAGGGCGTGCCCGACGTGGTGATCGCCAACGCCGGCATCAGCATCGGCATGGAGACGGCGGCGCGCGGCGACATCGATGTCATGGCGCGCCTGCTGGCCACCAACAACGTCGGTTTGGCGGCCACCTTCCACCCCTTCGTCGAGCCGATGCGCCGGCGCGGCAACGGCACGCTGGCGGGCATTGCCAGCGTGGCGGCGATCCGCGGCCTGCCGGGCCACGGCGCCTACTGCGCCAGCAAGGCCGCCGTGGTGAATTACTGCGAGAGCCTGCGCGGCGATTTGCGCGGCAGCGGCGTGCGCGTGGTCACGCTCCTGCCCGGCTACATCGACACCCCGCTGACGCGCGGCAACCGTTTTTCGATGCCGTTCCTGATGCCTGCGGCGCGCTTTGCCGAGCGCGCCTACGAGGCCATCGAGGCCGGCAGCAGCTACCGCGTGATTCCCTGGCAGATGGGCATCGTCGCCAAGCTGCTGCGCTTGCTGCCCAACCCGCTGTTCGACCGCCTGCTGGCCCAGCGGCCGCGCAAGGCGCGCCAGCGGGAGTGATTCAAATTCCCCTCCGTGGAGGGGTGGCGCGCAGCGCCGGGGTGGTCACGGCGCCACCTGAAAAACCTGGTGTGCCGTGCGAACCGCGTCACCACCCCGCCCTTCGGGCACCCCTCCAAGGAGGGGAATAAAACCATCTTCCCGCTTGGAAGGTCGGGATGGGAGCCGGCGGGCGGTCCATGACAAAACCGTGCAGCGTGCGTCAAAAGCGTCCGCGATCCACCCAAACGCCCATGAAAAAGGCTCCACACCGGGAGCCTTTTTCAAGCCGATGGCGCCCGGCTCATGCCAGGCGCGGACAGCTCATCGAATCAATAGTTGTCGTCGTCGCGGCCACCGCCGCCGTCGCGCCGGCCACCGTAGCCGCCGCCACCGCCGCCGTCACGCCGGCTACCGCCGCGCGGGCCGGTGCCGTAGGGGCTGCGGAAGTTGCCGTCGTTGCCGCCGCCATAGCCGCCGCCGCCTTCACGACGACCGCCGCCATAACCGCCGCCACCGCCGCCACCGCCACCGCCATAACCACCGCCGCCGTAGCCGCCGCCACCCGAGCGGGGCGGACGCGGCTCCATCGGGCGCGCTTCGTTGACGACCACGTTGCGGCCGCCGAGGGGCTGGCCGTTCATGCCTTCGATGGCGGCTTGCGCCTCGGGATCGCTGCCCATCTCCACGAAGCCAAAGCCCTTGGAGCGACCAGTGTCGCGCTCCATCATGACCTTGGCGCTGGTGACGGCGCCGAACTGACCGAAGGCCTGCGCCAGATCATTGTCGCGCACCGAGTAGGGCAGGTTGCCTACGTAAAGCTTGTTACCCATTGAATGGGACTCCTGAATCAAACAAAAGGAAAAAGCGATGGAGTCCGCAAAACGCCTTCGTACAGCCTGGTCTTCAGGCTAGAAAGGGCAACTGACTATGTTCACCGCAAAACCGCAAGGTGGGCAGCACGCTTGCATGAAGGAGTATACGCCAGCCGGAAAAACCGCATCAAGAAAAAATGGAAACAAGGCGTCAAAGTGATGTAGATTTGTAACGCAGTGGCGCTTCACTTCATGCCTTGGGCAACGTCACCCCCACCTGGCCCTGATACTTGCCGCCGCGATCCTTGTAGCTGGTCTGGCAGATGTCGTCGGGATCGCTCTCGAAGAACAGCACCTGGGCGCAGCCCTCGCCAGCGTAAATCTTGGCCGGCAGCGGCGTGGTGTTGCTGAATTCCAGCGTCACGTAGCCTTCCCACTCGGGCTCGAAGGGCGTGACGTTGACGATGATGCCGCAGCGCGCATAGGTGCTTTTGCCCAGACAGATGGTGAGCACGTTGCGCGGGATGCGGAAATACTCCACGGTGCGCGCCAGCGCGAAACTGTTGGGCGGAATGATGCAGACGTCGCCGTGGAAATCGACGAAGCTCTTTTCGTCGAAGTTCTTCGGGTCCACCACCGTGGAGTGGATGTTGGTGAAGATCTTGAATTCGGGCGCGCAGCGGATGTCGTAGCCGTAGCTGGACGTGCCGTAGCTGACGATCTTCTTGCCCTGGCTTTCGCGCACCTGACCGGGCTCGAAAGGCTCGATCATGCCGTGCTGCTCGGCCATGCAGCGAATCCAGCGGTCGCTCTTAATGCTCATGATTGAATGCTCACTTATCTGTAGCGTGGTGTCCTGGCGCTATTTTGCTTGAGAAATGGCGGCGCGGTCAGGGCCGGGTGGCCGTCACGCCCTCGACCAGCCAGTCCATGCCCAGGATCTGCGCGTCGGTGAGCGATTGGCCCCGGGCCAGCCGCTGCACGCCGGTGTTGTCGGTGATGGGACCGTGAAACGGTTGCAGGCGGCCGGCGGCGATGTCGCGCTGGCGCGCCAGCACCTCGCTTTGCACGGCGGGGGGCACCTTGGGGCCGAAGGCTTCGACGCGCACCATGCCCTCCTTCACGCCGCCCCACAGGTTGCCGCTGCGCCAACTGCCGTCCAGCACCTGCTGGACGCGGCGGGTGTAGTAGGCGCCCCACTGGTGGGTGACGGCGAGGATCTGCGCGCGCGGGGCCACCTGACGCATGTCCGAGTGGTAGGCCACGGCCAGCGCGCCGCGTTCCTCGGCGGCGGCCATGACGGCGGTGGAGCCGGTGTGAAAGGCCAGCACGTCGGCGCCCTGGTCGAGCAGGGTCATCGCCGCCTCGCGCTCGCGCGCCGGGTTGAACCATTCGTTGAGCCAGATCACCCGCACCTCGGCCTTGGGGTTGACGCTGCGCATGCCCAACGTGAAGGCGTTGATGCCTTGCAGCACTTCGGGGATCGGAAAGCCGGCCACGTAGCCGGCCCGGTTGGCGCGCGTCATGTGGCCCGCCGCTACGCCGGCCAGGTAGCGGCCTTCGTAATAGCGCGCGTTGGCCGTGGCCACGTTGGGCGCCTGCTTGAGGCCGGTGATGGACTCGAACTTGACCTGGGGAAAATCGCGCGCCACTTTCAGCGTCGGCTCCATGTAGCCGAAGCTGGGGGTGAAGATGATCTGGTAGCCCTGGCGCGCCAGATCGCGGATGACGCGCTCGGCGTCGGCGCCTTCGGGCACGTTTTCGACGTAGGTGGTCTGCACCTGGCTGCCCAGGGCCTGCACGACTTCGCGGCGGCCCCGCTTGTGCTGCTGCGTCCAGCCGGCATCGGCGACCGGGCTGACGTACACCCAGGCGGCCTTGACGGGCGCGCTCGCCTGGCCGAAAGCGGACCAGCTCAGACAGGCGGCTACCAGCATGGCCGCGAGGTTTTTGTACATGGTGTTCCTCTACATGGCTCCGTCAGATATGACAAGCACGCCGCCCTGGAGCGGGGGGCGGCGCGCGGGGCCCGGATTGTGGCACGACGCGACGCGCGGGCCCGTGGCAGATGAAGCGATCCCGGCGGACAATCGGCGCTTCACATCTGCACACCTCATCACCATGCGACTTCTGCACACCATGCTGCGCGTCGGCGACCTGCCGCGCTCGATCGACTTCTACACCCGGGTGCTGGGCATGAACCTGCTGCGCACCAGCGAGAACCCCGAATACAAGTACAGCCTGGCCTTCGTCGGCTACGGCGGCGGCAACCCCGATCAGGCCGAAATCGAGCTGACCTACAACTGGGGCACCGACCGCTACGACTTGGGCACCGCCTTCGGCCACATCGCCCTGGGCGTGCCGGACGCATACGCCGCCTGCGAAAAAATCCGCGCCGCTGGCGGCACCATCACGCGCGAGCCCGGCCCGGTGAAAGGCGGCGTCACCGTGATCGCCTTCGTCACCGACCCGGACGGCTACAAGATCGAGCTGATCGAGCGCAAGGACGACACCGGCGCCGGCCTGGGTCTGCGTTGAACCCGGAGCGAGGTGGTGACACGGCCTCCTGATCACGCCCGGTTTTTCAGGTGGCGCCACCACCACCCCGGCGCTACGCGCCACCACTCCAAGGAGGGGAATCGACACGCGCTCATGGCTTGACAGCCGCCATGGCGCCTGTTCAGCGTCTTACAGCGGGTGCGTGACCAGGCGGAAATCCGGGTCGTCGGGGTAGGCCTTGACATCGAAGCCCAGGCCGCGCATCAGGCGCAGCATGGGTTCGTTGTGGGTGAGCACCAGGCCGACGATTTCCTGCAAGCCCTTGTCGCGCGCCACGTCCATGATGCTGAGCATCAGGCGCGAACCCAAGCCCTGGCCGGAGAAGGTGTCGTCCACCTCCAGCGAGAACTCGCAACTGGTGTGATCGGGGTTGGTGATGTAGCGCGACACGCCGATGATGCGCTCGCTCGGACGCTTGACGCCGTCCTCGTCGACCGTCTCCTCCTCGACCACGGCGCACAGCGCCATTTCGCGGTCGTAGTCGATCAGGGTGAAGCGCGCCAGCATGGCCGGCGGCAGCTCGGCCATGCTGGAGACGAAGCGGAAGTAGCGGCTTTCCGGCGACAGGCGCTTGACCAGGCTTTGCAGCCCCTGCGCGTCGTCGGGCTGGATAGCGCGCACGGTGTATTCGCCGCCGCCCTTGAGCGGCCAGCGCTGCTGGTAGCGCGCCGGGTAGGGCAAGATGGACAGGTGGCCGTACCGGCCGGCGCGGCCCGGCGAGGTCTGCGCCGCCGGACCGATGACGATGCGCGCATCGACGGCCAGCACGCCCTTGTCGTCGATGATGATGGGGTTGATGTCCATCTCGCGCAGTTGCGGCAGCTCGCACACCATTTCGGACACTCGCAGCAGCACCTGCTCCAGCGCCGCCATGTCGACCGCCGGCGCGCCGTGCCAGTTGGACAGGGTTTCGCGCACGCGCGAGCGGTCGATCAGCCGGCGCGCCAGGAACTGGTTGAGCGGCGGCAGCTCCATGGCGCAGTCCTGGATCAGCTCGATCATGGTGCCGCCGGCGCCGAAGGCGATCACCGGGCCGAACGGCTCGTCGGTGACCACGCCCACGTACAGCTCGCGCCCGCGCGGCTTGTGCGCCATAGCCTGCACGGTGATGCCGTTGATGCGGGCCTCGGGCTGGCGCTCGCGCACGGTGTCGATCATGCTGTGCCAGACGTCGCGCACGGCGGCGGCGGTCATCACGTTCAGCGCCACGCCGCCGACGTCGCTCTTGTGGCTGATGTCGGGCGAGTCGATCTTCAGCGCCACCGGAAAGCCCACCTGCGTGCCGATCATCATGGCCTCGCTGCTGCTGCGCGCCAGCAGAGTCTGCGTGACCGGGATGTGGAAGGCCGCCAGCAACGACTTGGACTCCATCTCGGTGAGCACCTTGCGCCGCTCGGTCAGCACGCCTTCGATCAGCAGGCGCGCGCCTTCCACGTCGGGCGCGGCCAGGTGCGACAACGGCGGCGGCGTTTGCTGGAGCAGTTGCTGGTTCTGGTAGAAGCTGGCGATGTTGCCGAACGCGCCCACCGCCGCCTCGGGCGTGCGAAAGCTCGGTATCAGCGCGTCGGCCAGCGCGCGCCGGGCCTCTTGCACGGTGGCATCGCCCATCCAGCAGGCCACCAGCGGCTTGCCCATGCGCGGCTTGACCTGCACCAGCACCTGGGCCACGGCGTCGGGGTCGCCGCTGAACTTGGGCGAGTAGATCACCAGCACGCCGTCGACCTGGCGGTCCTTGCTGGCGGCCTCGACGGCGAGGCGAAAGTGCTCGGCGGTGGCGTCCTCGGTCAGGTCGATCAGGTCGGACAGCGAGGCATGCCCCGGCAGTTGGTCCTTGAGCTGGCGCGCGCTGTCGGCGCCCAGTACGCCCAGGTCCAGCCCCAGCTCGCTCATCCAGTCGGCGGCCAGCACGCCGGGGCCGCCACCGTTGGTGATCACGCACAGCCGCCGGCCCACCGGACGGTAGCGCGAGGCCAGGCACTTGGCCGCCGAGAACAGCTCGACGAACGAGTGCACGCGCACCGCGCCAGCGCGGCGCAGCACGGCGTCGAACACGTCGTCGCTGCCGACGATGGCGCTGGAATGCGTCTGCGCCGCCACGTTGCCGGCCAGCTTGCGTCCGGCCTTCAACACCACCACCGGCTTGGAATTGGCCGCCGCGCGCAGCGCGCTCATGAAGCGCCGCGCATTGGCGATGCCTTCCATGTAGACGACGATGCCCTGCGTGTGGCGGTCGGAGGCCAGATAGTCCAGCACGTCGGCCAGTGTGACGCCGGAGTGCGAGCCCAGCGCCGTGACGGAGGAAAAACCCATCCGGTTCTGCTTGGCCCAGTCCAGGATCGACGTGGTGAGCGCGCCCGATTGCGACACCAGCGCCAGTTGTCCCAGCGCCGCCAGGTTGCCGGCGCAACTGGCGTTGAGCTGCAAGCGTGGCTGCTGAAGGCCCTGGCTGTTGGGGCCCAGCAGCCAGAAACCCTGGCGCTGCGCCGTGCGGTGCATTTCGGTGGCCTGCACCGCGCCGATGCCCGCCGACAACACCAGCGCCGCCTTGACGCAGACGCGCCCGGCCAGTTCCAGCGCGGCCTGAATCTCGTCCGGCGGCAGCGCGATCACCGCCAGATCGGCCTTGACTTGGGCCAGGTCGGCCAGTGTGCCGGTGCTGTTGGTGCTCAGCGGCGTGATGGTGCCCTTGAAGGGCTGTTCCTTCAGGTGCGCCAGCAGCGCCCGCGCCTGCGGCGTCTGCTTGTCCGGCTGGTCCTGCGGGCCGGTAAACAAAACGATGGACTCGGGCTCGAACAGGGGGGTCAGGTAGTGTTGGTCCATGACAGGCGAAGGCCGGTTGTGCTGCTCAAATTGTCCGCCACTCGCGCGCGCGCGGATTAGTGGCAAGACTTCATTTTGATGCAGCGCAGCATAAAAGCCGACCAACTGTCTTTTCGACGCCGCGCCGGGCCGTCATCCAGATGGGTGGGCCGGTCAGCGCGTGCCCTGAACCACCGCCGCGCCGCCACCGCCGCGCTCATACCAGCCCTTGGAGCGGTTGACGATCCAGACCACGCTCAGCATCACCGGCACTTCGATCAGTACGCCGACCACGGTCGCCAGCGCGGCGCCGGAGTCGAAGCCGAACAGGCTGATGGCGGCGGCCACCGCCAACTCGAAGAAATTGCTAGCGCCGATCAGCGCGGACGGGCCGGCCACGCAATGCCGTTCCCCCGCCAGCCGGTTGAGCAGATAGGCGAGGCCGGCGTTGCCATAGACCTGGATCAGGATCGGCACCGCAAGCAGCGCAATGACCAGCGGCTGCGCAAGAATTTGCTGGCCCTGAAAGCCGAACAGCAGCACGAGCGTTGCCAGCAGCGCCACCAGCGAGAGCGGCTGCAATGCC
>Ga0123354_10007474_pt1 | contig 16452 bp, 6 predicted proteins | sample TergutLab28metaG_2_FD_97872 | JGI IMG/M metagenome (GOLD analysis project Ga0123354, IMG submission 97872) | Labiotermes labralis P4 segment gut microbial communities from Petit-Saut dam, French Guiana - Lab288 P4 | ecosystem: Host-associated > Arthropoda: Insects > Digestive system > Gut ...
ACAAACTCACACAAACACACACACACACAAACTCACACAAACAAGCACACACACACACCACACACACACACACACACAAACACACACACACACACACCCACATCCACAAACACACACACACACACAGACACACACCCACACCCACAAACACACACACACACACCCACACCCACAAACACACACACGCACATCCATACCTACAAACACACACACACACACACTCACACACACACACACACACACCGGTAGGACTCCTCTGGACGAGTGATCAGGCCGTCGCAGATACCGCTACCTGCTAAACACAGAGCCAACATAAGAGACGAACATCCATGTCTTCAGTCTGATTCGAACCCGCGATTCGTGGAACCGAGCGGCCGCAGACCTACGCCTTTGACCTCATAACAACCGTGTTCGGCCTATTTGTTACGTATTTTCCAAAACAGACCAAGGAAGGCCTTTGTTTGGTTGGTAGTGAACAATCCACTTAATACGGCGTAACTTCATTTCCAATCCACTGCAAACTTCTCTTAAGTAAAGATTTTTTATTTTGTACAAAACCTGAGTCTAAAGTGGCCTATTTAGGCCAAAGTATGTAACTTATTTATATAACATTTACAATGCAAGATTTACTAAATTAAATTACCGAATTTGTTTTTGGTGTGATGAAAATAATAACACATTTTTAAATTATTTCTTACACCATATCAGGATAATAAAGCATAATAGTCCTAATGTTTGTTTATTGTTTTTCCGGTTAATAAATTACCATAAATTATTTTATATTCATTTATTCATCACATTCACTGCAATGGAAAATTGTTACCTAAAAGGTAACAAAACAAATAACCGTATTTCTCCGAGTGTGGTGTCTGGGTAATGTCTAAAGTAAGAATTTGGTCGTGCAGTATTGTAAATTTCTATTAAATGCGTCAATTCAAGGTCCAAACATCATGTGAACCAACCCGCGAGCTGTCTTGGAATGTCCTGTAGTTCTGACACCAACATTTCAGCAGTTTTGTCTTCGGAGCGCAGCCTCCTGTCACCTCCCCCACGAATATAACAGATTTCGTCTTGCCCTTCACTCTCCAGTGAGTCTATGGAATATTTTAATTGTTCATTCACCACCTCCGTTTTACCCCCATTATTTTCCACTCTGTCAAATTATTTTTCCGTTTCGCTTTCCAATTCGTAACGACTTTTTATTCCATCCTTGAATCTCGTCTTTTTCTATTCAGCCCCTGGACATGAAGCTAAGGGTAGGAAGAGGGAGTGAAGTGAGAGATGAGGTGCCGAGCCATGGCCCGCCAATTTGTAGCAGGAAGGCCCTCATTAGTTTCCTGTCGCCAACACGTGTGGCGCCATTGCTGCATGCCACGCAACTGATTAGAAAGCGGAGCCGCTGGTGGATGTGGGGGTGTGGAGTGGGGGGAGGGAGTATGTCGCCTTGAGGCAAGTCTGTTCGGGACACAAGTTGGGCCCAGGCGCGTGCTTATTGTACGTTTAACACCCCAGCCCCAAATTGAACTGACCGTATTTAAACTAAAACGGATGTGCGGAAGACACTGTGTGATCGTGTGAAGATAAAGTTGTACAGTTGGCGGTGTGTTTAATTAAACATTAGGTCCTGTAGGCACACAAAATTTACAGCAATCCCATTACAGGCCTGGACAAGTCCTCAGGATTCCAGGAGGCTGATGTTCCCAGATTTCAAGGCAATCGGCACAGGAAGGTGGTAAGGTTGTCAACAATAGGCACCGGCCGTCTTTACCCTCAGGAAATATTCCTGGTACTCATTTCTGTTAGAGGCTGAGACAACCCTAGGGCCATTGTGCGACCGGATGAATATGTCAATAAAAAAATCCCAATGACAATATCGGGAATCGAACCTGTGACCTTCCGACAAGTAGCGCAGTACCTCAGCCAAATGTCCCACCGCGTACCCCCATGTAGGCACATAGAAGATTCAAAATGCATATGCACACATTCATGATAGAATCGGGTTTTGAAAAGGAACAGTCAGTTTAACACCCCACTCTTTTTACTGCTGAAGTAAAGTGCGCCTTAACCGCTAGTCTAGGCACTGCAGAAAAGTGACAACCCCCTTTCGCTCCTGGGTTTGGAACCCAGATTTCTGTGTCGTCCAGTAGGTATCCGAGCAAGTATGCTGACTACCTTGTCGGTTGTGCTTATAGAGGCAACGCATTTCAAGTCCTGTGTCTGGGAACCTGTACAAGCGAGAAAATTTGGTGACGTAAGCGTAGTGGCAGGGTCGTATTAAAGTTGATATACGAGAAACGAGACCGTATTCGTACCGGCTCTGAATATAACAAATTTTGGCTTTTCTTTTGTGAGCACTTTGTTGGAATCAATCATGTCTCTTGGTGTATTATTTTTATTTTGGTCGATAGGTGTCAGATTTTATTAAAGAAACTAATTTCTAGACGTGTTCTCAAAATTGCGAAAAATTACCATTACCTTCGTCATGTCTACCTGTCCTTCCGTCCGCATGAAGCAACTGGAATCCCACTCGACAGATTTTCATGAAATCGGTTATTCGAGTATTTTTCTATAATTTTTCGAGAAAATTTAAGTTTTATTAAAGTGTGACAAGAACAACGAATACTTTACAATAAAACCAATATATATTTTTGAGCACATCTCACTCAGTTCTTCTTACAATGAGACACATTTCGGACAAAATTTGTAAAGGAAACCGTAATACGCATTTTTTGTTCAATAACTATTTTTCTTTTAAAATACTGCCTTTTATGAGACAATATTGAAAAATTTTGTAAAGTCGGGCAGGCCATATATGACAGCCTAGTACATGCTCATTGAATGCTGGATATCAAAGGCTACAAACACACTCCCAGAGTACGTAATACGTATTTCCCTTCAACCACAAAAATAGTTACGCGAACTCGTCTCGATGATACGTTACACATACATTACCTCTTTTGTTCGTCTTCATTATAGACGTGAAGGTGATAAGCATTAGATTCCTCCAAAACATTTGTACCTCTCTACCAAACCACACGACGTCACAACCTAGAATTCTGCAGTTTTAACATTCTAAGTAGCGGGAAGTTTAACTGAATAAAACTTCGTCATATTTTCTTGCTAAGAATAGCGATTCCTTCAATAATTTAATTAATCATGCTCTCATTCAGATATGCACGGCTCAGTCATTCCTTCAATAACCTAGTCGACCCAAATATTATTTAAGCCATTGCCTATTCCGTCAGCTAACCAACTTCCTGAGCACCCCAGCTGTCGCGGAATGCAGGTTTCGTATACAAGAGGCAATGAAAGAACCACCTGCATTTGCAGCTTTTATGTATTTATTTATTGGCCCTTTATAAGAGACCCTAGGTAGTCACTCAGGCAGTAGGTTATATACTCAGTTAACTAGAAAACAGCTCTGGCACTTAACGCCTTAGACAATCGGTTAAGTCAGTCAGTCAGTATTGTCGAATGTAGAGTGACAAGGTACAGGTTTTAGGTGTATGGGCTGTTTTCGATTTTCGGCAGAAACAAGAATTTTTCCTCTTCTCCAGGAAGTCTAGACTGGCTGTGAGGCCCACGCAGCCCCCCATGTGAAAGATATTAGGGTTTTATCCTACAGGAAAGGCGGCCCGGCTTGAAGATGTTATCTAATTGAAAAATAAATGGAACAGGAATTTTACGCCCTTTACATACCTTCCAGGAGTGGCTAGGGACAGCTTTACCTTACCTCTGCTTTTCTGTCAGAAAGTCAGAGTCATGACAGACGAAATTATAATACTTTTCACGTTGGGTTCCTTTGCTTAGCACTTCGCCCCGTACGGACCTGAGCCTGTCCGCAATATGTGAAGACTCTTTCCCGATTGATAGCAGAACAGTGATTAATATTTTACAATTTCCGCACAACAAAATTACGTGCATAATATTGATTACCAACTTATTTCACATTGTTTTTATTTGCTATTAATTATTTATAGCTTCCTGAAGATGGCCAAAAATTGTGGCCGAAACATGCCGAAACAATATTCAATAACAAATAAGAACTTTGTAGAAAAATTTGGCATTAAATTCTGTGCAAGTAATTAATATGCTCTTCTTGCGTTCAGTTTTACAGACTGAAACACAATATTACGAAATTTATCATTTTTCTCCGGGTTGTGAGTGGGGCAGTATTACAAACAAGGGCCCACAACTGACTACCACGTTCTACTGGCGTCGCCTTTTCCTAAATACCCTGCCGTATATCATTCGACACGTCCTAGCCTTTGCGTTTCCTACAAAGCTTTCAATACCACAAGAGAGGTCGAATTTCTTCGTGATTTTATTGAATGACAATGCCGGCCTAGTGTCGTGGAATAACCCACGACAACCATTTCCGCGTTTATTCAGACATAATCGCAACTAACTTTGAAAGATCAGGGGTTTTCTAAAAAAAGTACACTCAATAGATTCTCCGTTTATTACGAACCCGAATTTGATCTCTGCGCTCATACAAGTTCACAATTAAATCCTGACTTCAGCCGGCGAAGTCCTGTCCACCGCTTTGCGCCATAGTTGAATGGACATAATATAATGCTATGCCACCAAAAGCTAACGAAGAAGAGGCCTGCTTGGAATTCCCGCTCCGTATTTTGGAGGTCCCAAGTTCAAATTTGATTCCCGATACCTATCATCCTGACTAAAGTTTTACGTAGCTTTCCTCAGCATAATTCAGGCAAATTTTGGGTTAGTACAGCAGACTGGTATACTACCGCTTCCTCTTACATCTCTTCCTATTCATAGTTTGCTAATTAACCGAACATTCGACGCTCCGTTATATGAGGGTCACACAGCGTCATTAAATAAACCGTAAACAGACACTGACCCATTTAATACGACATCCCTTAAGTGGCATTATTTTGAGTTACATTCATTAAAATTTTATAAACATTTATCTCCTTCAAGAGTGCTACATTCGCAGTCCGAGTTTATCCATTGACATAATCTTCCAAATAATAAGAAGTCAAGAATGTAATTTATATAGATTATTGTTCTTTCACTTGATATTTTATGTTTTATCATTATTTTCTCATACCACTCAGTATTAAATAACATGTGTAGCTGATGTGACGTCAGTTACTTACCCAAGAACCAACGAAATGATAAGGAGTATGTAAACTTTGCATTGTTATTTATTTCTTGCATTTTATAATGATATTTTTTAAAGATCTTCAACAATACGCACCATACACTTCAGAGAGAGTGTGTGGTGCGTATTGTTGGAAAAGTTAGACAAAGCACAGAGTATGTAAGTTGCGATCTGTCAGCCACTGTATGGAAGCTATTGCTACAGCCGTACACGTGACGAGTTCCTGCGTTCATGATTCATGTGAAGTACAAGCATGCAGTGAAAGACATGCTGCTTTTATTGGAACAAAATGCATAACAGTTCTGCGCATCTTAAAGGGCTTCGTCTTTTTCTTCTTAGTCTTGAACTGATTCATCGACGTGTCTGAAATACAGTAATGGACCCATGACCTCTCTGTCACAAAACACAAAACTCCGTACACAGGATCGCACGCACGCACACACACGCGCGCGCGCAACAATCTCGATATATTGTTCCTCGGCCCCTCAAAATCACGCTTTAAAAAAAGAATTTTAATGTGTCAGCGTTGCCATATCTGACTTAAATTTTCGAAGGTATTACTTTTGATTCATGGTTATTTCCTCAGCTGATTTAACTGAGGATTGCCGTAGTTTTCCTCCACCCTTTTCGCAGAAGCCAAATTGTAACCTGTCTCTTTAATTTACTGAAAAGTACTGGCTTCGATTTTGGATCGTAGAATATTCCAGTCTAGTTATCGTGCTTTTCACACTTCAGGAAGTTGTGTCGTAATCATATAACACAGGCTAAGACTTCGTCCTTAAATATTCTTTCAAATTTATCATTCAAAATAATTTCTCTTATAATCTTTAGGCTGCCCAGTTGAAATTCTTCCTTAAATAGCAGAAGAATAGTCTGTTACAGATACGAAAGAGAATAATTAAAATGCTTCGAAAATGACAAACTGCTAGGATTTACAATTTTTAATGCAAGACAGAAGATTTTAGGGGTATGATTTGAGTTAAATCTTAGGATCTTCTTTCATTTGTCACAAATATACTGTCGAGGAACCGTCTGGTCATTCCTTGCGTTTCAGTAGTCCGTATAAATCTCCTTCCAAGAAAGCAATACGTGCTTCAGACGTCAGGCATCAAGCACATATTTTAATTATCGTATGTGTCTCCAACCGACACTGAGCCACGTAGTTAGTTGGAGCCGAGTGTACAGCTGTGTCGCAGGGAACCAGAGAGGCAAGATAATTGTATTAGGTAGGTGTCATCTTGTTACTCCTTTGACAAGGAGCGAATGGATCTTAAGTGTACATGCATCTGCCTGAGAACATAACAGAGGTTCTAGGTTCGGGGCCCTTTCATTAAAATCAACAATACTGTACCCGCATTTCAAGAGAAATTAGGTAGTAAGAACTGCCTTCTACTCTCATATCCATTTTGTCTAAGTTTAATCGTAATACTATCCTATTACATGAAAGCTGAAGTTTGTCTCTATGATAACAGAAGTACCTGGACGGTAAGTAAATTTTAATTATGATCACTTCAAATTGCACCCTTCTCCGATTATTATGACACAGGTAAAATTAACTTAGCTGAATTGCATATAGAAGTTATGGGAAATACGCGAAATTGACATGCAACGTGACCACGAAAGCTTTCACTGGAAAGACAACTTGGAAGATCTAGAAGTAGAAAGCAATGTATATTAAAATGTACCAAACGGAACTTGGATTTCAGTGTGCAGTTTGCATTGGACTGGCTCTGTGTAGTGTCGGGGGCTGCATTAAAAAAAAACCAGTGATATTATTTCGTAAGATAGTTACAAATATGTTGGCAATCTGAACAACTGTCCTTCTCTCTGTATTTGTTTATTGTGATATATTCCCTGCAATGATATGCCCTCACTCTAGTACACACATGTAAAGTGTGACAGCGGTTTGCCTTAATATCAATAAAAAGTGTGAATACAGTAGTTTCCAGGTGTACGTAAGAACAAAGACACAGCTTCAATTGCTTCCGACCCTGGAGTTTTAAAGGGTTAATATCTTAAATTAAAGGTCAGAAAGGGTTACAAGTAGCACCATTCTGCCATCTGGCGGGCTTGGCGATGTACTAATACGGCAGTGGTTGCGTCACGGTGACCCAACAACCCTTTCATAGCGGACAGTTGAACAACGGACGGCGTGAGATTATTAAGAAGGGTAACAAATGTCCGTGAGAAAATTGCATTTCCTAACCGAACAAATGATTGGTTACGGTAAACACATCACCGTATTGTATAAAGCTGTTTATCTCAGGTCCATTTATGTTCAGCAGGTACATTTTCACGAGGATTTCTATCATTGGTTTATTTTTCTTGCATTGTTCCCTTTATCTTCTCTTCTTTCTTTCTTTCTTTCTCAAGCGTCTCTTTTGGTCCCTTCTTTATGTTCTTTATCCTTCTCTAACTCTGTTCTGTTTTCTGCATTATTTCTCTTCCCGTCAGTGCACCAACTAAAATCAATCATTTTTTACTTGAGTCTGTAAGAACGAGGAAAGAAGAGAAAGTACAAATACATAATTACTGAATTTTATAATGGCCAATTTTATAAAGATTTGTAAAGTTTTGTTTCTTTCAGATCAGGCAGTTTTAACCTGTTCTTAAAGCAAAGCTGTGTTGATTTTCTACCAGCATCTCACGCATAATTCTCAATTAATTTCATTGCGAGGAGCGTAATATATCCTAGCACAGTCCTCTTTTCAATCAGTCAAAGCGGCTTGATAATGGCCCAGAAGCAGCCAAAACACATAGGATAAAAATTAAGGCAATCCGGTATTTCTCCCTAGAGCAGTACATCGTGTCGGTTTTAATTCCTGTGATTTTTTAAGAAAAGGTTTCACAAATATTAATCATATTTCATGGCCAACACGTTTTCGTAAACCCTTAAGTTTTTCTAATTGCTACATCTGGACTTACTGAACCTTGTGTGGAGATACTACGCTTTACCGAAACGTCGGTAGATATTTATCAGGCGTCACAGGGTAAGTTTCAATATAATTTCACATTAGTGTGCAAATGTACATGAATTTGTACAGTTTTCGTGTGGGCACTTCCCAAATTCTTCCTTTATACTTTTGTTCACTAACTTCCTCCGTTTCTGCTTTTTTTTGTTTCTTTCTCTGTTTCTTTGGCTTGATGTTTTCCTTTCTCTTTCTTGCTTTTAATCCACCTATACTCACACCGTTTTGTTGGGCAAATAATGGGGAAGACGAGTCTGCCAAACGATATTACTAAGCAAAGTTGTGCTTTGGTCATATCTGAACAATGCTATGCCAAATGCTCCTCCTTATATCCTCCAATTATAAGTGAAAAAACCAAAGAAATACGTTTCCTGGGAAGGATCTTGGGATGTACCTGGCGGAACAACTTTATGTTTTCAATATTGTACCTGTTGTTTGGAAATATAAAGAAAACAAAAGAAATTAGATCCTCCATTCCAAAATTACAACCCAGAATTTCCACAATAAGAAAAGACTTCCAGTGCCATCGGCATCCCTTTATATTAAAATATATCAAATTTTATTTTTGTGCAGCGTTGGAAAAATAATTGTGATGAAAGATAAATTGGGAGAATGTGGCAAAATATCATGACGTATTTGAAGATATTACCCTGCTGCTGGTCTGAAAATACTGAGCCAAAGCAAATAAAATTTCTGTCACGTCAGTATTTAACACCCGGCCAGTGTTCGACCTGAGAACCATTGGCTCGCGGGTCTGTCGCGGAACCACTGCACCCTGCACTGAACAGCTGTGGCAATCAATACCGCATTATTGTCAACTGTGAGTGCCTTAGCGGCAAGACTTCTTTTCTTGTATTTTGGACGGTATCAGCTCCACCACCAGCATGACCACAACAAATTCTTTTCTTTTTTTACATATCCTTTCCAATGTAATGTTAATTACTCAATCGAACTTTCAACGCTGTATGGTTCGCTTTAGGGACTGTGTCATTACATAAGCCATAACATAATGAATGAAGAAATATGTGTGTATGTACAATGTTTCGTCTTTACGTAGTGCTCGCCGTTGGCGCGCTCGTGAATTTCCTGGAAGTTCCACTGAGATTTTTCCATGTCTCTCTTCCATCCTCAAGTCACAGTTTCCTTTTATTCAATGTGTTCATAATTTTCGAACATAGTGAAACCCACATGGAAATAATACTTTTACATGAATACGTACGTTTCCTTATGAAAATAACTCACGGAATTCTTCTTGAGTTGAGAAAATTTGCAAATAAAATTTGTATAGGAAATGATTTTTCAGAAAATCATGCCATTTACTAAAGGATTACAAGAAAAACGATACAACAAGAATCATCTAAATACAAATGTATTGTGGCGTGTCGTAGTAATCCGGCGACTCAGTATTCCAGTTATTACGTCATGTTCTTATGCAATTATCTGTTTTTCTTCGTACGATTTTCGTCGTACGTATGGCTAATTAAGGAAAATAAACGTGCCCAGCCATGTCTAATGTCCACTGATATGTGCAACAGCGTGAATATTGTACATGGGTTTTAAATATGCCTGAAAATTGTGTAAAAAATATTGTTTGAAGTTATCAGGTACAAAATAAATCTACGGGGTGAAGATTTGAGGTTTTGGATGACCGATAAATTTAACAGAGAAAAACACAACACAGACACAAACGTCCTATGAACAGTAATAACATTTTATAACATACGTAAAATTGTGAAAAAAAGTGCGAACACATTTTGACGTTCAGGTGACCGTGCATCGTGATAAATTCTTATAATAAAACCAACTAGATGCACTAATTTGTCAAATTTATTTTTGGAATAAAACTCTACATATTTGTGACAGTTCCTCTGTCCATCATCAGGAGTTTTTCACTGTAGACATAACAATGGTATATGTCATACATGTTACAGTTGCAGCTTGCTCGCAAGTTGTCAGCAAACCTATATGACACATATCATTGCTGTGTGTATAGTGAAAAACTCCTGATGATGGACAGAGGAACTGCCCGAAACATGTAGAGTTTTATTCCAAAAATAAATTTGAGAAATTAGTGCATCTAGTTGGTTTTATTATAAGACGTGTGGACACAGCAGATTATATTTTAACATCGTCTGAGGAGTGTCGCGGATGCAAAGAATGAACATATCTCGACGTCGTTTCAAACACACACATTTCCTAAGCTTTGGGCTATGATGTGTTCCGTCAACATTTTGTGCATTCACTTGCATGTAACCCAGAGATAGGGTCCTCAGCCGTGACATATAATTAATAACCATATAGACAGTAACGCCTGCACGTGATTATTAATTCACATCGCTTGCTGTTATGCGTAAAATGTGGTGTTTTAGGTTAATACCGTGCATTTTAGAAGGTGGTTACTAAACGTGTCTCCACCGACAGTCTGTAATGTACTGGGTAGGAACAATAAACAGAAAAAGGAGGCAGGTTTTTTTTCGTAAAGTGTTAGTAGTAGTAGCAGTAATAATAATAATAATAATAATAATAAATATTATTCATTTAAGGTCTTGCAATTTATTCTCGTTTCCACGAAAATATCTCCCTGTTTAAGCCCGAGTTCTCACAGCAAATATAGTTCTCTCTCCATGAACTACACTTGTTATCTACAGATTTTTGCTTACTTATAAACATATATTTCACTGTATCTAAGTTTCTCTATAAATGTCCAATTAGTGGTTTATTGTTACTGCTTAATGCGAAGTGATAGTAGCTACCAGTCCAACCACGAGACGTAATAAAAAAGGTGACAAACGAAATGTTCACTCTTGAAACATGAAACCTCATAAATATATTTTGCAAATAGAATAAACTTTAATTTTCCATGGATCTACATTTATTGTTGTCGTCTATCTGCACAGCTTAATGCTCCGAAATTTACGGCATGATTTGATGATAACTAGCCTAATTTTTGCGGGGCATATAACTATATATAACACATATATGTGCATTTAACGTGAAATTAAAAGGGTGAAGGTCATGTCAGAAAAACACGAGTAGCAGGCAGCCTCTTTAAAAATGCCACTGGCCATAAGTTTTGTGTCTGTAATAAAAATAAGTTATTTCATGCTAAGCCATTACTCGCAGCATTCTGTTTTACAGTAATAATTTATTTGGCCGGTTATTATGTCCATTTTTTGTAAATACGTACCGGAGGCTTATCATACGCGTCTGTTTACAATTATCTGTTGCAGGTTTAAGTGGTATAAAGTTGGGATGAACTAGAAACAGGATAGGAAAACGTAAAATTATAATACAGAATCAAAGTTTCGTTAGAAATGTAACAATTTCATTACGACAATAAACCAAGGAGGAGATGGGAACCGTCACAGAAGTACAGAAAACTGTAATCGGAAAATCGTGATGGGCGAGCTCATTTATAAGACCAGATTATGGATCGTGTATAATATTAAAAGGAACTGTAACAAATAAAATGATGTATTGGATTATGCCCGTCTGGTTCGTGATACGTACTAATGAGGAATTTTTCTCTATATGGTCAGGATATATCGGTTATATAAAGTAAGGGAACTTCTTCATTTTCTGAAAAGTCCTAGCTGTAGAAAGTTTGTGCCTTAGGGTAGTAGATATTGCGACAGTCGCGCTGATTACGTTGCAGGAAATTCACCTTCTTTTCTCGGCTCAGAGACTGAAGACTTGGCTATTTTTGTGCGACATTTTGGTACTCCCCTTACAGACAAATAACGTGATAACACCTGAAACACCCCACGATTAATTTGTACCTCCAGTTCTAGTTTCGGTTACCCAGTCATTTAACACCACACAATATATGCAGGAGAAAAAATTCGGTAATAAATTGTAAGCTAAAAGTAAAATTATCACTCGTACAACAGCGGCACAGCAGTCCAAGTCAGGTTTAGGCCAACCCGTTCTGATGTTTCTCGATCACACACAATTAGACACACACAGCTGGTAGGACTCCTCTCAGCGAGTGACCAGCTACTCACACAACACACAACAAAAAGAAAGGAATTCTCATTCCTCCAACAGTCCCAGCCATCGAGCGGGGGCAGACCCACACCTTAGACTGCATGGCCACCGACATCCCACTATTTTTATCATACCGAGAATCAAATGTTGCTGTTACGAGGATAATTTATTCAGACCCCAGAATTCTATCAAAAGTACCAAATTTACATTTTCCTATACATTTAGATAGATATTGTCAGTTTATTAAATAGCAATTCAACTTTAGAATCAGTGCTTCTTGGGTTGGGATTACGTCCTAGAATTCCGCTATTTTGGTAAATGAGTTCTGACGTATTTTCAAAGAAAGAGGGAAACTGTGAACGCTCTAATATGGCCGGTCTGAAAGGCCTGTCCACATCCTTTCCAAATCATAAATCACACTTGCCCCGCAAGAAGCTGAATAGCCTGTACCATTAATAAAGCACAGCAATACAACCGAGAAAGCGCCTAGGAGACCAGAAAAAAATCACCAATCAAATTAATTTTGCGGACTTTACGAGTCATTTAGTGTTAGTTGGTGCCAGTGACGGAATACAGCTGGTTTGCCAGTCCGACAGTGATGCCACAATTTGAACCCAATATCTGGAAGCTTTTTTCTCAATATCGTTAAGGGAGAAATCCTCTGGGCCGCATCATCACGGAGCAACTTTCAGTTCGCTAAGCGGCTTACAGCAGTTCGCAAAGCCGCTGGTACACCCGGCAACGATCTTGTAACCGTTTAAAAAGAACACACATAAAATGAAACAATGACAAATTGGAAATAAATTATATATTTGAATTTTTAAGAGTCGCTTATTATTATTATTATTATTATTATTATTACTTATAGCCGTGTGTTTTAACCTTCATATTTTTTAAAAAACAATACAATAGTGAATTCGAGCGGACCCTCTTTACCTTAGGACTAATATTCTTGCTTCGTACGTGGCTCAGTCCCGGGTTCTAGTCAAAGTCAAGAATCTGGTTGCTGTGATTGAAATTCCCTAAGATTTTTCAGTCCCATGAAAAAAATGTCTGTATAGGACTATAATTAAGCCAAGACTGTTTCTTTTCACGTTATCTGCAATTCAGTATTCCCTAATAACATTTACGTGAATTCTAATGAAATGTTCGGAGCTTCTAACAGAATTGTTAAGTTGTAAATAAATGAATAGTAAATAAAAATTAATTTGTCGCTTTTTCTTCCCTCTAGCGTTTAGTATTTAAGTCTAAACATTTCAATTTGAACATTATATTTGTCAGTCTGATCATGAAAGTGTCTACAGAATTTGTAGAGCGACCCTTGCGCTGAACTACTGTAATACAGTCCAATACGCAACGCCCTCTTTGCGTGAACCTATATCATAACTCTTTTTTAAAGTTTTAAGATTTTAATTTATATTCGTTTATTACCTCCCACTTAAGTGTTACTATCTCGACCATCATTCTCCTTATATTAAACACAGTACATCACGTGAGCTCACATATTACGAAGTTACACTTAATGTCTATAATGTTTTGCAGATGCCAGTTCCTCTTTTTAAGTCAAAACATTTCTTTCAGCACTGCTTGTTCCGAAAGCCTTCAGTAGATGATAGTCCCTTAGAACCAGAGACGAGTCACAATCACGCCAAAGTACAGGGTAAATTAAATTCTGTAAAGGTACGTTCTAGTCTTTGAATTTTCAGATAGCAGACCGAAAGTGAACGATTCTAAAGCACGATTATGTGGAAAAATAAAGAAAGGTCTGTAGATTAAGGTGGTGTATTTGGTTTGTCAATAATAAAGCATGTTACGTTACAAAAAATTGTTGCTCATGACTTTCGGTACGATCCTCGTAAATGGTAGTAAGAATATCCCAAATTTAACACGTTCTTACGGATTAAAATACCCAGTCTTGGATATTAAATTGTAGTAGTGGCTAAGTAATCACTCATAGTGACGAAAGGTTAACATCTGAGCAAGTCCTGTACAAACAGCAACGTCACTGTGGGGACATCATTTCTCCTACTTTGCTGAATTTCAACATCATCGGTTAATAAAATCTATACACGATAAAGTGGACCGGGATATGGTGTCGGTATAGCGACTAGCTACCGGCTGGACAAATCGAATCCCGGTGACGGCGACATTTTCCACACCCGTTCAGATCAGCCTTGGAGCCCAACCAACCTCCTCTAAAGTGGGTAAAGAGGCTGGAGCGTGTCGTTAAGCGCCACCATCATCTACTGCTGAGGTTCAAGAAAAAGTACTTCTTTTCCGTACAATCATGGCCTGTTTTTGGTTGTTCTGTACCTTTATATTGCTTACACAAGACAAAGCAAAATTAATACGAGGCAATTAATTCTAAGTTATCTCTCTTCCTCTCACAATATATTTAAAGATATTCCTGAGTTTTTTCATTGTTACACCGTGCATGTTGTCGAGTTACTCAATTATTACACCACTGCACATATATAAAATTTATAAAATTTACACATTAAAATATTAAAAACGCTCCGACATATTTCGGTCCTAGGACCATCATCAGGGAGCCATACATTTCTTGCTAAAGTCACACTATAAAAGTCACGTTAATTTCGCTGTACCAGTTGGGTATTGTGGCAGCATGCCGTGTTGTGTAACGTTATGTTGCGAAGAGTGCCCTGCTACGGATGTGCATTCTGTGCTTCAATGCGTGATACTGCTTATCACGCATTGAAGCACAGAATGCACATCCGTAGCAGGGCACTCTTCGCAACATAACATTACACAACACGGCATGCTGCCACAATACCCAACTGGTACAGCGAAATTAATATACGACAATTTCTAGTGTGATTTTAGCAAGGAAGATATAGCTCCCTGATGATGGTCTTAGGACCGAAACAAGTCGGAGCGTTTTTAATGTTTTAATGTGTAAATTTTATAAATTTTATATATGTGCAGTGGTTGGTGTAATAATTGAGTACTATTCCTGAGTTATCCAGCCACAAATATTCCTTACCCATATTTCATCAGCATGAACTACCAGCCATTGGCAAATCTTCTCCTCAGAGATTATAGTAACCGGCGATTTGGTTAGTTCAAGCAAAACCTAACATCATGATCTTAACGCAGATTCAAATTCAAGAAAGGCGCTCCAGAAATAAAACTATTGACCAGACTCTACAGGATTTATTTGGCCACTGAAAAACTTTGGAAATAAACACAGGGGCCTAATAAAAACTGAGCATTGAAAATAAGTAAATATAACAAAATAAAGCAAGCGACAATTTCTTCTTTCGGAAAAATTTAACTTAACTAGTCCTCAACAGCAGTACGATATTTTTTTATTCATTGTGTTCTTGTCTCCTACATAAAAGTGACAAGTCAAGAGTATTTATCCCTGCACATTTCCTACCAGCATTTTTGGTTAGGTTGGACTGACTGATTTACCTCATATCATGATTGAAGTCTACCTTTATTTCTTCATATTCCAGAAAGGTTTTGAGATCGCGGCTTCGTATACGTCACAGTCGCCTCCTTCCAAATCCTTGACACTTTATAGTCCCATTCATCACTGTACAAGAACAGCTTTAGGCACGAACAATAATTAATTCAGCGCTAAGTTGAAGGCAGTGTTCAGCTGCGTTATCTGAAAGTTTCAGACCAATTGGAAGATCCGTAATACGAAGAGTATATGGGGTTTGTTTGGCCCCAGAGAGAGAGAGAGAGAGTCAGAAGGTCATAGCGGTAAAATTCTACGTTGGTCAGAAATCCAACTTGACCATTACGTTCATATTCAGCCATGTCTCCTACTCATGGGTGGAGAGTAAGAGACACTAAAAATTGTTGTCTTGCAGTTTGGTTTTCTTTCGTCAGGCTCCTCCATGCAGTTCAGCTCACACCTTTATAAACCACTACCAAGATCCACGTGTATACACTCCGTTTATCTATAACCGCATCTTCACAAAATTCATGGAGTCGAACCCGGTTAAAACGAACTCGTTTTATACGACACCTCGCCTATAGCGTCAGATATCCTATGGTCCCAATTAATCCCTCACCTTTAATCATAACATTATGCTAGTCCGTCACAACAACACTCCTTTTTAACAACAAAAAATATTTTTTGACGTTTTGCTGACCGTGCTGCATCTCAGTATATTTATCTCAGTATTTAACCAACTTGATGCACAAAATTTGTTTCACAATAAGTTTTATTTCATGTCTCTACATGTTTCGAGCACCTATAGGTGGCTCTCATACCAGAGGCTGTGTAATGCAATTTTGACCTCCTGATGATGAGCACATGTGCTCGAAACATGTAGAGGCATGAAATAAAACTTATTGTGAAACAAATTTTGTGCATCAAGTTGGTTAAAT
>Ga0123354_10007475_pt1 | contig 16451 bp, 12 predicted proteins | sample TergutLab28metaG_2_FD_97872 | JGI IMG/M metagenome (GOLD analysis project Ga0123354, IMG submission 97872) | Labiotermes labralis P4 segment gut microbial communities from Petit-Saut dam, French Guiana - Lab288 P4 | ecosystem: Host-associated > Arthropoda: Insects > Digestive system > Gut ...
GCTATCAAACGTAAAGTGCATGGCTTTCGAACGGACTTCTCACCACAACGATCCTGGGCAAGACACATAAGTAACATATACTGTATGCATATTACTGCTATCAAACGTAAAGTGCATGGCTTTTGAACGGACTTCTCACCACAAACGACCCTGGGCAAGACACACAAGCAATATATACTGTATACATAAAACTTAGATAATGCTTAACCTTTAGCGTCCTAAAAGAATGTACGCTGGTCTCTAAAACATAACATCAAATGGCCTACCATGCCATATGCTAAAAACTCAAGCAATCAAGAGATACAATTAACATTAGTAACAAATGTTTGTTACTGTAGTGGGGGGGGGGGAATGAAAATATATATATACACTTGCCATTAAACCTGTCTCCTAAACTTTAAATTCCAACACTACATTAAAAGGTTTATATTTACATGCACTTTGGGGCACTACCTGTCAATTTACGTACTACAAACACTTTTTAAAATTAAGAATGTGAGCTTGCCATATCACGTTTTATCTGTCTTCTTGTAATCACGTGTTTTGTTGTCCACTGAACATAAGAAAAGCAACACATTTCATTATGATGGGATAAACAATTAATATGAAAATGCTGCCAGTGTACAGTCCTCTATCCAATACTGAAAGCAGCTATTCTCTCTCCATTGAAGCTGCAAGACATGAAAAAAATTAAACTTTTAAAAGCACCATCCAACGTAATGCCATAAAACTCTACATATAACAAGCACAACGTATTTGTGTGTTCAGCACAATTCTCACAATCACAACTACTTCCCTAAATAGCATTAACAGAGTGGTCTTTGTAATGGCAATGCAGTGTGTTTACTATGAGGTATGAATTAAATTATATAAGATTTAAATAAACTTCAGGCTTAAAGACTTACAGCCACTACAACGGCAAACAATTGTGGTGGCATCTGGGTATGCGGTACCTGTAGTGTACCGAAGAACTTGGCATATGGTAGTGATGGACTATGATCCACATTCATACTTACCCTCACAGACTTGCTTTGAATAAGTTGTGAAGGGTCAATAGCAAGCTTGGCAGGTTGCATAGCCAGGCACAGCCAAGTGCTGACGAAAGGACACGCAGCCACTAGAAGATGTTCTAACTCGCTGTTACGCAACAGGTTGCCCCACACCTAGAAAAGAACACAGACGTACAATAACCATACTGTTGAACAGGGCCCGCTTGAGTGTCTGTGACACCGACAGTCACACCAGTACGCACGGTATCTCCCACATCACGGAAACCTGCTGCTGCCGTGTCTGGGATCCAAAATGCTACCCAGTACCACATCCCAGGGCCCAAGGAATGTTCACAATCACTGCCATTGGAACCTCAAATCTCACAAAGAGAGATACATATAAGACAGTCACTGTAGAAATAATACTAACCACCAGTTACAGGGGACTGACCCAGTCGTCATTACACATGCACTTCCCAATCATTACTGGTGACACATAGTATTAACATTCCATTTTAAAAATACACCCAGACCTTGTACCCCACCCTTTCATTTTGCACCTGTTTTGCTTTAATGCACACTGCCAAATTACATCACTTCTTCATCTGCACCATCTCAGTTTCAGTACAATGCAAAATTATTTCCTTCTTCCAGGACCTTACAATCAGACAACTGTGAAATTCCAGCACGTTTACAAATCCTATTCCACACCTGAATTTTATCGTTTTCCTGCTCTTTGCTTCCTGTTTCATGAACCTTAACAAAGGATAGATCAGTGAAAAAAATGATTAGGCTACAGGCTGAATAATCTGTGATTCAATTCCCATGAGGGACGATAAATTTTGTATTCTCCAAAATGGGGCTCTGGGACCCATCGAGCCCCCCCTAATCAATGGGTTAGCAGGGGTTCTTTCCTCAGGGGTATAAGAGATGGACAATGAAGCTGACCACTCATTTCCATACACTGCAGGGGGTTAAGAATGACTGGAGCTAATGACAACTTTACATTTTATGTACAATGAAAATATCTTCTTTGCTTTGGCCACGTATGTCTGTCATCGCCCAGTTTACTTTGTTTCGTGCCCAAGTTCCACACAGCCCAGGTTGTTTTGTTCCCTTGGGTGCATGTGGCCAACACTACACCAAAGAACACCATTACTCTAAGTCACAAATGTACAATATAAACGTCAACTACACACCACTCTGAACACAAAGCACTGGAACCCCATAACCACTCCCACATGTGGTTATGATGACCATGTGAACTGCTGCTCTCACGCACCCACATTCCACAATCCTCCCTCCCTCCATCCCTACTCACAGACTGTCTGCCAGGTTCAGGACCTCCACAGGACTGCTGTTCTGTCCTCCCTGAGCTTGCCCAGAGGACATGCTGATGCATTCCACCCCGCTACCCCCAACAATTCTTCCTTGTAATTTCCAACCAAGCACTGTGCCAAGAGCCACCTATCCTTGTCTTTAAAAACTACGCACAGTTATATCGCACTGCCAGTCAGTGGCATATAAGGTCTAAATATCTCTAAATTAAAGTGTTTGTCACTGTGGTCATTCCACATAAAACGTCCAAACACAGGGAGAGAACTGCACCTAATCAGTTAGCAGGCATGTAAAGTGATAAAAACTCATAGCAATTCACATGTGGAAAACTTCTAATAATGCTAAATTGAATTGAAGTTCCTGTAAGTGTTCTGCACTTTCACATAATAAACCAACATCATGTAAATTCAAAACACCAAAACATATTGACTTTGAGGGCAAGAATAAAAAGAAGTATTTCACTTACAAAACTTACCTCACAGACTATTTCACAACAGACAAATGCAGCATTCAGAGCACTCTGATGACAGTTTCTGAAACCTAACGCTGCAGCTCAAATACTAACAACTAACGCAAACGGAAAGCACGCAGTGTAAGATTATGCATTACCTGCTCTGCCAGGTCCTGAATTTCGGGGGTTGGTTCCACAATCACTCGTTGAAAGATGTGTCGCAGAGCATCCTGTAGCACAGCTGCAGTCCAACTCATACCATTGCCAACACTACGCTGCGCGGTCAGAGTGCGTAGGGTCTGTAATGTAGCGCGGCGAACAGACGATGTGCTATGGCACAGGAAAGGCCACACACGTGGCACCACCTCACTTAGTGGCTGCGGTCTGTGAAAACAACACACAAATAAAGCACTAGACAACAGTGTGGGACAGTGTCAACTTTATCTGTCAACATACTTTGTGATATGGCACACCCTTGATTACCCATTTGAGGATTATCCAGTTGCAAACTGTCTGTCCACAGTCATCACTGTCTGCTCAAACACAATCCTAATACAACCAAAGATCAGGGACTATTTACATAAACAAAAAGAACCTGCTCAAGAGCCACATATGTATCATGCATAAAAATTATAAATTTCTTTTATTTCCCATTTGTAGCTCATTAAAGTGTAGGTTTTGGAACGTTCAAAGTGTTTGAATGTGTTCGCGAATAGGTAGTTATGTTTATTCAGGTTGATGGATTTTGCTTAGGTGGTTGTTTGGTGAAATTTTTATTATTATTATTGTTGTTGATGCTGTTGTTTTTATCATTACCCATTACCCCCAGATAATGGAGAGAATGCCATAAATAAAATCAGTGTTTCAGAAATTGGTTCTATTTCTGGCTTCAGGTAGGCAAGATATTAACAGATTCCTGCTGTAGTGTGTTGGTACATCTGCTCTAGTGCATTACAGCAGCCCTATCTAAGGAATCAAACACACAGGAAATCTCCTCATATCCTGCGAGTTTTGAGGTTCTTGCGGAACTGTAACTAAGGATTCTGATTGTGACGCTGCTTTGCCAGGTAAGCAGTATGAGATACTTCAAAGGAATGCTGGGAACCACTTACTCACTGACACAGTATAATATACCAAAAGACCAGAATCCTCTTTAAATCCAGTCTACTGACAACAGAAATAGAATCCATTTCTCATACTGTGTAATTTTTGTAAAAAATAGTATGACAATGTAAAAAATGGTAAAGTGATCCCGTTACAGGCCCAGTGTGGCCCAGAGGGTGGGTAGAGGTATAGCTCTACTCTTCCATGACCGTGGCACTAGAAGGGAGTGAGTGGTCAGCAGCACGCCCCGGCCGCACTTTACTCCTGGGAAAGAACCAGTACCCATTTTACAGAAGGCTGGGTGGGCCCCAGGGCCAATCTGGACGGGCAGAAAATCTCGTCCCCACTGGGATTCAATCCCGGACCGTCCAGCCTGTAGTCAGTCATTATACCGAATGAGCTACCCAGCCCACAGTATGACAATGTAAACACATAAAAATGAATACACTTACACATTAAGTCAAATCAGATTAACACAACAGCAGCTAGGTAAAAACCAATGAAGCAGACTCATTTCTGTTTACATGTACACTTAATATGCTGCATCACTGGCAGACAAACCCCACTGCTACAAAGCCAATCAAACTACACACTTCACACTACACAATCATACATATTTTTCCCTACATTTCATTAAATGTCAACTGTATAAAAAAATATTTCAAATAAAACATACCGACTGCAACAAGCTTCCTATTTTATTACACATAACGGTTCTCGGTATAACGTGACATTTTTGAGAAAAATTATATACTATTTCATTTCCACATAAAACACATCAATACAAAAATTAAATTTGGTTGACAACTTTATCCATATAAACCCCCACTGCAATATTCAATCAGTATATAATCACAAGTTCAGAGGTTAGAACAACACGCAACAGGGGGGTAATGACAATCTTGAGTGTCGACACATTCAAATCAGCATAGGATGTGACACAATGTGGTTTGTTATACACACTGCAGGTTCCACTGAAATACCAGTGCATATTTAATGATTGTCCAACAAGATGTGACTTATTCGGTTTATTACTTTTCTGTAGGCAGCTCTACATGTTTCAGGTGCTGACACCCATCATCAGGAGCAAGTACAACTGTAATTACAGCTTCTGGTATTGATTAACCAGATCTACCACCAGCCGCTCTCATTGTTGAGTTGGAACTGTTCCCACTCAACAACGAGAGCGGATGGTAGTAGATCCGGTTAATCAATACCAGAAGCTGTAATTACAGATGTACGAGCTCCTGATGATGGGTGTCGACACCTGAAACATGTAGAGCTGCCTACAGAAATGTAATAAACTGAATAAGTCGCATCTTGTTGGACAATCATTAAATTCGATTCACGATGCACAGACCCATGTATATAAAAAACAGGTGCGTATCTAACACACTACAGAGCACCACATTCTGAAGAGACACCTTCTCTAGTTAATTACGTATTTTTGTGCGCATACAATATACAAAACACATCACATGACACATAAAAAACGTTTCAGAATAACAAGACATTAATTCAACAATCCAAGATTAACCCGTAGTACGTCAAAACATGAAACACTGATATCCCACTCCCACTTGTGATAGCATGTGCGATTTTACGTACGACATGTGTTCGTGTACAAGCGGTGAGCTGAGCAGAGCTGCTAGAAGCCCCATAAAGCTGTTACACGCAGCAGCCAACTCATCTTGTTCTAACAGCAAGTCCCACAGTCTGCGCACTGTCACCTCAACCTGATCTGGTAGATCCGACAAAATCTTGGCTGCAACAGGTATCAGCGCAGATGCTGCCACAGCCCCAACATCGTCCACTGGGTCCCCAAGACCATCCAAGATGTGGGTGAATGCCACTGGCAGTATCTCACTCACAACGTCCTACAAACCGAGAAGAAAAGGTCAAACAAGGGAGACAAAAAATGGCATCACATGAGAGCTACACTATTCAACAAAATTGTTGTATCCACTGCTGACCCAATGAGGAACGTATCTTAGATGTTGTTCCCAGGGAGGACGGACCTTGTAACTCTGGTTAAGATGCAGAGTTAGGCAGGTCGCACACACTCTCAATAATCCCCAAGCAGAATATATTGGAGTTCCATTGTGCAAGAGTATAGAGTAACTGCATTTACAACTGAAATGTATCAGTGACAATTCTTGCCAGTGGACTCTTCATTTCCGTTTGTACTCACTGACTGTGCAGCTTTGTACTCTGCTGCTCAGACACAGTTCGAGCTACGCAGCAGACTGCTGCCGCAGAACAAAGCAGGTATTGTTACATGTGTTGTTCCACACACTGCTCGCGCGATACACTTAGCGAGTCCAGTTATAAACAAAAAAGAAATGGAAGGAAATTATACTCCTCCCATGCCTGGTCTTAAGAGAGGCGAGAACTAAGCACGAGTAAATTGAGCTTATGACTGACATACAGTACATGTAAGAACGCTAAAAAGAAAAACCACAATAAAAAAAATCAATGTGTGTCAACTACACAACAAAATGTCATGAGTAAATTATATTTGTAACATGTTTTAAACAATCACCTGTTATGATAACAAAATTTGTGGGTTTATGATGGCTAGAATGGAAAGAGAATTCTGGTTAGTTGATTTTATAAAACTGACATCATGAACTCAAAAGACAGACTGCAAGGATGGGGATGTCTAAGCTAGTCAACAGCAGGTTTTGATATCAGCAGTGTTCAATGGTGTCACACTGTAATCATAAATGTGCCGCGAAGAAATCCGTACAAAATCAAAAACACAATGTCTTGCCTGCAGATCTCCAGTAAGCTCTGCTAGCTAGTGGACCCTGCCCTTGCTTCTAAAGTAAACTGGGGGCTAAACGTATAATCTTGTCTGTTTGTGTAAAGGTAAAGTGATCCCGTAACAGGCCCGGTGTGGCCCAGAGGGTGGGTAGATGACTGTGGCACTAGAAGGGGGTGAGAAACTATAGTAAGGTTACAGGGCCCCCATCAATCAATATGGGGCACAACGGGTCCGTTCTAATCAAGGCCTAGGTGCATCGGGGATGAGAGGCCCCAAACACAAATGCAAATCAATCAATCAAGGGGGTGAGTGGTCAGAAACACGCCCCAGCCGCACTTTACCCCCGGGAAAGACCCGGTACCCATTTTACAGTAGGCTGGGTGGGCCCCAGGGCTGGTCTGGACGGGCGGAAAATCTCATCCCCACTGGGATTCGACCCCGGACCGTCCAGCCCATAGTCAATCACAACACTGACTGAACTACCCAGCCCACCTGTCCATGTGCTCGCTCTAATTTAAACGAACACAAATTCCTGCATGTGTAAATATGAGGAGGCACAAATCTCAATGGGCATGAAAACTGAGTGAGCAGAATTTCAGCAGAAACAAATTCATGTTCACATGTATGTGAGGGTACAAATGTCTTGGAGGGACACATCTACAATATGAAAGGCCCAGCAGTCTTGCATAAATTCAACTACGCAGGTTATTATTATTGGTTTCATTGCTCAGTACTTGTTCACACAGATACTCAGCCTGAATGTATCCTACTTCAGGTTAAATAAAGTCAAAAATGCTACTGTAGGACACCCACTGAAGCTGACCATCTCAACATACAGTCCAAATTAAGAGGGTATTATAAAAATAAACAAATCAGGTCTATTAAACAGAAAACATCTTAAAATGACAAACCCAAAAATTCTATTTCATAATCCAGCACTGAATTTGAAAATGACTTTACTAGAATATTATTCCATAAAAATTCTGCATAAAATTATCCATTTTCACCATTAAACCACAATGTAATTCTTAACTTATGTAGTGCTTTTGACACATTCTTGAACACAATACGATAGACATTGTCACAAGCACAAACGCTAGACAAAAAGCTCAGTCCTGACACAAATATTGTACAAACACTGACTCCACCTTCATATATTTTTCTGCTTTCACTTTTTCCCAAAAACATCCTTCTGCTTATCACTCTTAATTTTAGTTACTCAATTATTATACCAACCACTGCACATATATAAAATTTATAAAATTTACACATTAAAACATCAAAAATTCTCCGACATGTTTCGGTCCTAGGACAATCATCAGGGAGCCATATTGTCCTTGCTAAAGTCACACTATAAAAAGCCACATTAATTTCGCTGTACCAGTTGGGTATTGTGGCAGCATGCCATGTTGTGTAATGTTATGTTGCGAAGAGTGCCCTGCAGGGCATTCTTCGCAACATAACATTACACATTCAAACTTACGTACCAAACCACATGACATATCCCAAACACCATTATCTTCAAACCACAGGGAGAAAATCAAATCTCATATATAACGTTAAACACTTCAGTCCCACTTCACATACTGACTGGCCACATCAATGAAGTCTACATTAATCCCAGTTCGTAACGAGTAACACCAGTTACAACAAGTTGCTGGAGGTTCAGTTCTTCTGACATGTAACAGTGTGTGTCTGTGGGTGACCAGTCACAAAAGATTTGAAAGAGTGTAGTGCCTTCATCTCCAAAGTCCAGCAGTCTGCTTGGAGTGTGCCATAGCCCTTCGAAATGCGCTGAACTACACACCCAGCAACATGGTGTCACACTCCAGATGGCATGAATCTCCAGCAACACCAGTGTCCGAACATCAAATTTCACATCACTAGTTACCTCTCTAACAGCAAGCAGGTACTTGAGCCCCAGCAAGCCTCCATGTCTTGCCTCCCATTCCTTCTGGGCCAGCAACTGCAGCAAAACTTTCAGCACTCCGTTCACACCCTCACGGCTCATCAAGTTCAGCACGGACCCTATAACAAAAGATTGCCAATGCACAGTGTTTCGTCACAATCAGCTGCTTTGCAACTACGTCAGACACAAACCAGACATCTTCTGTCCCCATTACCAAGTCAATTATGCTAGCCTTCACTGTGAGGGTGAACAACCTACAAAACACTGGTTTGTATCTCAGCCAGGACGTGTGTGAATACCCAAGACATTCATTCAATCAGCCAAACTGTAAGCTTGCTGTCTTACATAATTCCAACAGTTAAATGCATCACAGAAAATTATTACCACAAGACGCTACAGACGGATATAACAGCCAAACAAACACATTTAAAAGAGTTCTGGTGCTCATGTTAATTATGTACTGCATTTACCTAACAAAACACGTTATGTCCTTAATTTACCATACAAAAAATCATAGATCATCATACATTCACATATTATACCAAGCAGTATCACATAATTAACCTTCAACCACTGCCTGTTAGGATGCTAGTACCATTACCACCCAATGACTGTATTTCATATACTTAGTCAACAAATATATTTACTGAATTTTTTAAACATGATGCATTATAGTTGAAGAATAAGAGACCAACTTGATGTGACTTGTTTTTGTGTTTTATTTCACTTCTTCTATGCTCAACATGTTTCAGACATTAATACGCCCATCATCAGGAGCCTGCGACTTTTTCTATTGAATCACCACATTGGTCGTGTGCTCTTGTTTCAATGTGGCTGGGTCGGTGTGGTATCTGTGTACCAGGCTGAAGCTTCAGCCTGCTACAGATACCACACCAACCCACCCACACCGAAACTCCAACACACACCGAAACAAGAACACATGACCAATGTGGTGATTCAATAAAAAAAGTCGCAGGCTCCTGATGATGGACGTATTAACGTCCGAAACATGTTGAGCATAGAAGAAGTGAAATAAAACACAATAATAAGTGACATCAAGTTGGTCTCTTATTCTTCAACTATCACAATGACGCACAGTCCAATACACATAAGACGATGCATTATCTCAATTTTTCCTCCACAAAATACCATGTGTTTCATAATCTTATATTTTTTGGTTCATAGGATATTCACATTTACATAAATGGTGAACTAATATTTAAATGTCCAGCTCTGGCACCAAAGGGTTAAAACTCAGTATCAAAGCAACAAAATCTGATATGTGAGAACCTTCTACATTATGTCTTTTGCACCAAAATGGTGTAAAAGATCACACCATAAATATTCTAAAGTCCCATTACAGGCCTGAGGTGCCCAGAGAGTTCCAGAAAGTTAAGGTTCCCAGATTACGTGACAATGGCCCAGGATGTTGGTAAGGTTGTCAGCCTTACGCACCAGCCACCTTTACCCGCAGGAAATACTCCTAGTACTCATTTCTGTTATAGGCTCAGTCGACCCCAGGGACATAGTGGGATTGGAAGGATTATGTCAAGGAAAAATTCTAATGACACCATCTGGTATCAAACCAGCGACCTTCCGATTTGTAGCACAGCGCCTTAACCACTGTGCTACCCTCCATAAAATATTGTGTGTTGTAAACTGGGTGTTTTTGGTGACCAAACAGTAAGCAGGGAAACGCGGCCTTCTCATTTGCCAGATCTGAACCAGCATTATCTTTACATGTGGGACACATTAGGGGATGAAACGTATAGCAATAATCCTCGTACTGAAGACGACACAAAAAAAAATCATTCAGGTAGCAGTGTCTTCAATTCACTACCAGAATTCTTGATGTGCAATGAAAGGCACATTCGTTAAATGCCACAGGTGTCTGAAAGCTGAACCCTTCCACCATGTTCTTTAAACACAGTGATTAAAAACATAGCAGACACAGCAAACGGAAGAGCAGTTGGCAGTAACCAAAAACATGAGTCAAATATAATACTGACCCTATAATAATATTATACAGCCCAACACAAAAATTCTATACAGTCCTACCAGCACTGTGCACATGAACATACATGAAGACCCTGTTAGCACTGTGCATGTTAACAGTAATACTACACAAACCAGAGTACACATCCTACTGCAGCAAGTGCTGTCTTCTCCCCATCTCATTTTTCCCTCCAGTCCTACCCCTTGTTAGACTAGGATTAACAATAAAATATATGCTTTTTGACAACTAACCATTAAATGCAGATGAAGGGACATAAAAACTTGTCATAATTTGCACTGTAATTGATCAACTAAAACACAGGTTTTTCAGGATCCGCGTTTTATTTAAAAAACCAACTTGTAAATACAACACATATTCTTCTCGCTCAGAATGAACAACATTCAGACAGTTCCACTGTCCTTTGATCAATACCTGGTGATTTATATCCTGCAATATTTCAATAGCTATCTCAATTTCAAAGGCACTACACTTGGCCACATGTGGCTTGCGTGTACATACTTCAGTCGGCCTAACATCATTAAACCCATATACATTCAGCAAATGACAGAAATAATTCTTCTTCCCACTCAAAATACTGTGGGAATCTGCAACAGATCACCCTTGTTAACCTATGCTGAATCAGTTCACGCTGGTAACCCTTTTCAAATTCACCTTGCCCTCTATACATCTCCAGCATTCCTGTTCCTGCAGTTGGTTTCACAAGTCTTAACCGTTTCCGATCCTACGTCGGACCTCGTCCGATATTATGATTTTCCTCTTCCGCTCCGATGTCAGGTGACATCCGACACGTTTTTTTGTTGCGTTTGTGTGCCCTCTCCGCTGTCAGAGACTGTTCGACGCTTTTCCTCATGTAGTACAGACTTTAGCCAACAGATAGTGCAGGTTGTACTCTTTCTGTTTCTCGGCAGGCCATGTGTTTTGATGTGAACAGGTGATTGTGCGTTGTATTCGCGCAGTTGTGCTTGTTGGAAAATGGCAGGGATGAAGGGTGTAAGTGACAATGATATTGCTAGTGGACTTTTGAGGACAGTGAGGTTGAAGGAGAGTTTAGTGATGAAAGTGAGCATGAAGAAACTCTTCCTGTATGCAGTGATATTAGTTCCAGTGAGTCTGGATCTAGTGATGAAGAAGAAAGTGATGATAATATGCAACCTGTAACAAGCAGCTGGAAGGTTTATCGTGATGGTGATTGTGATCTCATAAAGTTCCCGTACACTGTTACACAAGAGGGATTCACCCTTCCTCACAGTGCTCAGCCAAAAACTGAACTTGAATATTTCCAGCTCTTTTTCTCAGATGATCTTATTGGCAAAACTGTTACCGCAACAAATATGTACGCAGCGGAAAAAATATAGAAAGTGACTCCACTAACAATATACTCAATGTGCCACATATGGAAGGATGTTTCATCAGAAGAAATGAAGGTGTTCTTTGGTGTAATACTGAACATGGCTCTGAATTTGAAGGCGCAATTAGTTGACTATTTTACTGAAGATTGGCTAGACCGAACCCCATTCTTCAAGGATATTTTCTCTCGTCTCCATTTTCTCCAAATATTTTGGATGCTGCATTTCGTTCCTCCTGTTGCAGCTCAAGGAAGTGTGTCTACCCGATGGAGCAAGGTGAAGAATGTTAGTGAGTATGTTGACAATACATGCTAAGAACTTCATGTACCGTGAAGAAATGTGGCTACAGATGAGAGCACAGTAGGTTTCAAAGGAAGGAATCAATTCAAGTGCTACAATCTGAAGAAGCCTACAAAGTGGGGCCTACGAATTTTTTGCCTGTGTGATTCAGAAAAAAGTTATGTGTTTTCTCACATTCCCTATTATGGCAAGACAACAACAGAAAGTCTTACTTGTCCTGATTTGCCATTTATGTCTCGAATAGTGATTCATTTGGCACAAGTTTTGCAAGCATATACGAGTGGTTCAGGCTATCACATCTACATTGACAGGTTCTATACAAGCCCTCAACTTGCTCGGGAATTGCATGAAATGAAAATACATATAACAGGAACAGGTATGGCTTCTAGGAAGGATTTTCCATGTGATCTGAAAAAGAAGAAACTTCAGGAATATGAATTATGTGCCTATCAATGTGATATGAAAATGATGTGCCTCTCATTCCATGACAAGAGGTTAGTGACAACGCTAAGTACATTCTTTGGCCCTCAGGCACAGTTGATCACTGGTTATAGGAAGAAACAGCCTGTCCAATTTGAAAAACCGACAGTTATTTTTGAATACACTAAGTTTCTGGAAGGAGTGGACAGAGCTGATCAGTCTGTGGATGTCACAGATTTACAAGGAGGTCCTACAAATGGTGGAAAAAATTATTCTTCTGGCTAATGGAAGATGCAGTTGCGAACAGCTACATCCTTTACTCATTAGATAAGAAGGAGAGTCAAGAAAAATTGCAGACACACCTTTCTTACAGGAGAAATCTCATCACTCACCTTGTGGGCAATGTGAGGAAGAGAAATTCAAGAAAGAGGGGAAGACCATCATCTTCTGACCCCTGAGGCAAGGCTAAATGGTAAGATGCATTTCATAATGCAAAATGAGAAAAAAATCAACAAAGGATTGCATGGTGTATGTATGCGTGTGTATCACGCAGCAAAGCACAGGATGCACACCCGCAGTTGGGCACTCTTAGCAACGTACCCTTACACAACAAGACATGCTGCCACAGAACCAGGATTATATAACGAAAGCAATCAGTAACTAGTTTTTAAAAGTGACTTTTGCAAGGAAAGTGTAGCTCCTTGAGGATGATCCTTGGATCGAAACATGTCAGAGCAATTTTAGTGTTTTAATGTGAAAAAGTTTTATGTATGTGCATCAGTTGGTGTACTATTAAATAACACTTTAATTATTTTATGTAACCTAAAATATATAATAAAATCATCAGGTGAGTTCATATTTATGTTTTTCTCTTTCAAAACTGTAGGATAATTACAAGTAATCCACCAAACTCTTTCCTGCCCAAAATAAATAAGAGCTGGGGAGTATGTGGTTGGCAGAAAAATTGGATTGGAAAGGGCTAAACACAAAGACAAAGCATCAGTGACAGTAGTGACAACTGTACGGAATTTCCTACATGGTGGTCTCTTTGGATGGACAATTTCTGAATTCCCCATAGTCAGCACAACTTTGAGAAACAAACTGTCTTGTCCGTTCATAAATTAAAAAAATAAATGTCCTTTTTGGTGGGGTGAGGTTACGGGGGCAATTTTGCTAAACACTCAAGGGAAGAAACATTTCTGGCTTCACTGAAAAAGAACAGAGAACCAATGGTTTCCACATATCGTAACAATGAAATGTGTGTCAGTAAACAAGTGTAACGACATAACACACAGTGCTTCAGTTTGTGGCTACAACATTCACACAGGGGTGACAGTCTATAAAATCAAATGCTCTGGTCTATCCAAATGTTTGAAATGGTGTATGAAACTAAGAGGCATATAATTAACAACTATTACATGCCACTTCCTGCTGGCTCATTTAAGGTACTAAAAAAGCCCACTCAGTCACCTGGCCCTACATGTGCGTTCATGCACAAGCAAGAACACACACACACAAAATGGTGGGAAGTGGCAAATGACAATTGTCAGATAAAAAAAGACCTTTTATTTAAGATGTTTCTCAGTTTTACCACTCACTTCCCTGTGGCAGTGTACATGTCACTGACAATCAACAAAGCAACAGACACCCAAGCATTCAGACTCCAACCATGTACAAAAAGATAGACAAAGTGCACTTTATCCTGTGCATGAACCTCTATTCACTGAACCACTGTCTAAAATACTCACTAAATGCCACATGCTGAAGGGGATGCCCAATGCTCGGTAAAAGGCAAAATCTTAGAGGCCATGTGCTGTTCTTCTGGGATATGAATGACAGCAAGTCACTGGGTAACTGGTTCCCGACAATTCAAGGTAACGCACTTCAACATTCCAGCTCTTCTCATGCCTCTACACTATTCAAGAAGACACTATATTCTTTTGAAACATCAGGAACTGATTACCCAGCAATGCAGCAACGCACCTCAGAAGACGACTACACCACCACAAGAACATCAAGAATCATGAGCTGCACAACATGTTGTAAATGCGGTGTGAGGGAGGAAGGAATGCAATGGTGCCACAGTATCAAGCTTCTTTGCGCATGGAAAGATGTTTTAAGAGTCACTGCAAAAATCTGCATTTCCTGTAGTTCCCATTAATCCACTGCAAAAATCTTACCAATTTATTTGTATACATCACAAGTTTCATCAATTTCAGAAAACATGCTGCAAATATCGAAAAAAATGCTACTACACACATCAATTGGTTCCGACTCTCAAATGTCTGCAATGCAGGGTTAATAACGCAGTCCATGGTAGTCCTGGATTAGCGTGTCCCACTTACCTAAGCCTTGGGCACAAGTTTCCCTGACAGGTGCAACAACCTGGTCAGACACAAAGTCACCAAATCGATCCAACGCTAGTACACAAAGCAGTCTCAATGATGTGTCTTCCAGCCAGTGTTGGTGACAATCCTCCATCTGCAATCAGAACAGACATGCCAAACCCTTAAACAGCTTTCCTGCACACACCTGCACACACACACACACACACACAAACAAACAAACACAAACTCATCATGTTTCTTACTTTTTCTCAAAAAACACTAGGCCTTGAATGGATAAGTAACAAATCATGACTAAAGCAGAACAATTTTTGGTTTCATATTCTAAATATTGAAGGACTTATTTATTCTTTGTTCATTTACAATTTTCAATTACTATGGTTACCAAGAATCTGAGCCCTCTGTTCAGTAAAAATGGGACTCTGAAAACTTCTACGACAAGGACTTGCTTGGCAGGAGGCACAAAATGAAAACACCCTCACACACAACAATAAGCACATACATACAAGTGAACATACCAAAAGGAACTATAGTTAACCATACATGAGGAACGGCCGAGAAACACTGGTTCATGTCATGAATTCCTTTTTGAACCAAACTTTTTAACAAGAAACTCCAGTACTTAGAAAAGCCCAATTACTAATGACACCTACCAACACTGTTGTAGTGACTACAGGGGTTGTGTCACCACTATATGTAGTGCCCAAGCCGAGCGGTACATTTGGGCAACCCTACTGTGGCCATTAAGTGGCCTATCCTGGAATTCCCGTGGCGTCAGGGAACAAATGGTAGCGATAGCCAAAATCGGAGGCTTCATAGTTACCTACGTATTTCGGGGGCTAAAGGACACCTTTGGGTTCAGTGAGTGACGACCACGTAACAAACTTAACAGTGAATTCTATTGTCTACTATATATACATTAATATACATATAAATTATACAAGTATGAAATAAGATGCTTAAGTTCCTTGGTTACGCTAAATTATTCATTACAGAATTATGGCTCAATTAATCGTCACGCCACTATTCAATCCCAATCAGTAATCGTACAATTTAGAAAAGTATTTTGTTTCCGAAAGTGACTCGCTAAAATAAGCAATTCAATAATCGTTCAGTCCAGCTCACCACCTGTTATCAGCCACAATACGAAGCAGCCCAACATGACAACCGATGATGTATTATAAAGTATAACCTTACTGCAGGCAACAGAGTGACATTGTGTAGTAGACCAACATTACTTCAGTAGATCTTCTCTCTGGTGATACAAATCTTGCGAGTCTTGCATTAACCTAATTTCCTCAGGATTTTATAGTGGCGTTGTGCTGACTCAAATGTTTTACTTAATTTTATTAAAATATAACCAACTAATTGCACCAATATGTGATACTAAAATCTTATTTACACATTAAAACATGTCACTTGGTTAAAATAATTCCTACAACTCCTACATGTTTCAGTCTGTCAA
>Ga0123354_10007477_pt1 | contig 16448 bp, 9 predicted proteins | sample TergutLab28metaG_2_FD_97872 | JGI IMG/M metagenome (GOLD analysis project Ga0123354, IMG submission 97872) | Labiotermes labralis P4 segment gut microbial communities from Petit-Saut dam, French Guiana - Lab288 P4 | ecosystem: Host-associated > Arthropoda: Insects > Digestive system > Gut ...
AAATGAAAATACTGATTCAAAATGCACAGAGTAAATAATTTTAAAGTTAGAATAGGATGTTTTATCTACTGGAAAGTATAAAATATGAAACAGAATTTTGCAATACTTCACCATGACGCTTTTTTTCGTTTGTTCATGATGTATTATCAACTGATAAGAGATTATTTCATCTGTTTTCCACATAATAATTTAACATCATCACATCACAACCAACGAATTTCATTCAATTCTCACATCTGACATAAAACTTTTCAGGCTGGACCCAAAAGGACACTGTCACTTCCACTATCACTCACAATGAAGATAAACAGCAAGAAATATATGCACATTACACATGTATTAGATCTTCTTTTCCAAACCAAACCATACTGAGCAACAATGATCAAGGAGACTCATGTGTGCAACATAAACTAACAAAGCCTTTCAAATCTGCATAACCAGATTTCAGAATGTACATATTTTATAACATTAAAATGTGTTTCCATGCTTCATACTAATATGAGTTTGAAATACCTCTAAACATATCTGCCAGTATAGAGGTTGGTATAAATTTCAAAGAAGTGATTTTTAACAAACACCAGTAACTTTCTCGACAATTTGTGTTCAATTGAACTGGCCACTCCCTTCAGTCACAGTTCTGTACACAGACAATACATCGTCAGCTTGAATAATTATACATACACGATCTATAAGATCCATGCAACAGCATACAAAATTATTCTTGTAAAAATATTTCATTTCGAGTCAATATACGGGAGCCAACACGCACACATGTACACACACACACACACACACACACATATATATCTTATATGCAGAACACACCTGCTATACATCTCCATTTGACTGACATTCCCTGCACCAACAAATCTCTGCATGCAGAAACATTGCCAGTTGCTGCTGGGGATGCCTCCACTTTTGATGGTCCATATTTAACATGGAAGTTTCAGAAGCTCTACCTTGTGTTCCCCTTAGGGCTTCTCTTTATTTCCTGCCAGGAAACAGATTGACCACAACTTAGTGCCTCTGCGTGGGGGCTGGACTGACCACCACTTCATAGATTTGCCTGGGGGACAGACTGACCAACACATGGTTCACCTGACTATGACTGAACAGAGAAAGGTGCAGGATGGGTCACTTGCTATGACAGTGCACCCTCATTTTCACCTACTCCTAAAACTGATGAGGCTCCTCCTACTAACACATTTACCGACTGAAATCAAATGTAATACAACAGATAAAATTTAGCACATTTTTTACGGTAACAAAAACCAACAATCCTGAGTAGAACTAGTAAACTCTACTTTCCTATTGCACAATTTCTGACTCTACAGATCTACCACACAATTTCTAGTTCTATGGATCTGACAGTGTTACTATTTTTTATTCCATTCTAGCGAAACTCGTGTCAGTAGGTTCTGTATATATTAGACTTGTTGGATATTATCCCAAAATTTTGTTTCATCATCTCATTTTTAAAATACTTGCAGTATTCCATACACACTATGTACATATGTGCATGATTCATATACATTGGATGTGACAGATGTTCCATAGCTTTCCAATTCAGTCTTCTGAAAAAATCCATAACTGTGCTGGCAATGTGGCAACAAACATTGCCATGTAACAAAGAAGTACTGACTGCAAGAGGTGTGGTCACTTACAAAACAATGTTCTAAGAAGTTTCTGCAGTAAACTATGCTTAGTGTCATACCAGGGAATACAGCATGTGTAGGGACCATACTGTCCTAATTGTGAGCCACAATCAACATTACTTTCAGCTGACCCTGTTCCAGTTCACATTTTCATGGGCATGGTGATCCCTGGTGATGCCATTCACTTGACAGTCTCACTATCTCAGGTTTATATGAATGGCTCCATGTCTCAACCACTATAAGCATCTGGTGAAGAAAGGCTTCACCTTCATGTTCATAAGGACTCACATGCAGCCTGGCAGTTTACATACGCTGCCACATGTCTACCTCTGTCACAGTGTGTGGTACGCAATGTCCACAGATTTACCCCATTTCCTATTTCCATGTTAATATTTTGTGGATGGTCAATTACACAATACCAATCTCACTTGTCAGCTTGGCACATGTCCACTGTCAATCTATATCCATTGGTGTCCACATACAAGCAATGTGGACCTCATCAGCTGTTGTGAGCAGCCAGCCAGCTATCAGTTTGCATTTGCCGTTTTCCCTCCCACCTCCAAATGCAAACACCCATTTGGTACCAATATGATATGGCAGGGCTTGCTCATCACAAGCTTCCTGTAATCACTTGAGACATTGTTGTACATTTTTGTCCACATGCAACCTGCATTTTAATAACATGGCACTATTGGTACTTACTGAACACCTTGTAAATGAAACTCTAAGAGACAAATGACAACTGGCACCACTACGGGACACTGAAAACTCATCAGAGAATCACACCGCCAGCCTGACATATGCAACAGAAGTCACGCCTTCCATCAAGCACACACATATTCACAAGGCAGTTAGGAATGCTGCACAGTACCTCTGTTGCCATTAGTTTTGCAATGTGCATTTTTTAATCAATAACTTGAATTTCTCCAAAAATAAAATTACATTTGTGTTCATTTAATGGCAGATGTACAGTAAGACAATGTATTAGTCCCTTTCTAGAAACAAGGATGTGGTAAGAAATTGGGTATGTTAACACTTAACATCGAACACAACTATACTTGTTTTTATTACAAGGAGTTTACAACAATGACATGTTTCGGTCCTATGTGGGCCATCATCAGGTTGTGGTTAGACTTACAGCTTAGGCTATACTAGCATGCGTGTAGTGGTTTTGGGTTGTAATGGGGCGGGTTCAAGATCTCATTATATCACAGGGTACATTAGAAGGATGCTGGCTTCAAGATAAAAAAAAAAGGAAAGACTCAAACATACCATGTTTATTTAAATAAAATAAAAATAATAATAAAAAAGAAAACTTAGTCTAATGAACTTCAGTCAAATTAAAATGTTACTTGTACTGTGCCTTCTTCCCTCAACGTTCAGTAACAGACTTTACATCTGTATGCATAAAGATGTGTCAATGTCAAATCAGAATTTGTACAAGAAAGAGTTAATAAAATGGCACACTCAGATTCAGTTGCAAGACAGAAGAAATGGAATCACAGCATTAAGATGAATTCAGATGGAATTCTGGAATCTTCAATGTGGATGTAGGAACAGGATGGATCCAGCTCATGACTGTGTCAAATGATATGCTTTGGTGTTAGCAGTGTTGAAACTTTAAGGTCTGTCAACAGAGTAGGTGTACTTACATGAGACAGCCAGAAAATCTGCCCACAAACTTACACTTAAGCCATTCAAAAATATGTGTATGAATCACCCTGGAATTGTTGGTCTCTAATTGAAACATTTTAAAAAATAATGTGTTTCTGTTACTTACTTATGAAATATTTCCTTCTTCTATCAGTTTTGACCCCCCCCCCCTCCCCGCAAAAAAACCCAAGAATTGGGAGGATGCCTGGCTCATCCCCCCTCCCCTCCACCCCCATCAAAGCCCATATACATTACACATAAATACCATACTGTTCTAATTAAATTAAAAATGAAACATGTATGGTCTAACAAAAGAAGCTGACCTTTGTCACCTCATATCACACAGTAGTTATTGGATATGACTTGAATCTGTATTCTCTACCCTCTCCTTTTTCAATGACATGACTAAACTTCGATTTCCCAATATAAGTGTTAATATTTCTTTAAAGTTTCTTTTAGTGCATTCTGTGATACTTACAAAGATAGCAACCATACCCTGAGCAATATCTAGGAGCCTCAGCTTGTACATAATCTTCCAAAAAGAAATGCAGCACTTCCAAGTGCATTGATATACATTTGTCCACTACTGCTGACTTCAATTTTGATAAGTTATTACTCAGAGCTGCTTCAAGTTACACTCTTAAACATACCAACTGAAAGACCCAATAAAAAGTTTTATGAAGTGTAGTCATTAACAGAGACTGATATGAAAGTCACAAGTGGCTCCGGCAATACCACAACATTCAACATCCTGCCACATGGCACACAAAATTTTGTGATCAATTTCTGCACATGCCTCTCTCACCCACGTCTTGAGCTCATGTAGTGCCACGGATCCACAAAGACTACCAAAATGATAGTAGGATGTACAATGAGTCACAAACATATCAGATTTCCAAAGTATGCAAAATATCCTGAATTATGACAATACAAATACTATAAAGATTTCATATACAGATTATAAGTCATGTTAAAACTTCAAAATTTCATCAACATGGTAAGTGGGGTGTGTATTTATGTTACCTTCTTAATGTTGCTTCAATTTATGCCTTTTCATTCCCAAGATTTATGAATCTAAGTGGTAAGCAGTTTAAGATTCTGATGGCAGTATAGAATGCCCTTTTTTAAAATGATTAAAAGTTGACATTTGTTTTATAAGGGTAGTGCTTATTCCTTTTATTACAACTGTGTACAGATGAATTTTTTAAAAATTTTCTTCATTATTTGCCATGAAGTTCATTAATGAATAAACATCTCTTCTTAAGATGATACATCCCATTGCGATGTGTATACATAAAGGTACAGGTAACACCATGACATGCTTCGGCACGCACAGAAGGGAGGCAGAAATATAGCTCCAAACCCTTCAGAACCTAGGCCTAGACGGAAGTGGGTGGTCAGCACCATATTCTGGCCACTTTACCCCTGGTAAAGATCCAGTACCTATTATACAGGAGGCCGGGTGGGCATCAGGGCTGGTCTAGACAGCATATAAAATCTCATCCCCACCAGGTTTCAATTCCCAGGGTGCATATAAATAACAGATTAATAAAATGACTGTCAATAACATTTATAGTGAACAACATTTAGGGTCTAATGTGCAGAAGCATGTTTCAGCTTATTTGTAAGCCATCATCACACACAGGTGAAAATACATCAGAAACCCTTACACACGACACCTCCTTTAATGAAAATTACTGAGATCTCTGTCTTACGTATCTAACAGGTTGTTACTGTAGATTTAAAGATGACACTGTGTTAAATTATTAATCAATTCCATATCAAAGAAATAAAATAAAACTACAACAAAAATACACACTACTGATGTTAGAGCTTTTGCCCACATTTCTCCTTATGTATGTGCAATAAATATCAATCAAATGGGTGCCTCCAAGCAGAGGTACAAATCTGTAATCAAAATTCATATGTAAACTGAAGTGGTTAAGGAAGGAATATGAATTAATGTACCTGCCCAAGGATGCACTCACTTGATTCATATTCTTATGCATATACAAGGAGGATCACACACCAAAGCTGTAAGATAAGTACCACACAATATGTTGTTATATTTTTATTATATGAAATTCAGTTTCAGCTTTAAATCCACAAAAAAAAGGAAATCTCAGTAATTTTATCAACTATGTAATGTGCTGTATGTAATGGTTTATCATATATTTTAACCTAAGGTTGCCACCCATCACGATTGTGTTAGTACTGTCCTGATTCCAGGATAAGTGTTTGACGTCCCAACACTGCTTAGCTGGGATGGTAAAATTCCTAATTTTTATTCTGTGTTGTGAATTATGGGTGAAATATAATTTTAAAACATGACAATTTCCATTCAAAATAAAATACTACTGCATACTTCAAAACTTTCAGCAATAGGCAAAAAAATCACAGTAATGTGCTTCTAATTTGTACCGTATGCTTCGCAAGCAATAACAAAAAATCAAAATATCAGCTTCAATAGCTGGCATCAGGCACCATCAGATTTTTCTGTTTCCATTAACACAAAATCGTGCAGGAAGATAATTAATATGATCATATATAATCAGACAAAATGGTGGTGTAGGTGGTGGGAATGTTTCAGTTAATTTGGAAATGCTGTTTGAGTCTTCACCTCTCAAAAACTTCAGTTTTCTCAGTTTGAAGGAACATATAACAACATTGGATGTGTCAATAAAAATTACAGAAGCAACCGGACTCAAAATTGATGGTGATGAACTATACAAGGTATAGATTGTACCAAACTGTTGGTGAAGAGACGAATGCGACAATACATATAAACAAACCAGAAATGGGTAGTATTTTTGCAAAGCCAGCGCCCATTTGCTGAAAATAGTGAAATCTGTTCTGTCCATTCCAGTGAGCTACGATACAACTGAATGTGTGTTTTCAGTAACGAAAAATCTGTGGGCAGATGAAATACACTTCAAATTTAAAAAGTGGAAAGTAAACTAACGTGACAAAGAACACTACAAGTCACCATACAACTTATCAGTATTAATGAAAACTGTGTACTGAAGGGAGCAAAAAAATGAAGAGAAGTGTGTTTGAAGGGTGTCAGTGGGAGAAGTACTACTACTACGACTAACTACAGCAGCAGCAGCAGTAGCGGCAACAGCAGCACAACTACCACCCCAACACCACTCCCGTCACCAACATTAGTGTTCAGGTCATACTTTGTTTCCAGTTTTGTGCTTCGTGAAAGTTAATTTTAGTGTTTATACTTTTCCACACTGGAAAATGGGCTGCAAAGTGCGTTAAAAGTTTCCTGACAGGTTGTAACATTTCACTCTTAAAACATGGCAAACCTATTTTTAACCTGTGGCTGAGGACGGCTTACAGATACGCCGAAACATGGCTCACAACGCACCATGTCCTATACAGCTGCTAGTGTCGGTTTCTTTATTCATCTGTTAAACCATATATTGACATGAAACGGGAAAAATTCTGTAATTTCTTGAACACACTTCTACGTGAAGCTCTAGTTTTTGCAATAACTACAATTCTACAATTATCTTTCTCCACCTAACCTCTTCCACCACGGACTCCATTTTCAAGCATGGTGACTACAACTCCGCCTAGTGGGCAGAATACACAGCTGGCTCCACTCGCGCGCAAAATTAAAACTTTATGAGCAAATCTATCACGTGGTTTGCATTTCGAAACAGTACCTTAAACGAGATCTTAGTAACGATGTATGAAAATCGGAAAACCCATTTATGGATACTGTTTCACTTACAGTATCAGTTCTGACATCACAATACCAAAAAAGCACACGGAATTTTATTCAGTAACAACTTATTCATTCATTGTCTAATTCCTACACATCCATTAATGTTTTCAGTGTTTCTGTACTGATGCTTTCCAACGCAACTATGATTTCTTCATTCAACTGTTCAGCCTGTCAGGGGTTTAAAAGAAGTGACAAACTACCAATGTCACCAATCAAGCTAATTTCAATCCAATTATCACACTCTTTTTGGATAACCCTGTGTATAAAATATCTTTCATGCTAATGAGCATTATCCAAAGAAAATACTCCTAAGAATCACACATAAAGTGACATTATGAATCTAGAGCGTCATAGCAAAGGCAGCAACCAATGTTCCAATATTCTGTTTTCAGTGTTATAATTTTAGTTGATAACCTGAAATTTCAGACATTTCCCATCATATAATTTCATTAATAATCGCTGAAAGGCACTACAGTCCGATTTTTAGACTGGCAATTATGACATACATAAAAGGTCAATAGTTCCTATTCTGTTGCGTTGGTGTATGCTTACAACAATGGCAGAAGAGAGAAGAAATGCTCAGCAGTGGATTGTATGTTTGGTTTAATATTGCAGCACTTGGCATAGCTAAAGAAACTTAATAATGAATGTCTACATCACCACAGTACCGCTTAGTGCAAGTTTTGATTCTACCAAGTTTAGTACCTGAGTATAAATGTAGCTGTCTTACCAAAACTTTTCAAGTTAAGGATTTCATTTCTCTAATAAGTTTCTAGCACAGGCATAAAATAATGCCACACACACACACAACAACAAATGTTTCTTCAGTAGATTTTATGCTCCAAAGTCAGTAATGATGTTGACAACCACAAAAATTTCCCAACTGACATTTACTGACAGTCTGCATTCAAAGCCTCTCATCTGTTGCAAATACTTATCAAATAATCATTCCTTAAAAGCACTACTCATAAATTTGCCACATTATGGACTCAAATATATACGGATATATATATATATCTATAAAACCCTTGTTTATATATTTATTTAACCAGTGTATTCTTGACAGTTCACTTTCAAGTCTACCAAAAGTAGTGCATTAAAAGTATGGAATATAAATTATTACACACAAAAACTTACACTAATATAGTGCTGAATAAAACTACACCCTATTTTAAATATCACATTTTTTATTTCACAGGCCATGTCAAATTTATGATACTAGGATACAAAATGCTGCCCATTTTTGAGCACCATATTTTCATAGGGGCAGAGCTCATCACCATAAAACGTAGAGAACACAAGAAATATTGTTAGTTTCAAACAGTAACTAAATACTGGGTCATTATTTTATGCAACAACTCTCTTTGTCACTTTCCCCTACTAATCCACTGCGACTGTGAGAGTTGGCTGAGGAGGCTATGTTACTATTACAAACATTTGAATGCAAGTGGAAGCTGATAGTTGTTGGATAAAATAATGAGCCTTTGTTACATAATACCAGCATGAACACATATCAGACGACACTAACATATTAAAACATTAGTGCAGGGGAAAATGTTTAGATATTAATTAAATTAATAGAAGCAACACACAGAATAAGAATATATGAGATACAGTATTAATAATGAAACAATAAAGACAAAACAATTTTAAGAATCTCAGTTTATTAATATAATAAATTTTTAAAGAAGTTTTAACAAAAATATGTTAAGTCAGTACACAAAAAGTCCTTTTATTATAACACAGTTTACATTGAAACATGCGCAATAAATGTCATAATAATGTGTTTCAAAGTCATATGTCATTACTGAATACAATGGTGATGACTCAGAATTTAATAACATTGTTTTCAGCATGGCTGCAGATTCATATAATACACTAGTAGGCAATTTGATGTCGGCAGCGCACATGACGTTGGAGGTTATTTTTATGTTTTGTTTTGTATTTGCAGTAGATGCAATGGAACTGTGCTTCTTTGCCACACTCAACACGAATATGACGTAACAGATTTTCTCTGTATCGGTAACTACGTCCGCACTTGTGACAATGATGCAAGCCAAATTCGTCCCAGGCTGTTACTGGAGTCAGTAGTACTTCACTTAGGTCATCCAAATCAATAGCTCCTACAAGAAGATAATGCACATTTTGTTACAACAGTGTTCTGATATATCATGAAAATGTATTGTGTAACAAACTACCATTATTGCCCTTCAAACCATCTTCCATCAAAACTGGTTAAAGTACCAAATGCAGCTGTAATTTAAACCAATTTTAAATAATGTCTTACTTAAATTTATTCCCAGTAAAATTACTTGCTTACTCTGTTAGTAAAGTTGTAAATTAAGCCAATGTGCAAAACAAAAGTCAATTTTACTGCACCATGCCCACATCATAACCCATTAGGACTGGACTTAAACACACAAATATCAGTGCATTCTCTTGCAATACAAGTGCTTGGTACTCAGGTGTGAAATGGTGGAGTTCACATTTTCCATTGTTTTGACAGAAAGGAAATAAATTATTTCTATTTGAACTAAAACTTCATCCATACTTCACTTTCTGTTATTTCCTCATCTGTAGTAACAGATTTGCATATTTTATAGTCCTTTGTATTTCATGAACAAAGGGAGCAAAAGCCCTGCCCCTTGATAGTTCTATGGCTGTAGTAGGAAATGCACTGAACATAATGAAAGAAATCCATAAAATGACAAGAAGTATTGACAGCTGTAAGACATTTATTTATTTTAACATTGAAACATTACATATGAATATCACAGCCAGCTGGTTAATGAAGTACAGTTAATGAAAGTTAACTAATTAAAATTAACACTAATTAATAGTTAACATGCTTGATTAACCTAATTGTACACATTCTCCTTCCACAGTCATAGAACAGTACACTGTTTGTTACCTGGTGGACGGGTCTGTCATGCAAAAGATACAGACTGCTGTAACATGTAACAGTTGTTTGGAAAAATTCTGCAGAATAATAATAATAATAATAATAATAGATTTATGGGTTCCATACAAATTGAAGTTGTGTGCACACAGGTGCGTGTGCGTGTGTGTGTGTGTGTGGACGCACATGCATGCGTGCGTGCACATGATAATGCAAAATAATCTTCCTAGTTATGATACTCATAAGAATATTTAGGTCAGAGTGTGGTATGTGGTTACCAACATTTTGGACGGATACACTGTCTCAGTCTTCAGGGTGTTAGCAAAAATGCTGGTAGCCATCCACAAAGACTACATAATGTCATAATACAGACGGCTAAACTCTATATACATTCTGCATGGTAAACCAGGAATGTAACTGGAGGATATGAAGTTCAAGAGTTCCTATGATTTACACAGATCGCCTGGTGAAACCAAGGAAGTTAATTGGGACAGACATTTAACTGGAATGCAGTGACAAGAAATACAAGAAAGATTTTGGTGGGACTAGTCTCAGGATGTATATATTTGAGACATAAAACAGGAGATGGGAAGATAATATAAAACAGATTTAATTTTTGGGTAGGCCTTGATAACAGTGGAAGCATAGCAAATTGTTATGGGTTGGATGGTCTGGGGATCAAATCCTGGTGGGGGCAAGATTTTGTGCACCTGCCCATACCGACCCTGAGACCCACCTAGCCTCCTGTCCAATAGTACCACATCTCTTTCCCAGCAGTACAGCAGCCAGGGCATGGTGTTAACCACCCACCCCCATCTAGCACCAAGGTTAAAGAGAGAGTAGAGCTAGACCACTACTGTCCCTTTGAGAACTTCAGTGCCTGTCTAGGATGAGCTTTACCTTTTTATTTTTGGAATATGGGTTGTGAGGCGCTGGGGGTGAGGGGACTAGTTCAGGATCATATCTATGGTGGCAGGTTTTCGCGCCAGCAGTGATGAACACCGATGGTTATTACTTCTTACATTATATGCTAATAACATCTGTTGATCTCCAATGTAGTGTTTCAACTGACTAATTCAGATCTAAATAAGAAAGTGACATGTAGTAAAACAAGGCATAAATGGAGATTCTAGTCTTCTGAGTTGTTATGTCACATTTAGTGTTAATTACTGACATTGTGGAGGAGACAGCTGTCTCCATCTTCATGGTCTATTAGTCAACTCTTCTCATATTGCTGGACCTTAGAGATGGAGGGAGCATGCTCCTCCTAATTCACTAACTATTTATCAGTCACACAACATTAAGATCCCAGAATACATAAATCTTCATCACTACTAATTTGAGAACCTCATGTATCACAAGGAGGAAATTATTTACAAAACTACAAACAACACTTACAACTTGATCAAGGAACACAACAAACTACAAACTTTATTTCATCCTATGCACATGACACACATGCATTATCAAATTGCTTTTCTGTTTAGCCCGATAACTGCACATTGGACACTGGAACATAGCAGGTTTGCCACACTCGTAACGTTCATGCCTCCATAGAGAGCACTGATGACGATAAACTTTGTCGCAGTTGTTGCATTTGTATGTTTTGTGTTGCTGTGATGAGATTTCACCCAAGGTCGACATCCAAGCTGCAAAAGTGAGTACACAATGAACATGAAGTTAAAACAAAGAACATAATTGCCCCTGTTCACATACCCATAATCTACTTCAAGTTATAGCAACAAAAGTAGAAATGTCCACTTCAGTGAAGTGCACATTCTCAATATATTCTGACTATATTTTCCTTAGTGCCGGTGATACTAATTTATTGTAGGCATGTGTCTGTTGCTGAAAACTTCATCACATATCAGACATCGGACTGACCATGGTCAGGAATTTTTTTCCTTATATGTCACTAAATATTTACTACACCACACTTGAACCTTTCAGGCCTAAAATTCATGTAAATAATATTTCAACATTCAATTTCCTACCTCATATATATATATATGTAAGCATGTGTGTGTGTGTATGTATATGTATGAGTAAATACAGAAACCACTGTGATTTAAACTGATGATGATGAGGCAAAAGTACAAAACACAGTTCATGGGTGAAATATCATGACAAGAAGCACAAATTGTAAACACAGAACAGTTGCAATACTATATACCCTAGAAACACGGTTTGTTTCAGGTATATAATTGTAAATACACTGTATAAAGGTAATAACAAGGATGATGATGATAATGATGATGATAAGTCTTTATGCCATATACTTGTGTTTTCTGCAATTATTCTCTTTGAGAAAACTGACAGAAGTACAAATGAAATACATCAAAGGCTATACTGGAAGAAATGGACTGGTAAGGTGTTGTGCAGAGATCCACGGTGCATTTTGCAGGTTACAAATACATCAAATGCAGTCCTGTACAACTTTAATTATCCGACCACTTACATGAAGACTCAAATCCAAACCGTATATTAGTATAGTAATGGCTCCGGAATGTTTGCAATGCAACAGAGGGTTCCATTTATGTAGGCCGAATATTTAAATAAAAACACACTGAAATGAAGCAGAGAAGCAACAGCTACAAATTTGAGCAAAGTATGACTACTGGTTCTTCAAATATTCACCGCTATTTATGAAATCCTGCCAGAGTAATCCTAAGTACAAATACATCTTCAACTGCTGTGAGTGTTCAGGCAATATAATAGGTTTTTTTTCATTGTTGAGCCAGTATTTCTTAGAGAATACTGCATAATCTTCACTGCTTAAGATTAATCCTTCAATGCTGGTGTCAGTGCACTGCACCAAATGGACCTATAATTCTTTACATGCTGCAGTAAATGTAATACCTCTCCATCCCGAGCAGTAGTTGGAATTTAAATCCCAGCATCAATGAATAGTTAATGAAACTACTGCTGGGAACAAAATGCCCTCAGTGAGAGATGCTGAAAAAGTCACATGCAGTTTTAGGATTTCAAACAGGATATTAAGTTACTCTCTCACACATTCATATCTTTGTTCATATATTAAATATTAATATACAAACTGTAACAAATTACAGTATCACAGCAAAACATCTTCACTTTAAATATTACATCATAAGAAATAATTTGATACAATTTGAAAAATTATTGAGAATCCAAAGATTATAACCCTTTCACTGCCACATGTTACCAACACTGACGATTCCTCAGGGGCAGGTTTGTGTGTGTGTGTGTGTGTGTGTGTGTGTGTGGTTGCAAATCGTGATACTGTCATTTCAAAACATGAGTGCCTATGAAGGAATTGCCTTGTTTCCAGCTGGAATAAGTGCACCATCTTTCAAAACACATGTACATTACATCCAGCTCTGACATTAACAACACTAATAAGGTAAAGTAACAATCACTCTGCTAGATGCTAGTGGATGTACAAAGGGGGAGTAGCGGTATAGCTCTACCCAGGTTTAACCATGGCACTAGATGAGGGTGGGTGGTCATCACCACACCCCAGCCACTTCAGCCCCAAGAAAGAGATCCAGTACCCATTGTACAAGGGTTGGTCTGGAAGGTTGTAGAGAAGAGAAATTCTCATTCACTCACTGGGGTTCAAACTCTTAACTGCACAGCCCACAGAGACTCACTATACCAAATATGCTGGTGAGAGGCTAAGAAAAAGAATGATAATATTTGGTCAATGTGGCCAAGTATTCTGATTGAGATTTTAACTGAATACATCACAAATACAAGTGTTGCCACTACATCAATATGCTTAGTACAACACATAAAATATAACATACAAAATAAATATGGGATAACATCTTAAGAACATCCGTCATTGAGGTAGTGACATCCTACAACCGTGAAGGAAAAGGCAACTTTGATTCTATGCTTCACTCAGAATACTGCCATGACAACAAAAAGGGAGCAAAGCAGGAACTCCACTCATTCTTATCCTCAGCACTAGATTGCAGTAAATGACTTAGTTTCAGGTCCCAGCTGCCTTAACCTCAGGAAAGGGCTTCAGTACACACCAGACAGGAGCTAACTGGACTCTGGGGCCAATCTGGATGCTATGTAGAAGAAAAAAATCTCTTGCTTGAGCCATTGTCGAGCCTACAGTCAGTGCACTGGCTGAGCTACACCGGCTCTCACCTACACATTCATTAGTACACCAGGCAGTGAAGGGCTTAATTTATCACAATATCAAATCTAATATCTCAACACAGAAACTGGATGGCGGCATTTTAAATGTCTCAACAAATCATGTTTATGTTTGCTCCTGTAGGCACAATACATGCAGTAAAACTGGGCTTCTTTGCCACATTCAACACGTATATGGCGCTTAAGGTTCTCCCTGTGGCGGTACCCACGACCACACGCTTCACACCGATGAGTAATACCGTCGGATTCTCTTCCAGACTGTAGCAACCCCAGTGTCACATCTCCAATATTTATTCTCCCTGCAACAATAAGACGAGTGCACATTAACATAAAATGAAGTTCAACTCTCCTAAGTATCCTTACAGTACAAGGTGGTGTGTCATGAGGCATTATAGTACTGTAATTTACAAATGGGTAATAATAAGCAGCCAGCTTTACTCACCACCCATTGCACCTACCTGCAAACCACAAAATCAGTGAGTCTTGTGGGATATGATACCATATAGTTTGGTGGACAGGTTCCAATATATCAGAGGAACCTACTGTTTACATCTGAAGAAGAATACACTAAGTTCCTCTCAAAATCTTAGTACCTGTCTACAAGACAATAAGAGTTACACCCAGAAAACTCACCATCAGGATAATTTCAAACCACAATCAATCATAAATTTCTATTTAATTTTGTGAAATCTGTATACCATATGCCTTATCACACTAAACAGATTAAGGTAACATCAAGCGTGCATTATATCACAGGAGAAGGAACTTTACACAGGTCACCTAGTGTTGTCACGGTAATGTAACATAGCCAATTTCACAGGGGATGAAAGTTTAGCCTTGGGAAGGGGGACAAGATATTCATATAGAATTTTGGTGGATAAATCTCGTGTAAGTGGTCATTAGGAAGACTACAAAACAGACAGCAGGATGGTGTAAAATGTAGTCTTATGGAAACCATTTCTGAGGGTGGGAGATTGACAGAACTGGATTAAAATTGTGTTCAAATCATGGGTTTTGTTATCAGCACTTGTGGAGACTTTGAGGAGTTCCACTGCATATCCAATATACGCCTCCCTACCCCTTTTTTTTGACTAAACACTCATTTTGTATAAATGCTGAAGCCATGACAGCCAATTCCAACTGTGTCTCTTCCAAATCCACACCCTCATTCCTTCTTTTCCAATAGATTCTTAAGTCTAGACTTCTTTTTCGTTTATATTTGTATATTCTCTTTTGACTGTTTGTCCACAAAATGAAACAAAAAATTCACTTAAACATTGTACCTAAATGAACGTACATCTATGATTTAAATGATTTAATGTATGTAAAAATCCAGGTGCCTTATTCACTATAATATGTCATGTCAAATATGCCAACTTAAGTACAAAAGCTGCATTCTGTAACGATTCCTATTTATCCTATTCATTATGGATACACACAGCATTTGAGGTAAGCTGTAAATTTTGTCACACAGTTTACCAGAGTTACACAATAATCAAGTGAGGTTAAGGGTTTTAAGACACAATAGTTATGTGAGGTTAAGGGTTAAGACACAATAGTTATGTGAGGTTAAGGGTTAAGACACAATAGTCATGTGAGGTTAAGGGTTAAGACGGATGAAAATTAATGAATTCTATGGCATAAATATGACAAAGAAACGTTTGATTTGTATTATGAATAGAAACCACACTACAGCTTTTTTTATTTGGCACTCACATTCAAACGTATACAGTCTTATTTCTATTACATGAACAACATCACTTAAGCAAACAGAAAATATAAATAACCAAAATAAATAAAGAAATTCATCTGCTTGTTTCAAGAACTTTCTTGTTAGACAGACTTTAAAAAAGGAAAGCTTCAAGAACTATAATTCCATTTTCATTTTACTATCAGCAGCAAATGATTTATTTGATAGCAAGATGATAATTTAAATGTGTATGTATTCCAGTGAATTATACAATGCAACAGATTTTAATTTAAGGTATTAGTTTAATAGGTTATAGGAGGACACTTATTTTACAGCATTATCTTATACAATGCAAATGTTTATCACAGACACAGTACTGAAACCCTGAATGTGTATCACCAATTGTAATATTGAAGAATCCAGGGAAGCGAGGAAGGTCAAAAAAACAGATCTGTAAATAGCATTTGTAAATGTATGCAAGCAGCTCACCAACTGCCATTCAGAGATTAAAACTGCTTGACACAACTGAATGCTTCTGGGGAGTGGCTGGAGGGGGGGGGGGGGCAAAAGGGAAAAAAAAAAAACACCAAAGGTTTGTTCACAACTTTAAGGAAAAATCTTTACCCATACAAAAAAAAACGCTTTAAAAGGAAAAGCTGT